>Ga0316204_10005262_pt1 | contig 21708 bp, 21 predicted proteins | sample 6monrhotite_MG_2_FD_205661 | JGI IMG/M metagenome (GOLD analysis project Ga0316204, IMG submission 205661) | Microbial mat bacterial communities from mineral coupon in-situ incubated in ocean water Damariscotta River, Maine, United States -... | ecosystem: Environmental > Aquatic > Marine >... | reverse complement strand
ACTTTGGCCCGATCACTGCATTCAGGGCACCAAGGGAGCCGCTTTCCACGCCGAGCTTGAAACCACACACGCCGATCTGATCATTCGCAAGGGGTACAACCCGGCCATCGACAGCTATTCCGCATTTTTTGAGAACGACAAGACAACGCCAACCGGGTTGGAGGGCTACCTGCGCACGCGCGGTATCGACAGGCTGACGCTGGTTGGGTTGGCGACGGATTTCTGCGTGAACTATTCGGCGGTGGACGCCGCCAGATTGGGGTTTCAGGTGACGGTCGATTTGGCGCTGTGCCGGGCAATTGATTTTGATGGCTCGCTCGAAGCTGCAAAAACCGCGATGGCGCAAGCGGGCGTGACCTTGGCCTAGGCGAATGGCCCATCCAAATCACATCAATATCTGGCTGGCGACGTAAATCAGCAAAATCAAACCCAGCATCAGCCCACCGAACGCCATCATGCGGCGGCCCCTTGATCGCCGGGATGCAATCCGCGCGGCCACCAATTCTTCGACGCGCGGTGGTGATCCTGCAGGCGGCGCAAGCAGTTCGTCTTCCACCGGTTCGGCCGCGGAAAGCGCGTCCATGAAGGCATCAAAATCGAAGTCGTCCCAGATTGCATGGGCCAGATCATGGGTGTGCAAATTCGCCGAGAGCTTGTCGATCACCGCGATGCGCACATCCTCATCGCGCATCGGATAACGCCCTGGGGGGGCGCCGCTATCGAACTGCTGCAATGCGAAACCACTTTCCGCGAAATAGGTCTGCACAGCGGCATCTGCCCTATGAAGTGCGGCAACCGTTTCCGGGTCGCGGAACATCGCAACCTTCTCGGTCGCGACACCCGTTACCGCAAGATTGCCGAACTTGTCCGGCAAACCTTCAGGGGTCACCGCGACCATGTCGAAATCATAACGCAATGCCATGTTGAATAGGCCCCCTTGCCACACCCGCGCCCACTTGATCTAACACGTAAGCGCCGACAGGGGGAACTGAATATGGCCGATATCGCCACGCGGGTCTGGAACCACAAATGGAAGATCGACCCGATCGTCCGGTCGTTGATTGACACTGACTTTTACAAGTTGCTGATGTGTCAGTCTGTGTTCCGTAATCACCCAAACACGCATGTCTCGTTTTCCTTGATCAACAGGACAAAGACCATCCGTTTGGCAGAGCTGGTTGACGAAGGCGAGTTGCGCGAACAGCTGGATCACATCCGATCCCTGCGATTGACCCGCGGTGAGAGCACATGGCTGCGCGGCAATACGTTTTACGGCAAGCGCCAGATGTTCACCCCGGCCTTCATGGAATGGTTCGAGAACCTGCAATTGCCGCCCTATCACCTCGAAAAGAAAGACGGCCAATACGAGCTGACCTTCGAGGGCACATGGCCGGAGGTGATGCTATGGGAAATACCCGCCCTTGCGGTCATCATGGAATTGCGCAGCCGGGCCGTGCTCAGGGACATGGGCAAGTTTGAATTGCAGGTGCTTTACGCGCGGGCCATGACGAAACTTTGGGAAAAGGTCGACAGACTGCGCCCGATCCCGGACCTGCGGGTCGCGGATTTCGGCACACGACGGCGGCATTCCTACCTGTGGCAGGACTGGTGCGTGCAGGCGATGATGGAGGGGTTGGGCGACAATTTTACCGGCACCTCCAACTGTCGAATTGCGATGATGCGTGAGATCGAGGCGATTGGCACCAATGCCCATGAGCTTCCGATGGTTTACGCGGCATTGGCCGAAACGGACGAACAGCTGCGACAATCGCCTTATGATGTTCTGGCCGACTGGCAAGAGGAACATGACGGCAATCTGCGGATCATTTTGCCTGATACCTTCGGGACCAAAGGCTTCCTTGACGGCGCGCCTGATTGGCTTGCTGGGTGGACAGGGATCAGGGTTGATAGTGGCGATCCGGCGACAGGGGCCGAGACTGCGATCAACTGGTGGAAAGAACGTGGCGAGAACCCGAGTGAAAAGCTGGTGATCTTTTCCGACGGGCTTGATGTGGATAAGATCATCGAGTTGCATGGGCAATTCGTGGGGCGTTGCCGTGTCGGCTTTGGCTGGGGCACGATGCTCACCAATGACTTCAAAGGCCTCGTTGCCGATGATGCGCTGGCGCCCTTCTCACTTGTTTGCAAGGCTGTTGCGGCAAATGGGCGGCCTACAGTGAAACTCAGCGACAACCCCAACAAGGCGATGGGTCCCGCCGAAGAGGTCGCGCGGTACAAGCGCGTATTTGGCGTTGGCAATCAGGAACCGTTAGAGGTGATTGTCTAGGGTCAGGACCCTAGTCGTCGACCTTGCCGCGCAGGGCCTTCACTTCGCCCCGCGCTTTCTTGGAGGCAAGGCGCCGCTTCACCGACCCATAGGTCGGTTTTGTGGCAACCCGGCGCTTTGGCCTTTCGCAGGCACGCCGGATTAATTCGGCCAGACGCTCTTTTGCGATCTCGCGATTGCGGGCCTGACTGCGGGTTTCCTGCACAAATAGCACCAGCGCACCATCCTGCGTCCAGCGCCGCCCGGCGAGCCGTTTCAGCCGCGCCTTGACCGGCGCAGGCAGGTTGGGTGACCGCGCCGCTTCGAACCGCAGCTCAACAGCCGTCGAGACCTTATTGACGTTCTGACCACCCGGACCAGAGGAGCGGGCAAAGCTTTCGGTCAACTCCCAATCCGCAATGTCGATCTGATCGTTGATCCGCATGGTCCGCCCAAGTCCAAGTACAGGTTCCGTACACTGCATTTACGCCATAGATACCGCGATTTCCAAAAAGAAAAAGGGCCGCCCCTGGCTGCGGGGTGGCCCTTTCCTGAATTACGGAGGTGGGTCGGTTAGGATCACCACCTTGGGTCTCACTCAGCCAAGGGCTGCCCTAGCTGCGATCCTCCCAAGTTGTCCCGACACACTTCTCCAATACCTCATGATGCACTGGATCACCTCCTTTCAAATGTTTCGCCTGAAAAGAGAAAACCACAGATTTGGTATATTTCAAGTAAAAAGATACCCGATCTCGTGTTTATGTACCCCGGAGCAAGAGATGCGTCACAATAATGCGAAACGGCACCAAGGCGAGCAGGGCAATCGACAGCTTCACAGCCCAGTCTGCGATGGCCAATGTGACCCAAAGCGGTGCATCAGGCCCGGTCAGCAAAAGCGGTGCGGCATCCTGGGCCCATAAGACGTCTTGCGCCGCAAAGGTACTTAGCCCATTGAACACCGCCGCAAAGGCAATTGAGAAAAAGATCGCCGTATCCACCGTGGACCCGACCAGCGTGCTGCCCAGCGGAGCCCGCCACCAGGACCCGTCGCGCAAGCGGTGAAAGACTGCAATATCAAGAAGTTGCGCCACAAGAAATGCCGTCGCCGAGCCGATTGCGATCCGCAGCGCGACCGCCGGGTATTCATACCCGTCACCTTGCAGCATGATCTGGCTACCTATCAGCGAAGAGATGATCCCCACTGCCAGTCCAGAGAATACGACCTTTCGTGCGGCACTTGGCCCATAGACCCTGTTCATGACATCGGTCACCAAAAAGGCGAGCGGATAGGTGAACGCCCCCCAGGTCAGCAACCCATCGAAGATCAGAAACTGCACAAGAATATTGGACGCCACCACGACGATGGCCATGGCGAGGACGCCGAAAAAGATACGTATCATTTGATTATTCCGTTTTGACAAGGGTGCGGCACTTGGCCCCCCGCAAGCCGGGGACAGGACGACCTAACGCCCTGTGCCTAGTCCGTCAATCGGAATTCGACGATCTCTGTGCGCTGAAACAGGCGAAAGTTGTCATCGGAAATCAGCGTCATCCGCAGGCCATCGGTATCCTGCCAGATGCTGATCCCTTCCAGATTGTCATAGGCGCGCAGACCTGTTTCGACGATCAGCGCCTCATCGCTGCCATCCAGCGCAAAGCGCCGCACCCGGCTGCGAAAGCCGATACCTGCAAAGTCGCGCTCAAGAATGTATAGCCGCCCATCCGGGCCCATATCGGCGCCCGTAATCAGGAATGGCCCCCTGCGCGGGATCTCAAATGGCTGGTCCCAAACGCCCGATTTGTACCGGAAAACTGGAAATGGGCGTGTGACCAACCCAGATCGCTCGGGCATCGTATAAAGCGCGCCATCGGGGCCAATCGCCAGTGCCTCCAGTGCCGCATTGGGCTGGAAACCGGCAAATGCGGGCGATGTTAGCAGCTCCGACCCCGGCTGGTCGATATCGGCATAAGACCTGATGCCATCCTCGCCTTCAAAAGAGACGAAAAACCGGCCATCTGGTCCAATCGCCAGCCCTTCGCTGTCACTGAAATCATCTGCAAGTGGCGCCCGGGTCGGCCCGAGGAGGCGGCGCAAAGTGCTGATGTCGACACCTGCTATTGCAGAACCTTCACGCGCGATCGCGCCGCGCGCAACAAAGCCGCGGTCACTGACGGCGGTGAAACCGCCACCATCGGGGGTCAACTCAATGGCCGAAAACCCGCCAAAGTTCGGGTCGGGCTGATCCCAGGCGTAACTGCTCAGGAAAATCGCATCTGCGTAGACCGGCACCGCCCTCAGAAGGGCCCAGAGGCACAGAAAGCGCAGCATCTATCTAGCGTTCAGGACGGCTTGGCACTGGCCGGGCAGGTTGGCCATTGTCAGATCCGGACGCGGGGTCGGTGGGGGTGCATCAGGGTCTGGCGGTGGTGGATTCAGAATGTCATCCACCCAGGCCTGCGCATCGGCGCAGCCGTCACCGGGCGGGGGTGGCGGCTGGCTGATGCAGCCAGTGGCGCCTTCGGGACAATTCAGCCTGACGTGGAAATGTGAGTAATGCCCCCACCAAGGCCGCACTTTGTTCAGCCAACTGCGATCGCCCGTCGCGTTGTTACACATCGCGACCTTTGCTCCGGGAAAGACAAAAATGCGCGCCGTGCGCGGGTCAGAGGCGGCTGCGCGGATGAGCGCCTCGTGCTCAGGTGTCCAGTTTTCATTCGTAAATGCCCCCGCATTCCGACGCATGGAGATCGAGGAAATGCTCTCGCGCTCCTGTGCGGTCAGGTCCAGCCTGTCGGGCGGCAACATCCAGATGTCCATATCCAGCCCTATCTGATGGCTGCGATGGGCACCGTTCGGGGTCGGGCCGCCACGCGGCTGGCTTATATCGCCGATATAGAGACCCTCCCACCCGGGTAAGGTGGCCGCGAACCTGCTGAGGTCACGCACGAAGTTAACGGCCTGTGGTTGCGCCCAGTTGCGGTTGCGCGACAGACGCATTGCCTGCCAGGTTGGCCCGGTTTCCGCCAACTGTTGCCCGCCGGCCTGACAGCCGCGAGAGTAGCCGCCAAACGGCTGCGGCGTCTGTGCAGACCCTGTCGGGATCGCACTAAACAGCGTATTGGCGATGCGATTGTCGTTCGCGTTCTGGCTGGCCAGGCTGGCGACCGGCGGTTCGTCTGCCTGACATGCGGCCAATCCGACAGCAAACACCCCTGCGATTATGAAGCGGACCATTCTGCACGATCTCCGTCCTTGTTCACCCACCGTAGCAACAAAAGCCCGATCAGGAAAAGAAAGATTACAGGCAGAAACCCTAACTGATTGTTACCGGTCATCACGGTAAACAGCGTGATGAGCGCCGGCGCCAGAAAAGCTGTGGCTTTCCCGGTGAGCGCAAACAGGCCAAAGGCCTCGGCAGGGCGGTCGGGATGGGTATGGCGGACCATCATCGAACGGGACGAAGCATAGATCGCACCGCCCGCGCCACCAATACATACTCCGCAGATGTAAAAAATAAGGTCAGGCACCGGGGAGTTTTCGGCAAAAGGAATGCCAAAGATGGCCTCGCGCGACATGCCGACAATGACAATGGACACCATGATAAGCATCCAAACAGCCACCCGGATGACAGGCTTGGGGCCAAAGCGTTGGTCACAAATACCGGAGAGCCATGTGGTAATGGCCGCAGCGATCGCCGCGATGATACCAAACACCCCAATCTGGATTGTCTGCCAGTCCAGCACGAGCGCTGCATAAACACCGCCGAAAGCATAAAGCGCGTTCAAAGCGTCCCGGTAGAACATTGATCCGACAAGAAAACTCAGCAGGCTTTTGCGATGAAAGACGGCGCGCAGCGTTTCCATCAACTCGCCCCAGACAGCGCCCAGCTGTGTCGATTTCTTTTCTACCTTCGGATCATCGCGGACAAACAGGAAGAAAGGGATGACAAAAACAGCATACCAGATCGCGATGAACGGCCCGACAAAACGGGTGCCTTCACGCGCTTCGGGGTCCAATCCAAAGAGCGGAGCATTGCCCAGTAGCGTCACACCCTGATCATTCTCGGCAAAAAACAGGAGCATGACAAACAGCGATGTCACGCCACCCCAATAGCCGAAGGCAGCGCCAGAGCCCGATATCCGCCCGACCTCTTCGTCGTTGCCCAGCGAAGGCAGGATCGCATTGACGAAATTCAAGGCACTTTCGGCGGCAAAGAAGCCCAAATAGAACATTACAAGCATGAAAATCAGCGCCGATCCATCCGGCGTCAGCCGCCACAGCATAAATGTGGCCACCACATATATGACCGAAAAGAACGCGATCCAGGGCATCTTGCGGCCGGAATTATCCGCGAATGCACCAAGAAACGGCGCGCTGAACGCGATAAGAAGGCCGGCAATCGTCTGGCCGGCAGACCAGACCGATTGCGCGCGGGCATCGGCGGCCGCATCTGTCATACCCATGCCAAGAAAATACTCGGTCGCGACGACCGCGAAATAGGGTCCAAAGATGAATGTCAGGCCAAGCGTATAGAAAGGTTGTGATGCCCAATCAAAGGCCATCCACCCCCAGATGCGTTTCTTCGCGACCGCCATATACGTTTTCCTGCTCTGCCTTCTCAGGATATGACACAGATACGTCCGAAGCTGGCAAGAAATCTTTCTCGGGCAATCCGTCGTCGTCGGGGGGCCAAGGGCGGGTGTTGTCTGCGTCTATCCAGGCCTGAACCCAGGCGGGTTTTTCTGGTGACGGCTGAACCAACCCGACAGCGGCAAAGACCCTGGCCGGGTTTATGATACCGTTCCTGTCGGTAATCGCCGACCGATAAAGCGCCTGCACGGCACATTCATCCCCGATCCAGAGCGTATGTTCGATGTAGAAGAAACGATCGCTCCATCCGACGGCCTTGCTGACGACGCGGAATTTGACGAAGGGTCGGATGCGTTTGCGATAGCGGATCGATGCGCCGGCCATTGTCATGCCCCATCGGTTCTGGCGCAGCGCGCGCAACAGTCCGACGCGCTGGGCAAGCCCAGTGCGGCCAAGATCAAGAATGCTCAGGATGCGACCATTGTTCATTTCCATGAACTGATCGATGTCCTGCGGCCAGCACCGGTGATACGACACATGGCTGCCCAGCGGATGCAGGGCAGGCATACGTCGCGCTTTCAGAACCTCTTTTGCAAGGCGAACGATGGGGTACATCGGGGTGGTCCTTTCATGCCCGGCAGAGATGGTGTCGATTAACGCGCACGTCAACTTTGACCCGACGGCAACCTTGGGCTTGCCGGGGCGGTGATGAGCGCTTAGGTCATGGCAGACAAATCAAAGGGCGCCATCCACATGCTGACACTTATCCAAATCATCCTGCTGATCCTCGGCGTTATCCGTTTTTTCGTGATCGCGCATTTCATCATGAGCTGGCTGATCAGGTTCGAGGTTCTCAACGTCCGGCAAGAGTTCGTCGGACAGGTCTGGTATGGATTGGAGCGCCTGCTCGATCCCATCTACAGCCGGGTGCGCCGCCTGATGCCGAAATTGGGGGGAATTGACATTTCACCGATCGTGGTGCTGATCGGGATCGAGATTTTGCGGATATTCCTGATCAACAACATGATGACCTTTGCCTAGTCAGGTTTCTGCCGGTCGCGGGTCCCTTTGGCGGGAAGGTGTTGCGTCACGGCGAAAATTACTCAAAACTACCCTATTAGGGCGCCGCGGCAGGCACGCCGCTGGCCGCCAATTGGGGAAGAACATATGAATTTTCAGGATATTGGCAAAAAAGGTATGGTTTTGGCGCTGTCGGCGCAAATGGTGCTGATCCCGCCGTCCATTGCGATGGCACAGGCCGAAATGCTGGGAACGGACGCCGTGATTGGCAAATACACGGCATTGGCCAATCGCGATGCGCTGATGGAAGAGATGCAGCGAGCCGATGTGCAGGCGGAAATTGAGGCCCTTGGCATTGATCCCGCCGAAGCCGAGGCCCGTCTGGCCGCGCTTTCGGACGCGGAAATCGCAACCATGCTGACACAGATGGAAGACGACAACGCAGGTGCGGGCATCGTCAGCACACTGTTTTCAGTTTTTGTGATCCTGCTGGTCACAGACCTCCTGTGCTTTACACGGTTCTTTAACTTCACACGCTGCGTGCGCTAATGCGCATCTTGCGGCGTATTGCCGTCCTGCTGGCGCTCAGTTGGCTGGCGGCCTGTGCCGCAACATTTGATCCAGATGAAAGGCTGTCCTTCGAGGCGCCGACCCGGGCAGAGGTGCCCGACGTGCCCTTGATCAAGCAGGAAGATTTCTTTTGCGGCCCGTCCTCGATCGCAATGGTCATGCAATGGGCCGGGTCAGAGATTACCCAGCAAGACGTCGCGGCGCTGGCTTTCAGCCCCGGAGCAGGCGGCACCTATCTGGCGGATATGATCGGCAGCAGCCGCAGGCTGGGCCAATTGGCTGTGGAAATATCAGATTTCGACCAGCTTCTTGCCGAGATCGCGGGGGGGCGTCCGGTGATAGTGTTTCAAAACCTCGGTCTGGCTGCCCTGCCCTATTGGCATTACGGCGTCGTGACAGGCTATGATTTCGAAAAGGACGAAATCTATCTCAACTCTGGGCAGCTCGACAAGATGGTGATGCCATTTGCCGTGTTCGAGCGGACATGGCGGCGCGGTGATTTTTGGGGTTTGGTTGTGCTTCCGCCGGATCAGTTGCCAGTGACCGCATCCGAAGCTGACGTATTGTCAGCTGCCGCCGCACTTGAGCGGGTGGCGCAGTATCAGGCGGCTGAAACGCTCTATGAAACGGGCGCTGCGAAATGGCCGGAAAACTGGCTTTGGCAATTTGGTCTGGGCAACGCACGCTATGCACTAGGCGATCTGCGTGGCGCGCGACAGGCGCTCAGGCGTGCGCGCAGGCTTGATCCGTCGATCCCCGAGGTGCGGACCAATCTGGCCTTCATCGAAGGCGAAATTGCCGGTTGATTGGCCAGTAGCAGAAACGGCTGCGACAAATCGGAAATCTCGCATGGCGCAAACGCGCCGCTGGCGGTCGCGCACGGCCTTTCGGCAAATCGGCGCAAATGATCTATAGTGTCCAGCAAAGCCCCGGAGACCGCGCATGTCAGACCGCATCACATTCAAACTGAACGGCGAAACCGTATCTGCCGCACCGGGGGAAACCATCTGGGAGGTGGCCAACGGGCGCGGGCTTGTCATCCCGCATCTGTGCCATAAACCCGCGCCCGGCTACCGGCCTGACGGCAATTGTCGGGCCTGTATGGTGGCAATCGAAGGCGAACGCACGCTGGCGGCCAGCTGCATTCGTGAACCCTCCGAAGGCATGGTCGTGACATCGGATCAACCCCGCGAAAAGCAGGCGCGCCGCATGGTGATGGAACTGCTGGTCGCGGACCAGCCGGCCAGGCAAGTGGCGCACGACAAATCCTCTCACCTTTGGGACATGGCCGAAACGCAGGGCATCGGCGCAAGCCGTTTTCCGCAGAAAGAGCCCGATCACATCCCGCTGCTGGATGACAGCCACGTGGCGATGTCGGTCAATCTTGATGCCTGCATCCAGTGTGGCCTTTGCGTGCGCGCCTGCCGCGAAGTGCAGGTCAACGACGTGATCGGCATGGCGGGGCGTGGTGGTGCGGCCTATCCTGCTTTCGACATGGCCGATCCGATGGGTGCGTCATCCTGTGTGGCTTGCGGCGAATGTGTGCAGGCTTGCCCAACAGGAGCCTTGCTGCCTGCGACCGTCACCGATGAAAACCAGATGGGCGACACAAAGGACTACGACCGCGAGGTTGAAAGCGTTTGCCCGTTCTGCGGCGTCGGGTGTCAGGTCTCGCTCAAGATCAAGGATAACAAGGTCAAGTTCGTTGAAGGCATCGATGGCCCGGCCAACGAAGGGCGGCTTTGTGTCAAAGGGCGTTTCGGGTTTGATTACATCCACCACGATCACCGCCTGACCAAACCCTTGATCCGCCGCGATGATGCGCCCGCCAAGGGTCTGAACGTTGATCCCGGCAACTGGCAAACCCACTTCCGCGAGGCGACATGGGACGAGGCACTGGAGGTTGCAGCCAAGGGGATGAAAGACATTGGCGGCACAGGCGTAGCCGGGTTCGGGTCTGCCAAATGCACCAATGAAGAGGCCTATCTTTTCCAGAAACTGATCCGTCAGGGGTTTGGCCACAACAATGTGGACCACTGCACAAGGCTCTGCCATGCCTCATCGGTTGCGGCACTGATGGAGAACGTGGGGTCCGGTGCCGTGACCGCGACCTTCAATGAGATTGAAAACGCTGATGTGGCAATCGTCATCGGCGCCAACCCTGTCGAAAACCACCCTGTCGCGGCGACATATTTCAAGCAATTCACGAAACGTGGTGGCAAGCTGATCGTGATGGACCCGCGTGGTGTCGGGCTGCGCCGTTTTGCGTCTCATATGCTGCAATTCCGCCCCGGCGCGGATGTCTCGATGCTCAATGCGATCATGCATACGATCGTGGAAGAAGGTCTTTACGACCAGCAATATATCGAAGCCTACACTGAAAACTGGGAAGCTGAGAAAGCGCATCTGGCCGGTTTTGCCCCTGAAAAGATGGAAGGTATCTGCGGCATTCCCGCCGAAACCCTGCGTGATGTGGCCCGCACCTTTGCCGGGGCAAAAGCCGCAATGATTTTTTGGGGGATGGGCGTCAGCCAGCACATTCATGGCACTGACAATTCACGCTGCCTCATCAGTCTTGCTTTGATGACAGGTCAGGTGGGTCGCCCCGGCGCGGGGCTGCACCCGCTGCGCGGGCAGAACAACGTACAAGGCGCTTCTGATGCCGGCCTGATACCGATGTTCCTGCCCGACTATCAGCCCGTGGGCGATGATGGCGTACGCGCGGCCTTTCAGGAAATTTGGCAAGAAGGGTCGATTGATCCCAACAAGGGGCTGACGGTGACCGAGATCCTTGATGCGGTGCACGCGGGTGATATTCACGGGATGTATATCCTTGGTGAAAACCCCGCCATGTCGGACCCTGATGTAGAACATGCCCGCGATGCGCTCGCGAAACTCAGGCATCTTGTGGTGCAGGATATCTTCATCACGGAAACGGCCAACTACGCGGACGTCATCCTGCCTGCCTCGGCCTTTGCCGAAAAGTCTGGCACCGTCACCAATACAAACCGTCAGGTGCAGATGGGCCGCCCCGCTGTGCCGCCGCCGGGCGAGGCAAAAGAGGACTGGTGGATCACCACCGAACTTGCAAAGCGGCTTGGGTTAAACTGGACCTACACGCACCCCCGCGAGGTCTTTGCTGAGATGGCGCTGTCGATGAAATCGCTGTCCAATATCACATGGGACCGCTTGGAAGCGCAGAATGCTGTGACCTATCCTTCGCTGTCACCGACCGACCCCGGCCAACCGATCGTGTTTGGCGACGGTTTCCCGCGCGAGAACGGGCGGGCGAAATTCACACCAGCCAGCGTGATTGCACCAGATGAGACACCCGATGCAGACTATCCGATGATCCTGACCACAGGACGACAGTTGGAACATTGGCACACCGGGTCGATGACCCGGCGTTCCAAGGTCTTGGACGCGGTTGAACCAGAGGCCAACTGCTCTTTGCATCCGTCTACCCTGCGCAAGCTGGGAGTTGCGCCGGGGGGGCTGGTCAAACTCTCGACCCGGCGCGGCAGCATCACGATCATGGCACGCGAAGATCGGGCAGTGGCCCCAGATATGGTCTTTGTGCCCTTTGCCTATGTCGAGGCGGCGGCGAATGTTCTGACCAATCCGGCGGTTGATCCTTATGGCAAAATCCCGGAATTCAAGTTCTCGGCTGTGCGTGTGGAAAAGGCTGAGACGCCCGTCGCGGCAGAGTAGCAAAACCGCGCAACTGCGCCGGTCATATGCCGCGTTATTGAATATCAGTCCACCGCTGGCCTAGCGTCTGGTTCGCAGAAGGCTGCATACGCGCATCCTGCAAGAACAACCAAAGGAGACGCGCCATGCGCAAACTGACCCTGATTGCCGCCCTCACCGGTCTTGCCTTACCCGCACTCGCCGACGATTCTGCCTTGCTGATGGGTGTCGCGCGTTATGATGACTTTCGCCGCGTGAGCGACGCAACCGAAGTTCTGGATGCGGCAGAAGATCTGCGCGAGGCAGGTTACAAGGTTTCGACGCTGGCCAATGGGTCAGCCGGCAATATGCGGCAACTGCTGGAGGCGTTCGCGAGGGAAGCGCTGGATGCGGACCGCCTCGTGGTCGCGCTCTCGGGGCGTTTCACGACAGATGGGACGCGGACATGGTTCTTGGCCGAGGATGCCAACACGCCCACACCGTTCGGGCTGAATGATGCGATTTCCGTCGATACCGTGATGGATGTTCTGACGCGCGCGCCGGGGCAGGCCGTTCTGGTGCTGGGGTATGATCAGGACGGGTTCAGCAGTTTTGGCCGCTACCTGCGTGAAGGCGTTGGGCGGCTTGACGTGCCGCAGGGCGTTACCGTGGTCTACGGAGAACCGGGCCGCATTGAAGGCGTGCTGACAGATGCCGTGGCCGTTCCGGGTGGCGATGTCATGGCCTATGTGCGCGACAACCGCCGGCTCAACATGATCGGCTATCAGCCGCAAAGCCTGATCTTGCAGCCCGATGTGACTGACGCGGCCCCTGTGCCGCCAAGCATCGAACCAAGCCTGCGCGCGTGGAACAATGCGCAAGAGGCGAATACGCCCGACGCCTATCGCGATTTCATTGTTGATAACCCGGACAGCCCATATGCCGCTGAGGCGCGCCGCCGTCTGGATGATCTGGAAGACGATCCGATCCGTCTTGCCGAAATCACCGAAGACGGGTTGAACCTGACCCGCAATGAACGCCGCAGCATTCAGCGTAACCTCACGCTGCTGGAGTTCGATACCCGCGGCGTTGACGGTCTCTTTGGCCCCCGATCGCGCAGCGCGATCCGCAACTGGCAGCAGGAAAACGGGTTCGCGCAGACCTCTTATCTGACAACCGAGCAGATCAATCGTCTGGATGCCCAGGCGCGCCGCCGCACCGCCGAAACCGAAGCGGAAGAAGAACGTGCGCGCGAAGAGGCTTTGGCTCTTGACCGCGATTACTGGGAAGAAACCGGTGCAGGCGGAACGACGGCAGGCTATCGCGCCTATCTGGAACGCTATCCCGAGGGGATCTTTGCAGATCAGGCGCGCGACGCGCTTGCCGCCGCACAGGAGGCAAACAATGATCAGGCGCGCGAACGCGAGCGCGCGCTGAATATCAACCCGGTCCTGCGGCGCTTGATCGAAAACCGGTTGCAGCAACTGGGATTTGATCCGGGGCGGGTTGATGGCCGGTTTGACCGTGACACAAGGCGCGCAATCAGCCGCTATCAGGCGCAGGGCAACCTGACGGCAACAGGCTATATCGATCAGCCCACGCTTGCGCGCCTGCTGGCCGATACGTTCGGGCGGTGATGGGGGAAAACCCGCGCGACCGGCGATGGAAAGACCGAACCACACATCAAAAAGGGCGCACCGATGCAGGAGCGCCCTTTTCGTTTCAATCGCGCATCATTTACTGCGCGCGCACATATCTCTCAGCCAGTAGCCGGATAAACCCTTGGCCACCGTCGTATTGCCGCACACCGATGATATAGGTGCCGGCCTGCAAACGCACCGCAATCAGGCTGTCCAGACCATCACCATAGTCGTCATTCTGCCCCACCTGACGGCCCAGATCATCATAGATGACCAGCCAAGGATCACTGCTGCCATTGGCAATCGCCTCGACCACCAACAGCCCTGCATCATCAAAGTCGATGCTGAACCAGGTTACGTCCTCGGTTGCCTGCACGTCCTGACGCATGCGCGATGTCAGCACACCCAGATCAGTCACGGGGATGCTGCCATCAAGCGGCGGGGCGGCTTCGCCACGCGCGTAAAGCGTCTGCAAAGCCTCTTCTGCATCATATTCATTGATGCTGACCGTGATTGGCGCGCTGTCGTCGCTGAGCGCCGACACTGCAAGGCAATAGGTGCCTGCCGCCAGACCATTGGTCAGATCAAGACGCGCATTCAGACCATCATAATCGTCGTTTTCGTCGATATAGGTCTCTCCCGGCCCATAAAGGGTAATCACAGGATCGGCGGTCTCGTTCTCTGCGGTTATCGTGATCGGGGTCTCGGTCTCAAGATCAAAGCTCCAATACGGTGTTTCGCTCACCGAGGCTGTTACGCTGCGGCCCAGCGCACCAAACGGCATGGCGCTGTCACAGCTACCCTCGGCGTCGCCGCCACCGCCGACACTTACACCTTCGGTCAGCGGCTCTTGCTCTTGCCGACCGATGCGCACAAAGGCGGTCATCGGCCCACCGTCATAGCTGCGCATGGACATGCAGTATGTGCCGGGGTCCAGCGTGGTCTCGGCCCGCGATGCCGCGTTGCCGCCTGAATCGTCATCCGTCAGAATGATGCCGCCGGTATTATCAAGCAGATCAATGATCGGATCACCGGATCCGCGTCCCGCGGCCTCGACCCGGACATCTGTCGGTGCGCTGAGCGAGAAGAGCGACACATATTCATTGCCCCCCAGAACCAAAGCCATCTGTTCGCGGTATGTATCCGCTGTCGTGATGTCCGAAGCGGCTTCGTCTCCACCGATCCATTGACCGCTGTCGCCAAAGCCGCCGCAGATTTCCTGCGCAAACGCGGGTGAAGCGGCGGCCAGCAAGAGTGACGCAATTACTGTTGTTTTCAAGTTCGGGCGGGCCATGGGGCACTGTCCTTTGTCTTTGTTCAATATCATTCGGACCAAGGGTAACGCGACAAGACCCGACATGGCTAGGCCTGATCGCGAGAAGTGAAAGACAGCAGATCTAGCTGTGACCGCCGAAATGCGCATTTCAGGCGTGGAACGCGCCACTAACACCGCTGAAAATGAAAAAGGGTCGCGCCAGCGGCACGACCCTTTCCAATAAATCTGTTGTCGCTGGTTTAGCCCTGGCGGGCCTTGAACCGGCGTTGCGTCTTGTTGATCACATAGACGCGGCCCTTGCGGCGCACGATGCGGCAATCGCGGTGGCGCTGCTTGAGCGAGCGGAGGGAGTTACGTACCTTCATGGTCGTTGTCCTATCTGTCGCGGCGCGCGATTTGCGCCTTGGGTTGCTGTTCATCCCCGATCAAATCCGGGACAGTGAAATCATGGTGGACGATACTGGGATCGAACCAGTGACCCCTTCGATGTCAACGAAGTGCTCTACCGCTGAGCTAATCATCCATGCCGTCCGCGTCACCCACGTCCCATAACGAAATAGGACGCGGGCAAACCGCGTCAGTCGTGCGGTCTATAAAAGGAGTCGGGAAGGGGATCAAGGGCTTTTGGTATTTTCACAAAACACGCTATCTATTGACCAGAAGGGAGGCGAAACGTGCTCAAAACCACCTACAACCTGACCCGCCCCGAGACCCGCACGTCAAGTGTCGTCTTTGCCTCCCCGCACAGTGGCCGCGATTACCCTGACTCCTTCTTGCGCCACGCGGTCCTGAACGCAAGTGAGATACGTTCATCGGAGGATGCTTTCGTTGATCGACTGTATGCCGCTGCACCGTCCTATGGCGCTCCGCTGCTTACGGCGAGCGCTCCGCGGGCCTATCTTGACCTTAACAGAGGTGCGGATGAACTGGATTCAGCGCTGATCCAAGGTGTGCGGCGCAGCGCCCATAACCCGCGTATCGCCAGTGGCCTTGGGGTCATTCCACGGGTCGTGGCCAATGGCCGTCAGATATACAGGGGCAAACTGACACTGGCCGAGGCCCACGCGCGCATCGCGCAATATTGGCGCCCTTATCATGACCAGCTGCAGACGCTCTTGGATGAAAGCAACAACGCCTTTGGCGAGGCGATCCTGATTGACTGCCATTCGATGCCCCACGAAGCCTTGGAGAACGTCGGGCCGCCGGGCAGCGCGCGCCCTGACGTGGTGTTGGGCGACCGGTTTGGTGCGACAGCCGCGGGGTCTGTCGTGGAACGGGTCGAGGCGGCATTTGCCAGCGCGGGGCTACGGGTCGCGCGCAACATGCCGTTTGCGGGTGCATTCATCACACAGCACTACGGTCGGCCCTCTCGTCAGCAACATGCCATCCAGATCGAGATTAACCGGGCGCTTTATATGAACGAACGCACATTGGAGCCGAACGACAGCTTCGGCAGTTTCAAATCCCTCCTGGGCGGCGTGATCGCAGAGATAGCCGAGATCGGTCGCCCTGTGGATCAACGGGTTGCCGCCGAGTAGGCCGGACAAAGGTATGTGCTGGAGGTCATTACGAACCTGCACCACGTCTTCATGCCAAGGGCATTGACGTTAGCCATGACCGGCACCGTTTTCATTCTGCTTTCGTGTGACCTGAGAAACAGCCGTTGGAGCAGCATGTAGGGTGGGTCAAGACCCACTTCGCCTAACGCAGGGCGCGTCCCTTGATAATCGCATCCTTGCCGAATTTCTCCCGGATTTTGTCGGCGGCCTTTTCGGCCAGCGCACGTCTTTGCGCGTCCGGATCCAGCAGATCACCCTCGCGGTCGGCGTCAGCATCCGACGTGATCTCTGACAATCCGACCCCCAGCAAGCGGAATGGCCCGCGATGGCTGACCTGATCGAACAATCCACGTGCCGTGCGATACACGGTATCGGCGATCTGCGTGGGGTGATGCAGGCTCTGCCGTTTCGAGATCAGCTTGAAGTCCGAGGTCTTGAGCTTGAGGGCCACTACCCGCCCCGCCTTGCCCTTGGCCTTGGCGCGCGCCGACACTTTCTCGGCCATGCGCCAGAGATGCCCGTCGAGGATGTCAACATCGCCGGTATCTTCATGAAAGGTCGTTTCATTTGAAAGCGTCTTTACCGGACTATGGGACGAGATACGCCGCCCGTCCTCGCCACGGGCAAGGCTGTAAAGCCGCTCGCCCATACCGCCAAAGCGTTCGTGCAAATCCCGCCTGTCCCAGCGCAAGAGGTCATCGAACGTTCGGATGCCGGCATTATTGAGGCTCTCTTGCGCGGCAGGTCCGATCCCCCAGATCAGGCGCACGGATTTGGGGCGCAGAAAGGCCGTCGTTTCTTCTTTCCCAATGATCGAAAACCCACGCGGTTTGTCCAGATCAGAGGCAACTTTGGCCAGAAACTTGTTGTGGCTGAGGCCGATCGATCCGGTCAGCCCCAATTCATCCTTCATGCGCTTGATCAACCGCGCCAGCATCACCGCAGGCGGCGCATGATGCAGGCGTTCCGTTCCCGTCATATCCATGAAGGCCTCGTCCAGGGACAGCGGTTCAACCACCGGTGTCAGCTCATCCATCATCTTGCGGATCGCCCGTGACGCTTCGGCATAGGCGTCGATATTGGGACGCACGACCACCGCCTCCGGGCAGAGCTTGAGGGCTTTGAACATCGGCATGGCCGATTTCACCCCTTTGATCCGAGCAACGTAACAGGCCGTCGAGACAACACCGCGCCGCCCGCCGCCGATAATCACCGGTTTATCCGCCAGTTCCGGATTGTCGCGTTTTTCAACCGACGCATAGAAAGCGTCGCAATCCATATGCGCGATGGTCAGGTCAAAAAGCTCCGGATGCCGCGTGACCCTCGGGCTGCGGCATTGCGGGCAGCGGGTGTCGCTGTCGAACGTAATCAGGCAGTCGCGGCAGAGGGCAGGCATGGTGCAGTGTAGGCCGGTGTTGGAGGGGACACAACGTGCCAGCGGCCATGCATCTGGATGGTTTGGGGCGCCTCCGGCGGGAGTTTTTCGACCAAGATGAAGATGGGGTGTCGCACTCTTTGGGAAAGGGCAGTCTGCATGCAAATTTATGTTGCTTTGTGCTGCAATCTGTCTATGGGTTTCCAATAGGAAACACGCTGACCGGGAGAGCCGGTTCAGTCCGTCGCCGAAGGAGCAACCGCCCCGGTCACTCTCAGGCAAAAGGACCGGTTGGGGTGCAACACGCCGAAGAGAGGCCTGATTTGGCCCACCGAAGGAGCAAGCCCCACTTGGGCGAATCTCTCAGGTACAGCAGACGGTGGGGGCAGATGGTAAGGAGGTTTACCATGCCTAGGGTTGCTGTTTTGGGTGCCGGGATTACCGGCGTCACCACTGCTTATTCACTTCACAAACGTGGCTTTGACGTGACTGTTTTCGACCGTCAGCGCTATGCGGCGATGGAAACCAGCTTTGCCAATGGTGGCCAGTTGAGTGCGTCCAATGCCGAGGTCTGGAACCAGTGGTCTACTGTTCTGAAGGGGATCAAATGGATGCTCCAGCAGGATGCGCCCCTGTCTGTGAACCCGCGTCCCGGCTGGCACAAGATCAGCTGGATGGCAGAGTTTTTGGCCAATATTCCGAAGTACAAGACCAACACGATCGAGACCGCACGTCTGGCTGTAACCGCGCGGGCCGGGCTGTCGGAAATTGCAGATCACACCGGGATTGATTTTGATTTCATACCTGCGGGCATCCTGCATTTCTACAAATCCGAGAAAGACTTTGCCCACGCCCGCCGGGTCACTGGCCTTTTGGCGCGCGGTGGGTTGGAGCGGCGTGAACTGACCGCTGAAGAGACGCTGGCGAAAGAACCGACGCTGCGCGGCGATGTCCTTGGAGGTTTTTGGACCGAGAGCGACAGCACCGGCGACATTCACAAGTTCACCGTTGGGCTTGCGGATTGGCTGCGCAAGCAAGGCGTGCAATTCGCGATGGGGCATGCGGTGGACGACGTATCCATTGGCGCGGATGGCGTGACGGTGCGCGCGCAGGATGAACAGCGGTTTGATGCGGTTGTCGTTTCTGCCGGGGTCGGCTCGCGTAGCATTGCCAGAAAGCTGGGCGACCGGGTGAATGTCTATCCGGTGAAAGGGTATTCGATCACGGTAAACCTGCCGGATGCTGTGTCGCAAGCCGCAGCACCGATGGTGTCGCTGCTCGATGACAAGGCCAAGATCGTGACGTCCCGTCTTGGTCGCGACCGGTTCCGTATAGCGGGCACGGCAGAGTTCAACGGCGAAAACCGGGATATCCGGGCGGACCGTGTGAGACCTCTGGTGGCGTGGTGCGAAACGCATTTCCCCGATGTCAGCACCGAGAACGTCATTCCTTGGGCGGGCCTGCGTCCGATGATGCCGAATATGATGCCGCGGGTGGGTGCCGGACGGCATGAGCGGGTGTTCTACAATACCGGGCACGGCCATCTTGGCTGGACGCTTTCGGCCGCGACCGCTGAGCTTGTTGCAAGCACGGTACAGTCCCGCTTGTTGGGTCAGAATTCTATCAGTATACAACAGCATACATTGAAATCGGCGTAAATCATCCCTATCTGTCCTTTATAACAATAAGGGACAGATACATGCCGATTGAAGACCTATTTGCTGAATTCTTCGGACAAAACGTGCTTTGGCTGTTGTTGGCGGTGTTCATCATCGTCTGCATTTCAGCCGGTGTCCGCATCGTGCCGCAGTCAGAAAAGTTCGTGGTGGAGCGCCTCGGGCGGCTTCGTGCTGTTTTGGGGCCTGGTATCAACTTTATCGTCCCGTTTCTGGACCGTGTGCGGCACAAGGTATCGATCCTTGAGCGGCAGTTGCCGTCCATGAACCAGGACGCGATTACCTCAGACAACGTGCTGGTGCAGGTCGAAACATCGGTGTTTTACCGGATCATCGAGCCGGAAAAGACAGTGTATCGTATCCGCGATGTCGATGGAGCGATTTCCACCACGGTTGCCGGTATCGTGCGGTCCGAGATTGGCCGCATGGAGCTGGATCAGGTGCAGGCGAACCGTTCGAACCTGATTGAAGCTGTGCGCACGCAAGTGGCGCAACAGGTCGATGATTGGGGCATCGAAGTGACGCGGGCGGAAATTCTGGACGTGAACCTTGATCAGGCGACCCGTGAAGCGATGCTGCAACAACTGAACGCGGAACGCGCGCGGCGCGCCCAGGTGACCGAGGCCGAAGGCCAGAAGCGAGCGGTTGAATTGCAATCGGACGCCGAGCTTTATGCGGCAGAACAGGACGCGAAAGCCCGCCGGATTCTGGCGGATGCGGAAGCCTATGCAACGCAGGTTGTGGCTGTGGCGATTGCGGAAAACGGCTTGGAAGCGGCGCAGTATCAGGTTGCCCTCAAACAGGTCGAAGCCTTGCAGAAGCTTGGCGATGGCGCCGGTAGTCAGACCGTTGTGCTGCCTGCAAATGCGCTTGATGCCTTTGCCAATGCATTTTCAATGCTGAAAGGACGTGGATAATGCCCCTTTGGACGGAATGGTGGGTTTGGATGTCCGGGGCGCTTGTCCTCGCAACACTCGAAGTGTTGATCCCCGGCTATATCTTTCTGGGGTTCGCGCTTGGTGCGGCGATGATGGGTCTGCTGATCTTGTTTGGCGTATCGGCCTCGGGCCTCGCGCTGACCTTGGTGGTCTTTGCGGTGCTTTCCTTGATCTCCTATCTGGCGATGCGCAGGTTTTTTGGATTGAAAACCGGACAGGTGAAAATCTGGGACACTGACGTGAACGACTGATGCGCGGCACAGCCGCGAGAGCCTTTTGAAGCCCCCGGCCCTAGTGGTTGGGGGTTTTTGCTTGGGGTGAGGCCAGTTCAGCCAGAATGCTTTGTGCCGCTGCCTTTGGGTCCTTTGCCTGCCAAACGGGACGGCCCACGACCACATGATCCGCACCATTCGCAATCGCCAGCGCAGGCGTCATGACCCGTTTTTGATCGCCCAGACCGGCACCTGTCGGGCGCACGCCGGGGGTGACGATCAGCTTGCCTTTGGCCTCTGGCAAGGCGCGGATCAGCGCTGCCTCCTGCGGAGATGAAATCACCCCGTCTGCGCCGGCAGACAAGGCAATGGCAGCCCGTTCCTGCACCAGATCGGCGACACTGCCGGCCTTGATGCAAGATGCGTCCAGATCGTCGCGATCGAGCGAGGTCAGGATTGTCACAGCAAGGATCTTCATATCCGATCCGCCAGCCCCATCGCGGGCAGCCCGCACAACGTGTGGGTCGCCATGCACGGTCAGGAAATCCAGATCAAACTGCGCCACACCGCGCACCGCAGCGGCGACTGTCGCACCGATATCAAAGAACTTCATATCAAGAAAAATGCGTTTTCCATGTTCTTGCTTAAGCTCATTGGCCAGCGCCAGCCCGCCGCCCGTCAACATGCCCAGACCGATCTTGTAAAAGCTCACACTCTCGCCGAGCGTCTTGGCCAGTTCCAGCCCATCAAGGACGTTGGGCACATCCATCGCTACGATCAATCGGTCATCGGGCATGGGCAAAACTCCTCGGCTGGTTTTTATGGGGTCTAGCGTTTGCAGGCGGGGGGTGCAAATGCAATGACGCAGCCGCCAAAGGGGCCGCGCCATTGCGCCTTGATCGTCATCACCAGAGAC
>Ga0316204_10005261_pt1 | contig 21711 bp, 27 predicted proteins | sample 6monrhotite_MG_2_FD_205661 | JGI IMG/M metagenome (GOLD analysis project Ga0316204, IMG submission 205661) | Microbial mat bacterial communities from mineral coupon in-situ incubated in ocean water Damariscotta River, Maine, United States -... | ecosystem: Environmental > Aquatic > Marine >... | reverse complement strand
GCCGCACATCGGGCTGTAGTGCCAGCAACAAAATGCTCTAGCAGACGATTCTGCTTGTACCAACTTAATCGACTCTTTCTCATCCCACCCTCGATAATACAATTTATGCATTATCTGGGACAGCCCCCAAGAAATTTGAACACCAGGGAAAAGAGAGCCAAAATAGTAGCCCAGAACATGAAAGGGAATCTCTTCGCTCTCCAGAAGAGATGTAATAAATACCACTTCAGCATCGTCCACAGGATGATAGATTGTAATCAAGACCAGATACCCATATTGCGCCTCTGTGAGATAGTGTAGTAAATGCCCCTGCCGTTTAGTAGTGCGGCGGCGGGGATTCCTCTTCCGGGCGTGCAAGCCCTGAGCTTGAATTACCTTTCAGATGTTCGCGGGTGCGTTTCATCTCTGCCTCCAGCGCGTCGATCTGTTTTTGCTGACGAGTCACGACATCGTTCAGTTCCTGAATGATGTGCTCCTGATAGGAGACCTTGGTTTCCAGTTCAATGATGCGTTTTTCCATATTGAAACTCTAGCTTAGTGTGTGCTTTCTTGCACAAGTGGAATTCACCTTTGTGTTGGGTTTAACAATAAAAATGCAAAGGAGTGATGGTTCATGCCCAGCGGATTATACCCACTGTAGCGGTTCTTCATGCAGGGCAGATGCCTGTTCTTTGAGGGAAAGAATGTGTTCCTCCCAGTAGTTTTGAGTGTTGAACCAGGGAAAAGCGTATTTAAAGGCAGGATCTTCCCAGCGGCGAGCCAACCACGCGGCATAGTGCATCATGCGCAGTGTGCGAAGCCCTTCAATCATCGCCAATTGACGAAGATCGAATTCGAAAAACTGGGTGTAGCCTTCAAGGAATTCTGAAAGTGCTGCTTCACAGTGGGTTCGGCTGCCTGTGAGGAACATCCAAATATCCTGAATCGCAGGGCCCATGCGTGCATCATCAAAATCGACAATGTGTGGGCCTGAATCTGTCCATAATATATTGCCGGGGTGGCAATCACCATGCAGGCGGATATGTGGTGCTGTGATGGTCTTAAAGGTCGATTCGATACGGTTGAGAAGGTCTTCTGCAAGTTTTTCGTAAGCGGCTTTAAGCTCCAGTGGGATGAACCCTTCATCCAGTAGATAGTTGTAGGAATCATCACCAAAATGTTCCACATTTAATGTGGGGCGATGTTCAAATGGCGTGGTTGCTCCCAGCGCATGAATACGGCCCATGAAACGACCAAGCTGTTTAAGCTGGGCCATATTCTCCAGATCGGGGGCTCTGCCTCCCCTAAGTGGATAAAGGGAAAAGCGATATTCATTGTGGATGAAAAGAGTCTCGCCATCAAACTCAAGGGGTGGCACGACAGGAATCTCAAACGCGTTGAGCTCCAGTGTGAATTGATGCTCTTCCAGAATGGCTTCATCCTTCCAGCGTTTAGGGCGATAGAATTTAGCTACAAGCGGTTTTTCATCTGCAATACCAATTTGATAAACACGGTTCTCGTATGAATTCAGTGGCATCTGGCTACCATCACAATCAAAGCCGATACTTTCAATGGCCTGTAAAACCTGTTCAGGGCCTAAGTGATAAAAGGAATCGATATTTTCAATTTGGCTCATTTGCCCAAGATAACCCTTGTTTGGGAGTATGAATAGAAAAGGCTACCGTGTTGTTATTGGTTTATTCCAAACATGATTCAGTCTTGATATTCGCACGGCACTATTTGATTGCATTGATCCGTTTTAGACCTAGTAAATATTCAACATTACCCTTGGGCCCATGGATAGGTGATTCGGTAACACCCAGCACTTCTGCACCGGGAAGTTCAGGCACAAACTCGATAATCTTGTCGATGGCGGATTGGCGAATTTCATCATCCTTAACCACACCTTTGACAAGTTGTTTTGCACCGACCTCAAATTGGGGTTTGATCAGTGCCACACACCATCCCCCTTCTTTGAGAAAGGGCCAAGCATGTGGCAGTACTTTGGTCAGTGAGATGAACGAGGTATCGATGACAATGGCATCGATAGGCTCGGAAATCAATTCTTTAGTAAGTAAGCGCACATGGGTTTTTTCAAGATTGATCACGCGTGGATCATGTTGCATTTTGTAATGAAGCTGGCTATGGCCTACATCAACAGCATACACTTTTTCAGCACCACTTTGCAGCAACACATCGGTAAAACCGCCGGTTGATGCACCTACATCCATGCAGGTGGCGCCCTTTGGGTCAAAAGGGAAATGACTCAGGGCTTTTTCAAGCTTTAGACCACCTCGAGAGACATATTTCAGTGTCTCCCGTACTTCGATTTCAATATCACTACGGAACTTTGTGCCTGCTTTATCTGATTTCTGGCCATTGACATAGACCAGTCCTGCCATGATCAATCGTTGGGCCTGAGAGCCGCTCTCGGCCAGACCCCGCTCGGTTAACAGGTGGTCAAGACGCGCTTTTTTGCTGGATGTGGCTGGCAAATCGGTTTGAGAGACGGATGTGGGTTGGGGCTTCAAGTGGAAGTTTTTTTGCATTTGATTTAAGGATCCGGATACGAGTCTGTGGCGTTGGGTGGGTTTTGGAGAGTACTTTGGTCATACCTTGTTTGCGACGTTTATCCAGTAACGTCAATACATCGAACATGGCTGGATAGTCGTAACCCAGACGATCAAGATATTCGATAGCCTTGGCATCGGATGCATATTCATCTGATTTGTTAAGTCCCTTGAACAGGGCATCAGTGGCAAAACCAGTCATCTGTTCAAGTAATGGCCCGGGTGTACGAAATGCCTCAGCAGTGATTTCGGTTCCAACCTTCATCAATTTAGAATTGCGTAAGGCGTTGACGATATGACGCTCGGTGATGTGAGAGATTTCATGGGCAATCACAGCAGCAAGTTCGGCTTCATCCTGTACCATGTTTAATACGCCACGTGTGACAAAAATATAACCACCCGGACATGCATAAGCATTCACATCATCGGTTGCAAGTATGGCAACATGATAGGGAATACTGGGGCGGTCTGAGCGCTGGGCGATCGCAGTCGCAATGAGATTGAGGTAGTAGGTCATCTCTGGATTGTTTTCAATGCCATAACGGGCAATAACTTTTTCAGCAACCTGTCTGCCGAGTAAACGCTCTTCTTCGTCAGAGATGGGAACAAGTGCAGAAGCAACTTTGAAAATCTGTTTTGTTTGATTTATACGCTTTTCTAATTCGCTGGAGTTACCTATACTAAAACCGCCAAAATCAAATGAAAATGCATGTATGGGTGCGTTAAATGTCAGGAAGGTGACAAGAATGAAGAGTGATCGCTTCATGGATTCAGATCCCCCTCATCGATAAATGTGGCAACCGCCTCATTTTCGACATGGAGTGTATCCATCCACTTAACCATTTTTTTGGCATGTTCTGTGGTTTCTTTTGCTGTTTTCCCTGTACTGTTATCATCAAGTCCCCGAACGCCTAGAACTGCAGTTTTTTTAGGGGCTTCAGGCGAGCGGAAAAGGGATGCAAAACCTGACAGGAACGATGATGATTTTTTACTGTAAGTGGTTTGATAACGTTTCCGAATCGCACCCTCAAAGACCCAACCCGTTACTTTGTTTGTCGTGCCGATGGTTTCTATTTGCCACCAGTTCCGACGTTTTTGAAGAATAATAACGGAACGCTTTCTGGGTAGATGGGCCGTGATTTCAGCCTGTTTGCTTGGAGATGCAAACACATCGGCACCACTGCGTGCGCCAATATAATAAGATTCACTGCCAGCCAGCGTTGTTCCACTCAGGCTGAGAAGACTGAGCATGAAGGTGATAGCAAGGGTCAGACGCATATAGATAATGTAGGCACACCCAAAACGACTGTCAAAGGTTGGAAAGCTCTTTTAACCGGTGTGTGATGCATTCTGCATCAAGTTTAAGGTCGCTCAGAATTTCTGTTTGGCTACCATGTTCAGGAAACACATCGGGCATGCCGATGTGTTCAAAGGGGCCGTGCCAACCCGATGAGAGGGCCAGTGCTGCAATGGCTTCGCCAATACCTCCCTGCATGGACCCCTCTTCAATCACAGCGAGAGGTTTGCCCGGTTTCAGGTGTGCCCGAATGGTTTCGACATCCAGAGGTTTAATAAAACGAAGATTGAGTACACTGTAGTTGAAGCTATTTTCGGACATCAGCGCTTCTACAGCGGTGATTGCATCCTGTGCACGCGTGCCAACTGATATCAGCAGGCCATCATTGCCTTCACGAAGTAGCTCGGCTTTGCCAACAGGCAGCGGCGTAGCTTCTGTTAATTTAAGACCCATACCATTTCCACGTGGGTAGCGAATGGCCGATGGGCCAGCAAGTGTGAATGCAGTGGCCAACATATCTTTGAGTTCCACTTCATCTTTGGGTGCCATGATTGTGAGGTTTGGCAAGCAACGTAAAAAGGCGATATCAAACATGCCAGTGTGTGTGGCGCCATCAGCACCGACAACGCCTGCCCGATCCATGCAGAAGAGTACCGGCAGATTCTGAATGCAGATGTCGTGCACAATCTGATCATAAGCGCGCTGCATAAAGGTGGAATAGATAGCGACCACCGGGCGCAAACCTTCGGTTGCCAGACCTCCGGCAAAGGTGACAGCGTGCTGCTCGGCGATACCGACATCAAAACAGCGGCCGGGATGGCGCTTTTCAAAGATGGAAAGCCCGGTGCCGCCCGGCATGGCAGCGGTGATGGCAACAATGCGCTCATCTTTGTCGGCCAGGTCGGCCAGTGTGTTGGCAAACACCTGTGTGTAACTTGGCGGTGCTCCTGCTGCTTTGACCGGTTCGCCGCTTTCAATGTCGTAAGGGCCAAGGCCATGCCATGTTTCAGGGTCATCTTCAGCAGGTGAAAAACCTAGCCCTTTTTTGGTTAGTACATGCAGCAGGATCGGCCCGTCCAGTGACTTGCAATTTTCCAGTGTGGGCAGGAGATGATCAAAATCGTGGCCGTCAATCGGGCCGATATAGCGGAAACCCATCTCTTCAAACAGCGTGCCGGGCACAATCATGCCTTTCACATGCTCTTCAACCCGTTTGGCGGCCTCGAGCGCACCGGGCAGTTTTTCGAGAATTTTACGGGTGGCATCTTTAACGCCTGTGTAAGTTTTACCTGTAATGACGCGTGCCAGATAGGCTGACATCGCGCCGACATTGGGCGCAATGGACATCTCGTTATCATTGAGGATCACCAACAGTCGGTTTTTGTTGCCTCCGGCATGGTTGAGTGCTTCAAACGCCATGCCACCTGTTAGTGCACCGTCACCGATCACCGCGATTGCATGGTGATGTTCATGTTTCAGGTCGCGTCCAACAGCGATGCCATAAGCAGCGGAAATGGACGTAGAGGCGTGACCTGCGCCAAAGGCATCATGTTCAGATTCTGCGCGGTTGGTAAAACCGCAGAGACCACCATGTTGACGAATACCTGGCATGCCATTCAGGCGGCCTGTCAAAATCTTGTGAGGGTAAGCCTGATGCCCCACATCCCATACGATTTTGTCTTGTGGTGAATGATATAGATAGTGAAGTGCAATCGAGAGCTCAACGACGCCGAGACCCGCACCAAGATGGCCACCGATGGGGGCAAGCGTTTTGATCAGGTACTGCCGCATCTCTTTTGCCAGTATCGGCAATTGATCTTCGGAAAGGGCTTTTAAGTCTTCAGGACTGTGAATCCGGTTGAGAAGTTCCATGGGGTTATTCATGTTTTACGGCCAAAAATGTAATGGGCAAGTGCTGTAAGCCTTTCACTACTGTCACCCAATGGTTTGCATGCATCGAGTGCAATGTCACGCATCTCTTCGGCCAGTTCACATGCTTTTTCCAGACCAACCAGAGAGACGTATGTCGCTTTGTTTTGAGCTTCATCCTTGCCTGCGCTTTTACCGAGCATTTCAGAGGTGGCAGTGGCATCGAGAATGTCATCTGCGATCTGGAAAAGCAGACCAACGGCTTTTCCGTATCTGGAACAGGCCGATAACGTGGCGGCATCGGCTCCTGCCAATAATGCACCAGCCTCACAGCAATAACGAAGCAGGGCACCGGTTTTGTGTATATGAATGCGTTCAACTTCGAGTACGCCATGAATACCATCGGCTTCAGCTTCGATGTCCATCATCTGACCGCCCACCATACCTTGTGCACCGGATGCAATCGCCAGCCGTTTTAACAATTCTATGCGGGTATCAGCAGGACTTTCAGATGTTGCCAAAAGTTCGAAACTCAGTGCCTGAAGCGCATCAGCAGCAAGAATAGCTGTCGCTTCGTTAAACTGTTTATGGCAGGTCGCCATGCCACGGCGCAGATCATCATCATCCATGCAGGGCAGGTCATCATGCATCAAGGAGTAGGTGTGCATGCACTCAATGCTCATCGCCGCCGGGATAGCGATTTCAGGATGATTGCCACCACAAGCAAGGTAACATTCCAGAATCAGTGAAGGCCGGATTCGTTTGCCACCAGCAAGCAGGGAATAGTGCATGGCATCCCACAAGGGTTTGGGAGTGCTGGTCTTTTTTGAGCTTAGAAGTTTTTCAAGTTCAGTGTTTACATGCTTGGCATGCGTTTCAAGAAATGAAATGTCGGACACGATTATTTGTTGTCTTGATCGTTCAGGATTTGAAGGCGTTGCTCGGCATGATCCAGCAGGGCTTCACATCTGCGGGAAAGTTGCACGCCGGATTCAAATGCAGCGACGCTCTCTTCCAACGGGAGTTGACCAGACTCAAGTTTACTTACCAGTTCGGTGAGTTGCTGCAAAGCAGTTTCAAAAGAGATGTTATCGATCTCCGGCGATGTTGGGTTGGTTTTGCTCACGGCCGCTCCTGTTAGATAAGAACAGGCTATTGTAGGCAGCTCAATTTCATGGTCAATGGATGGTCGCAACGTTAGCCTTTTCAGCATGTCTGATAAGATTCTGAACGTGACTGAAATTGAAGTCATCCATCATGTCTTGCAAGCCTATCCAGACTCAATTGCTGAGCAGGAGAGGGTTGTTGCTGAAATGCTTGATGGCAAGCGGGGAAATACGTTGATTCTGACTGAGCACCCACCGGTGTACACCTTGGGAACATCAGGCAGTCGTGCGGATGTATTGAGCTGTCAGATTGATGGTGAAATGATTGAGATGTTCGAGTCAGGCCGGGGTGGTGAGGTGACCTATCACGGGCCGGGACAACTGATCTGTTATGTCATTGTGGATATTCATGGCGAACAGGACTTGCACAAACATGTGTGGCGACTGGAAGAGATGATGATTCGGACGCTATTGGATTTTGGCATTAAACCCGAACGTGACCCGCGTGGTATCGGTGTCTGGGTGGACGGGCTTAAGATCGCTGCGGTGGGGGTACGGTGCCGCAAGTGGATCACGTATCACGGCATTGCTTTGAATATTCATCCAAATATGAAACATTTTCAGGGCATTGTGACCTGTGGTATGGATGATAAGCCGGTTATCTCCATGGCTGGCCTGGGTGTTGATGTGTCTCGCGATGTAGTGGAAAAAATCATCATATCTCATGCAGAAAATTTATTTTAGCACGCAAAGGCAAAAGTGTGGTTTTGCCTTTGCTCATAAAATCAAACACTTAGCGTGCATGATTTTGGCAGGCTAGGGATGGCCTGCACGGATACTCTGACTTTTTCAGAGCATCCTCAGGTTTTACACAATCACAGATTTGTCACAGGTTTGCGGGATTTGTCAGTGAGTATGATGGTATGAGAAACAGCTATAACAAAACAGGTAGAGCATATGCAGGATAAAATGGGTTTAAAAATAGCGGTGGAAGGGCGCCATGCAACGTGGTTGGAGCTTTTTTACGATCTGATTTATGTGATCGTGATTGCCAAGCTCACGCATATGATGGGGCATACCCATGATGGCCATATGGACTGGCATTATTATCTGCAAAGTGTCGCTTTGTTTGTGCCGGTCTGGTGGTGCTGGACAGGACACACCATGTTTGCCAATCGATTTGATGCTGATGACACCATGCACCGGTTATTGACGCTGAGCCAGATGTTTGGTGCGTTGATGATGGCGGTCTTTATTGAAAATGCTCTGGGTGAAGGTGCGGTTGGCTTTATACTCTCCTATGTGGGCATCCGTCTGCTGCTTATTGTCATGTACCTTCGTGTGCACGTTGCCTCCAAAGATTTGCGGCATATTACCCGTCTGTTTTCTATCGGTTTTTCATTGGGTGTCGCTTGTTGGATTGCATCGTTGTTTGTTGATGGCCCACTGCGTTATGCATTATGGGCTGTTGGATTGTTCATTGATTTTGCGACGCCATGGGTGGGGCAGAAGCGATTGGCCAAAGTCTCTGTTCATAAAGAGCACCTTCCGGAGCGGCTTGGCCTGCTCACGATCATTATTCTTGGAGAGTCTGTGCTGGGAATCGTTATCGGCGTGGATGAGGTGCCGTGGGGCGGTATGACGCTGTCCAATATGGTCCTGGGTTTTGTATTGTTGTGCACAATCTGGTGGCTCTATTTTGAGACACTGGAGCATGTGCTGGCGGGCAAAATTTTGCGTTCAGGCCAGCTATCAATATATGGACACCTTCCCATTTATCTTGGCCTTGTCACCTTGTCCGCAGGCCTGCTGCATCAGATTACCGGCAATATCTCCTTGTATGAAAGCATGATGCTCCTAACCGGGGGATTGGCACTCATCCTCGTGCCATTACATATTATTCAGTTGGCGCAAAGCCATGCAGAGATCAGGAAAAAATTAATGCTTGGTATATCAGTGCTCTATTCGGCACTGGCATGTATTCTGTTCTTCCATCATTTGATGCCCTCCTACGCACCATTACTGCTGCTCACCTGTAGCACTACAGCTTTTCTTGTTTGGGAGCATAAGGGGAAACATGTGTGGTAAAGCAGCGTCTGGATATCGATAAAAAGATAGCCTTCAATGGCAATACGGTGAGTTACCGTAATCTCAGCTCCTATCATATGCCGTTTCATAGTCACGATGCCTTGCAAGTGTTGATTCCACTGGACAATGCCAATTTTGAGGTCACCTGGGAGTTGGAGGATAATGATACAGAATCAAAACCCCTGGGCGCAGGTGATATTTGCATTATTCCGCCGTTGCTCGGCCATGAGCTGCGTTGGATCAATGGTGCACATTTTGTGAATTTTTATATCTCTACAGAATATATTTGTGAGGTAGTCGGCCAGAGATATGATAAAGAGGCATCACTCTTTTCTGTGCAGATCGGCACCCGTGATCCATTTGTTTTTCATCTTGGACAGGTGGTCAGGCAGATGGTGTTGCTACATGAGAGTGATCAGAACAAATATTATGAAGCTGTGATGACCGTGCTGGTGAATTACCTGGTCAATAATTATGTGATAGAGGATGAGCCGGGTCTGTTGCATAAAGATTTCCAGCCCGCGCCATGCGAAAAAATCCGCAGTGCTGTTCTGTTCATGTCAAACCATGTGCATAGAAACCTGAGTATTCAGGAAATAGCCGCAGAGGTAAAAGCGAGCCAATACCATTTTATGCGGGTCTTTAAGGAAAAGATGGGCATGTCACCCAACAAGTTTCATATGTTACAACGTATCGAAAGGGCAAAAATACTGCTACAGGAGCAACAAAAGATTGTTGATGTGGCATACAAGTTGGGCTTTTCAAGTCAGTCTCATTTTAGCAATGTGTTTACAAAGTCGGTGGGTGTGACACCGCTGAAGTTTCAACAAGAGCATTAAAGAAGTCTGATTTTGTCAAATCGTCTCTTAAGAAGCAGGAATTTACAAAATATCGCAAGAAGCTGAAAAACTTACGCATCTTCTCCCCCTATCGTTGCGCCATGACAGGTAACCATGTGAGCTCAGGCAGCAGATGCCTTGCTCACGACCTTGTTATCATGAGCAAACAAGGATGACAGGAGGCAACTGATGATCACGTTACGCAAGGCAAATGACCGTGGACCATCTAATCTCGGATGGCTCAATAGCCAACACACATTCTCATTTGGTCACTATTATGATGCGCAACATATGGGCTTTGGCTCTCTGCGCGTGATTAATGATGATCATGTGATCGCCGGGGCAGGTTTTGGCACACATCCCCATGATAATATGGAGATCGTCTCTTATGTGCTGGAAGGCGCATTGGAACACAAAGACTCCATGGGTCACGGCTCTGTGATTCTGCCGGGTGAAGTGCAATTGCTAAGTGCCGGTACCGGCATCACACATAGTGAATATAATCATTCAAAAACGGAGCCGGTGCATTTTCTGCAAATCTGGTTGATGCCTGATAAACGGGGTATTAAGCCGGGGTATGCCCAGAAAGCTTTTGCCGATGAAGAGAAGCGCAGCACGTTCCGCCTTGTTGTATCAGCTGAAGGAAGGGATGGCTCATTACCCATTCAGCAGGATGTTGATATGTCTGTTGCATTGCTAAATGGTGATGAAACGGTTGATTATACGCTGGCATCTGAGCGGAAAGCATGGGTGCATGTCGCCCGTGGCGAGGTGAGTATGAATGGTCACCTATTGCAGGCTGGAGATGGTGCTGCGATTGAAGCAGAAGCTACGTTACATTTTTCCGATGGCCGGGATGCAGAGGTCATCATGTTCGATATGGCTCCGTATGCTGGTTAAATAGCCGTATGTGAAAAAGGTGGGTGGGGGGCGTTGATGATCTCCGCCCCTACCTATGATGCCCTGATTGTTTTGTATTCAACTAATAATTTAACACTGGAGATATATGATGACCGCAGCTACTGAAAAACTGTTAACCCCGGATAATTGCGTTGTCGCATTTATTGACCACCAGCCACAAATGAGTTTTGGCGTACAGAGCCATGATCGTCAGGTGATTAAAAATAATACGGTTGGCCTTGCCAAAGCCTGCAAAATTTTTGATGTTCCAACCGTTCTGACCACGGTTGAAACGGAATCTTTTTCCGGTTACACATGGCCGGAACTTGTTGATGCACTGGAGGGTCAGCAGACAATTGAGCGCTCCTCGATGAACTCATGGGAAGATGAAGCTTTTGTTGCAGCCGTCAAAAAAACCGGGCGCAACAAACTGGTTCTGTCTGGATTATGGACTGAAGTCTGTATCGCATTTCCGGCGATTTGTGCCTTGGATGAAGGTTTTGAAGTCTTTTTTGTTGCTGATGCCTGCGGTGCAACCTCAAAAGAGGCGCATGACATGGCGGTTCAGCAGATGATTCAGGCTGGCGCACAGCCACGCACATGGCAGCAGGTGTTGCTCGAGTTCCAGCGCGATTGGGCACGTAAAGAGACTTATGACGCCGTGATTGAATTGGCTCAGGAGTATGGTGGTGCTTATGGGATGGGCGTGGATTATGCCTATACCATGGTGCACAAAGCGTCTCAACGCGGTGAACACACACAAATCATTACAAAAGAGAGCGTTTAAATCGGATGACAGGGAGGGGCAGCAATGCTCTTCCCTATTTGAATTTATGCACCCGGAACCTAAATTATAAATAACACATTACGAGGAGCTGTTATGCACTATATTTATATGGTATTGGCCTTTATCGCCGGAGTTATGCTGCCTACACAAATCGGGCTTAATACCATTGTCGCTAGGGCAACAGCGAGTCCGGTTTGGGCCTCAGCCATTTCGTTTGTGGTTGGATCTATCGCGATGTTTGCATATTTTTTTGCTTCACGTCAGCCGTGGCCTGCAATCGGTGCTATTTCTACGATTCCTCACTATGCGTGGCTAGCGGGTTGCCTGGGTGCTTTTTACGTTACTATTACAATTGTTGCAGCGCCCAAAATCGGCGCGGCCCTGCTTATTTCCATGGTAGTCGCTGGCCAAATGATTGCGGCGATTTTGCTTGATCATTACGGGGCAATTGGCTTCCCTCAACACAGCATCAATTGGGGGCGTGTTGCGGGTGCCTTGATGCTGGTGGGCGGTGTGGTGCTTATCAGGCGGTACTGATCAAGATTGTTTGCCAGCCATGTTGCTGCTCTCAGCTTCGCGAGTACCTGGTTTAGTTTGCTGAACAGATGAAGGAGCGAGTTAGCTTGTTTGTTGAGTTTGGATGAAAAGAGGGCAGTTCATTTCGTTGTTGTATTCACACTTTTCCGGGTAGGCCACTTTGCCATCTGCATGTTTTTCTTTGCAGCCTGCTAAAGCATTGATGAGTGAGATGAATTCTTTCGGTTTGTAAGGTTTTTCAAGGGTGTAGCAAAGCTCATCCACGGAAGGTTGATGATGTTCGCCGTCTGCGCTGCCTGTAATCAATACAATGATTTGATGTGGAATCATTTTCCGGATTTCAAGCGTTAAATCATAACCGTTGATGCCGGGCATCGTCACATCACTCAATACTGCGGTGGGTTTTTGGAAATCAGGTGACTGAAGGTATTCAACGTAGTGTTCGCCTGATGCGAAACATGTAGCATCGTAACCGGCGATACCAACCAATTCTTTGTGCAGTTCACGCAGAACCGCATCATCATCAATGATATGGAACATGTAGATACGGTAACATACTTCACAAAAAAAATCACAACTTAATCTTTGCAATATGATGCGGTTTTTGGAGAACTATTTTATTCCGGTTTGATGTGGTTGTAGAGCGTGTTACACATGGATGTGAAAGAATGATTCACACCTATGAAAAGCGATGGTTGTCATGGGCCGATCTGTGGTTCGAGACAGGCTTTGTGGCCTAGAACTTGATAAAAAACTCCCATATCAGCTCCCCCCATGGGCCAGGCTCGGGTGCTGCCTCACTGTGAATTAAGAAGTATTCGGTTTTGAGTACGCTATAGAGGCCAATCACAGCAGCGATGTTGCGCAGCGGGCTGAAAAGCCATGCGAGTATCTCTCCTTTTCTGATCTTGTCCAACGCATGAAAAAATGGGTCTGCTCCCACAGAGACCACAATATAAAGCGTAACCATGCTTATGATGGTGAGCGCTATCCAGCCGATGCCCTTGTGCCCATCCAGTTGATTTAGTAGGGGGCTGATAAGTAACAGAGCCATAAACAGGATCATGATGGCAGAGAAAAAGTTACAAAATGATTCAATCAGTTGACTGGCTTTTTGTATGATTTGGTTCATTTGGGGCCTCCCTCCATATCACTAATTAAGTTTAGCTTTATAAGGGTTTAATTCGATATAACCATCTTTATATATCGAAAGTCTATATTTTATTTGATATAAGAAAATCCTTATGTCAGAAAGTAATTCCGCAATTCTCATCGAGGGTAGCTAACGGGGTCTCAAGCCAATGGACGCAGTCTTTTTGGATGGCCGTGAAATTAATAAGTAAAAATTATTATAAGTAGGCTTGTTTTTATTGGAGTGATATTTTTTAACAAATATCTACAGGGCTTAAGTCTTTTAAAGCCACTTTTACAAAAGATAATTTTAATATTTCCATGTTTATAACAGCTTTAAAAAAAGAGTGCTTAAAAGGGGAAGCTCAACCTGACCCCTCCCCCTTCTATCCTATGTGGGGTATTTTTACTTGCTTCGAATTTTGACTCGACTATAATTGCTTTTACCAAGTTAGTGCTTCTGAACCGGTTCCGGACGGAATGCTTTCCATTTCAATGGATAGGAAGCCTAACGCTTTTTCTTATTTAAATTCCCAAACATTATCTATTTGCCGGTTAAGCATTTTCCGCCATTTATCATGGTCTTTTCTGTTCGGTTTATAAGAACGGGCAATAGCTCCAGCAACCATGTCAGCTAATTGGATTAAATTATCATTTTTTGAGTCTTTTAATTTTACACTCTTGATTTTCCCTGCACCAACATAGCCTTTTAGATATTTTGATAATTCTTTTCTAAACTTTCTGTCGCCACTTCCATCAATTTTTACTCTTGCATTTTTAAGTATTGAATTATCATAATTTAGTAGTGACTTGATGAAAAAATTATAGAAACTCTCAGTTTTTAATTTTAAATGAGAACTTTCAACTTTTGATTTATCAACGACAAGGGCTCTAATTTTGAAGTCATAGGGTTTTACAGCCATCATGAAGCCATCTCTAACTTCATTTCGATCTTTAGAGAATTTAAATTCACGTCTGAGTTTGTTTTGTTTTCTATAATGATTAATTGCATTGCTTGTTCTTTCTGCTTCATCAAATGAATCGAAGATGACCATAACTGCAATAAAGTGCGCAGTAGATCCAGATGTTACTTTAAATCCGGAGCAACCACTCTCATCAATTAAAACTAACATCTACCTTCTCTTTTTCAAATATTGGAATATCCCAACTTTTCGTTTATTCATTCTAAGAAATGCGGTGTCGATCAGTTGAGATCAGCATAATTTATTGGCTTAAAGCTTTTCAATCTCTTTGGCTGATAATCCTGAAATCTCTTCGATGATTTGCAGATCAATGCCTTTTTGCTTCATGGCTCTTGCCATCTCTATTTTTCCTTTTTTCAAGCCCTTTTCTTCTGCAATTTTTACGGCTTCCTGTCTTAGCTTTTTCTCTTCTTTTTTGAGTTGTTGTATCTTTTTAAAGGAGGGAACATATTCGGTGCTGTTGCGCAGCTCTTCGAGTAGTCCGAGGTCGCCAAAACTTACGTATGAGTTTAGAGAGATGATCAAGTGGTCGATGACTTCAATACCAAGGATTCTGCCTGCCTGAATCAGGCGGTCGGTGACATTTTTGTCTCCCTCAGAGGGTTTTAACTCACCACTGGGGTGGTTATGGCAAAGAATTACCTGAGTGGCGCCTTTAAGAACGGAGACCCTGAATACGTTCATCGGTTCAACAGTGGTTGATTTGACGCTGCCCATACTGACTAGCTCGATAAACAGTATTCGATTGCCTGTATTCAAGCCGATGATCCAGAGATGCTCTTTCTCTTTATCAATTTTGTTTTCACGATGAAGAATTTTTTGCATGACTGCAAAGACATCATCGGAATTTAATAATTTGATCTTCTCTTGTTCTGTCAGCGTTACATTCATCGTATATCCTTTGATCGGATGGCCCCTTAACATTTGTTATCATCTATGAAAAGGCCTCTCAAAGTCAACTGGTGAGATTTGACCAAAGCGATGTCTGATCTTTGATGGGTGAATGATACACAGTTATGAACGGATGGTTTGATGTTATAATTTAAAAGAGCGAATAAATATTATTGCAAAAATCCCAAAGATTTTATATTTTTTTAATGGTTATCAATTTTTTTGCAATAAATTTTGTGTTTATGGGTCTTTTGAAGGCTTTTTTTGTAAGTTTTTTTAAAGTTTTAGTGTGTTTGCCGCTTTAAAAAACAGGTTGATTTGTGTTGTTATGTTCTTTTAATGTTTCAAGCGTTGCATCAACAAGTGCGCCGCCTCTGATTTGCACGCTTACAAACCAAGCGTATCCAGAAAGTCTTTCGATTGATTTTTTAGCTGCTCTATCCCCACATAGGTATTTGAGACATGAAACAGACCCTGAATATATGTCACCAGAATAAAAGCCAGTTGCCGGGCTGGCAAAGGGGTTGAGGTATGTTTCAAATCAATAGAGTGCTGTATTCTATCCGCTGTGAATTGCACAAACTGCTCAAAATCTTTATATAAATATGTTTTCAGCTCTTCTTCGCATAGCACTTCGGCAACCATGCTATTGACACTCAAACAGCCATTGGGTTCATGTTTTGATTCAAGTGTTTTAAAAATTTCTGTAAACAGGGCCCGAATACCTATGGAAAAATCATCATGGGCAGCTAAGGCTGCTTGTCGCTTATATGTGATTTCCTGATTGTAATAGTCCAGAGATTTTAAAAAAATCGTCTTTTTATCTTTAAAAGCGTGGTAAAAAGAACCATTGAGCATATCCATCTCCGTCAATAGCTGCTTGATGGAAGTGTTGGCATAACCCTGTCGCCAAAACAGGCGCATGGCTTTTCCCAAAGCCGCTGTTTCATCAAATATTTTAGTTCTACCCATTCAAATCAACCTCGGGATTTATACATGAACAACGATATTACTTGAGTATTGACTCAAGTAAAGAGATGGTTATATTCACCTTCTTATTTGAGCAATCAATCAATTATAAGGCTGGAGTCAATCATGTTAAAATGCGCAGTGATTGTTAGTGGTTATATCAACGACCAGGAAAAAGTAGATGCATACAAAAACGTTGCCGGGCCAATCATGAAAAGATACGGCGCAACCATGCCGCCTCAATCATACAAAGTCAGTGAAGTGATCGCTGGCAATACCAGCCCATCATTCATGTTAAAAATTGAATTTTCGGATAAAGAAAAGGCCATGGCAGCATTTAAAGATGCCGACTATACGGCTGTTATTGCAGAACGTGACGAAGGTTTTGGCGATTTAAGCATTTTCATCATTGAATAATGCTATGGGCTATCAAACATTGTTTTTCCAGTCGTTTGGCGCGCGGGTTAAATATAACGCTCTAAAGCTGATTGGTGCACTCAAGGGCAGCCATTTTGTAACATTCCGCGAGCGTTGGGTAATTGAAGACATTTTCAACCAGGCAGTCGATGTTTGCACCGATATTCATGACGATTTGACCAATATGTACCAGTTCACTGGCCGATTCGCCGATGATATGTACACCCAAAACTTTTCGTGATTGACGGTCTACCAGCAGCTTGAGCATGCCATCATTATCGCCAATGATTTGCCCGCGAGCGCTCTCTTTGAAGTGGCCGTGACCGACAACATAATCGACATTTTTTTCTTTTAACTGGGCCTCGGTTTGCCCGACAAAGGAGAGTTCGGGGATGGTGTAGATAGCCATGGGCAGGTGGTCGGCGGTCAGGGTGGATTTGGCATCGCAGGCATGGATGGCGGCGATGCGCCCCTGCTCCATGCCTGTGGCGGCCAAAGCGGGTCTACCGATGAGATCGCCGACTGCATAGATGTGCGGAATCGCGGTTTGAAAATAGTCGTTTACGCTTAACCAGCCACGCTTATCCTGTTCGAGTCCGAGTTGGTCAATGCCAAGATCGTCAATATTGGCTTCTCTGCCCATGGCGTAGAGCAGGCAGTCACTCTCCAGAATCTGCTCAGCACTGGTATGCACCCGCACGCCATCATCAATGAGCTCAATGCTTTTCGCTTCGGTCTGCATGTGAAACTCGATGCCCATTGAAAACATAGCGTTGGAGAGGCGTATGGCGATATCCTGGCTTAAAAAGGTCAAAATCTGGGGGTGTGGGTCAATCATCGTGACCTGCACATTGAGTGCGGCGAATATACAGGCAAATTCACAGGCGATCACGCCGCCGCCGACAATGACCAGATGTTTGGGCAGATGGTGCAGGTGAAGAATGGATGTGGAGTCCAGCACTCGCTCTTTATCAAACGGGACATGTTTGGGTCTGCGTGGGCGTGATCCTGTTGCCAGTACAATGGCATCGGCATGCAGCAGTTTTTTTTCACCGCGTGGCTTCTGTACAATAAGGGAGTGCTCATCCACAAACGATGCTTTACCGGGGATCAGGGCAACGCCATTGCGCAGCAGTTGATTAAGAACCACCGATTCCTGCTGGTCGACCACCATATTTTTTTTACGGATCGCTTCAGCGAGAAAACCCCGGCGTACTGTGGCGTCTTTGGCAATGGCTTCGCGCATGCCCATAGAGCCGGAGTGAGAGACAGCATAAGCTACCTCACGCAGCGCCTTGCTGGGGATCGTGCCACTTTGCAGACCTGCACCACCGATTTTGGCTTTGCGCTCAATCAGACCGACATTTTTGCCAAGCTTGGCTGCCTGAATCGCAGCCCGTTGCCCGGCTGGTCCGGAACCAACAACAAGCATGTCATAGTGCTGCTTCATATACTTCTCCTGGATTGTGGATGTTGATAGGGCTGCACAATGATGGGTAGCTTCGCTAATAACATGTTTGAGTTAAGCACGATTTGGGCCAAAATTTATCAAATCGTGCTTAAGAATTTTAATCCATTGTGAATATAGCATATTTTTACAATAAATTGCAGGCCTTGCTCACGCTGCATTTTATAAATGTCTCAATCATTGGCCAAGAAAGTCACTGGGTTAAAGAGCACCTCATGAAGTGATCTTCAATACCAAAACTCAACTCACTGGAGTTGCATCTGGTAGTTCAATCCGCACCGTCTTATCGTACAGGTGCGCTCACAATATTGTTGTGTGATGTGTCGCAATCATTTGAATGATACTCCCGCTTTTTCCCGCTGAAAGCATCAAATAGCGTCCGGTGAGACTTTAAAGAGAACGCGTCATCTCTTTCAACGTACTGCCCGATCCAGTCAATGAGCATGGGCAGGTTTTCATTCTGTTTTTCAATGGAGGCGTATTTGTGGGGTTCCCACGGCCGCTTGCGGGCATGGCTGATACAGGTTTCGACGGGCAGGTTAAGAAATAGCATTTCGTTAGCCGATGGCATGACAATAGAGAGCAGGTCGGCGTATCCTCCCTCAATCACCCAGCTTTTGTTTGCACGGGTAAAGGCGTGGATCTGCTCACCACTTTCTGCAATGGGCGCTCTTGTGGGTGGCGTGGTGTCATTCCATGCCAGAATATCCAGATCAAGATGCGGCAGATCGTGCTGGTCGGACAGGTGCTTCGCCAGTGTCGATTTGCCTGCCCCTGAGTTACCAAAAATAATGATGCGTTTCATAGTTAATCCGTATGTTACAGTCGTAAGTTATTTTTTCTTCTTTTTTGCATATTCCAGTGACTCATGAATGTAGGACTCATAGTCATCTTCAAACTCAAGCGGAATAAGCACCCACTCTTTGAAGCGTTTTTTTGTAAAATTAAACTCCATGCCTTTGCCCTCAGCCACGAGTTCATTAACCCGTTCGGGCGAAACTTTAATGATGAGCGCATCCTCTTTTTCAAACATCATCGCCATGAACTCCCCTCTGTAGCGAACGCAGGGGGTTTTCATCATGGTTGACGCCTCCACGTCATCTTCCTGCATCACTTTATATACTGCCTGATCATAACTCATCGCAAACTCCTCGTGATATAGTCTAACAGTGGTACATTGTTTTCAAGTTTCCGCGCACCCATCAGCATACCGTTCAGGCCATGCGTTTTCAGGCGGCTGTATGTAAGCCGGGCTTCCTGATCAAGCGGGACGGTTTAGATGTTTTTTATGTTCGGTCATTGAAATCGATTCAACCTGAATGGCCCGATTAAAGGAGCGGACATTTATTTGAATCAAAAGTTCGATAGGAATTAGCTGTCTTATTCCCATTTCATAATAGTCGCCATATCAGTTAATTTAACTATAATCACACAATAGGATATGAATAATGAATAAAGTCATACTTGGTTGGCGTGAATGGCTCTCGCTACCCGGCCTTGGCATTGAAAACATCAAAGCCAAGGTGGATACCGGGGCGCGTACTTCCGCATTACACACTTTTGAGCTGGAATCATTCAGCGAGGACGGGATTGCTAAAGTCCGTTTCTGCATTCATCCCTACCAGCATGATCTGTCCATCGTAAAACAGTGCACCGTCGATCTGTTGGATGAGCGCAATGTCACCGATTCAGGCGGCCATACAGAGCTTCGGCCCGTGATATCTACGCCGATATGTTTAGGCGGCATCACCCAGGATATTAATATCACCCTGACCAATCGTGAAAATGAAGCACCGGTCATCGCACCCAATACCGGCATCATTATTGGCCGCACAAATCTGCCACTTGTACACGAGGGCGACGCGCTTGTTCACTTAGCTCGTTTCCGTAACACAGACACGGCCACGGAAGCCGTCGACCAGTTTCAATCTGAACTCGACCCCGAGGAAAATGAGAGTGTATCGGGAACTGATCCTATTGTTTGAAGCTTGGATAGTTTGTCAGGAAATATTTGAGTTTTGAATCAATGCTCAATGTCCGTTTTTGGCATTCATTTCAACCGGTCGATGCAACACAGGCATTAAATCTCTCTGCTGGGGTGACCACTCCAGTTCAAGCTTGATTGCAACAGCATCCCTTAACTCATCATTCATTGCTAGTTTACACGCCTTCGGACGATGTGCTCTATCCCATGCATACTTATCCGCACGACTTGCACGATAACGATCAAGGCCACCGTTGCGTTGTATCTCACGACTAATGGTTGAGGGTGATCGATCCAGACTTGATGCAATCAGACGCATCGATTGCCTTGCTGCAATGCCTCGGGATATCTCCTCCCGCTCGGAAAGCGAAAGAACTATCTCTGGTCGCCGCCTCGGTGCAGGACGAATCCCGCCCGTAGGTGCAAGCTGTACAAAGATCGAGGATGATGGTCGGTCAAAGACACGGCCAATCGCTCGGAGCGACTCGCCTCGCTTCCAGCGATCCCATATCTCACTCTTCTGTTCTTCAGTATATTTGATTCTCTTTCGGTAACTCATATTCAACACTCCATCTATTCATTTTAGACAAAGTGTTGCATCCACCATCTGAGACCACCGTCGAAAGCGGACATTGGGGAGTCAAGCTGTATCGTTCTTTTTTACCTCAACCGATAACCATTGAGTCTTTGCCAATTTAGCTCCCTTCGATAAGGTAGATCACTACCATCGTGATCAGCGCGACAACTAGGGCCTGAATGCCGCTACGCAGCCAGGAGGTGTCGGCAATGCGGCCTAGAAATACGCCGAGTAAGAAGATCATCAGCATTGCAATGATGATGGCAAGATAGAGCGGTGATAGTGGCAGTGTAATGCCCGCGTCCGCGAGCCAGAGTGGCATAAGAATCAGTAGCGAGATAACTAGCGGGGCTAATCCATTGACCAGAGCAACCAGTATAGGAACCCAACGTGCAGCTTGCCCGTGTGCACTATCCTGAAGGTCAGTGGCCATCGCCTCCTCAAGTTTGTCGAGAGCCCTCTTTCGTTCCGCCACCTCGCTTATATATGCGCTACTCATGCCACTCATGCAGAGTGCAATGGCTGCACCTACACATACGTTGATTATAACTCTCAGATTCTCGGAGGCACTAATTAGGAAGCCGATAATGAGCCCAAGCATCGTAAGCGCACCATCAAAGCCATTAACCACAAAGTAGCGCCGAACAATATCGTGTGTACGGGTAATACGAAGGAGGAACTTTGCTTGTTCTAAGAACGGCACGGTAAGTTATTCTGTATCTGTTTCACTCTGCACTTCCACCTCATCAATGCTATGCAGAGATCCTCCTAGGTTGCTGATAGTTGCCTGTACCGCTTCAAAATCGATGTCGTTACCGACAATCTCAATCCGGAGTGTTTCCGTATTTTCATCTACTTCGACCACAGTCAATGTTATACGATAATCATTCCCAACTTCAGCAATGGCCTTGGAAAACTCCAATGCATTGGGTTGATGGGGTTTAAGAACATCCAAGACAACTCGTTTAACAAATTCCATATCAACTCAACCTCGCAAGCTTTCCCTGCTTGAGCACAGCAAAACAGTGCGCGCCATAGCATTCACACACTGATTCAATCTCAGCGTATTTCATAGCCGATAATTGAGCCTGTGCATGATGAGGTCAAGCTCCTCATCGGTTATGCTGCCAGTATCAGGAATTACTATAGAGTTTGAGAGAATGACAATTCTATCGTAGCTTCAAAACTGAACGTCTGCTCCTTTAATCGGGCCATTCAGTCAAGCACCTAAAATATGCCGAGTTATACTCGGATTTGTCTCTCGTGGTGGGTCACGCTCCTTTCCGCAGTCGGTTGATGCTATAATTGGTTCAACTCGC
>Ga0316204_10005259_pt1 | contig 21714 bp, 20 predicted proteins | sample 6monrhotite_MG_2_FD_205661 | JGI IMG/M metagenome (GOLD analysis project Ga0316204, IMG submission 205661) | Microbial mat bacterial communities from mineral coupon in-situ incubated in ocean water Damariscotta River, Maine, United States -... | ecosystem: Environmental > Aquatic > Marine >... | reverse complement strand
GCAGGGTTCTGGTGGTGGACGGCGGTGGCAGTGACCGCGCCGCCTTGATGGGCGGTAACTTGGCTGCAAATGCTGCCAAAAATGGCTGGGCTGGTGTGGTGATTTTTGGACGGGTGCGTGACCTGCATGAATTGGCTCGCGAAGATGTGGGCATCAAGGCAATTGGTAGCTGTCCGCGAAAGCCCTTTCAACTGGACGGCGGTGAACAAAATACTGCTCTCGCCTTAAGCGGCGTAACAATTCGCCCCGGTGACTGGATTATAGCTGACGCCGACGGTGTGGTGGTTACCCGCGAACTGCCATCACTATAATCTCAAAAGCTTTTACCGAAACAAAGACAGTACCGTTCCAGGTGCCTGATTGGCAATTGACAGGGCTTGCAAGCCCAACTGCTGTTTCGATTGCAGCGACTGTAGTGTAGCAGCTTCTTTAGCCAGGTTGGCGTCAACCAAATTACCAATTCCCACTTCAATACTATCCGACAGTTGGCCAGTAAACCCCTGCTGTATTTCCAGCCGGTTCGAGGTAGACCCAAGCGTGGAAAGCTGTGTGTTCACGGTATCGATTGCAGCGTCAATCGCTGTTACTGCGGCATCAGCATCGCCGCCGCTGCTGGATGTGGCACTCGCGGTAAAGGTTGCGCTTGCGCCGCTTCCCTCGATGTAAAGTGACCCGGAATCTAAGTAAATAAAGTTTCCGCTGCTCGATAATACGCCAGGTGATACGCCCAGTGCAGTACCCAAGGCGAAGGCGGTTTGGTCTGCACTATCAGCACCGTTAGAGTTGGTAAAGTCTCCGGTCGATTGATCATAAAGAGCGCCGTTATTGTACAGAGCGTTGAAATTGGCATCCATATAGTTGTTGAGCGCATTTAGCGTGTCACCGCTACTGAATGGGGAACCAAAACCCGCTGTAACCGCTGTGTTTGCTGTGGGTGTACTGCTGGCAATTGACGTGCCTGCTATGGAAAGCGATGAACCTGTGAGGCTGGTTATGCTGGCGCTGATGCTGGTGCTGCCGTCAGCGGAGGTTAAGGCCGTAACACTGTCGCCAGTTAGCAGGTTTTTACCATTAAAAGTAGCATTGGTTGCAATGGAATCGATTTGGGCAAGCAACTGCTGGAAATCACTGTCAAGCGAGTTGCGGCTATCGTCGTCAAGGCCATCATCTTTGGCGGCAACGGCTTTTTCCCGAGCCTGAATAAGGAGGTCGCTAATAGCCTCAGCGCCCGCAATGGCAATATCAACCTCAGACCGCGCCCGGTCTAGCGAGCCATTAACAGCATTAAAACCAGCGACATCACCTCGCAGGGTTTGGGCAATGGCATAGATAGAGCCTGAATCTTTGGCAGACGCTACCTTCAGCCCAGTGTTGATGCGTGATTGGGTTGCGCCAAGCTCTGCCGTGGTTTGGTTCAGATTTTGCAGCGCAGTAAAGGCGCCAGCATTTGTATTCACACTTAAAGACATAATCTATGCCCTGTAAAATGTCGGCGTGCCAGACGTCGTTCTGGATTGTCCGCAGGTGATAGCTGATAGTACATATGGTGAATATAACGCAGTTGATTTTGCAGAGTCCGGTCAGCCTGTCTCAAATACCGCTCAATATGTCTCAGTGCGGTGTAATTTACGTAGCAGCAACGGCGTAGCAGGTATTTAGGCAAATAAATCATTGACCCACCTTTTATGCAGCATGTCACCGAACGGCATTTGCGTATGGTGGTGATTTGCACCACATTCGGCCGAATTGGCACGGTACGATACATAGGCCTGAAGGCCTTGCGCGCGGGCTTCTTTCGGGGTCATGCCAAAAGCCTCTTTGAAGGCCCTGCGAAACGTTCCCTCTGAGCCAAATCCCAAATCATATGCCAGATTACTGATAGAAATGGTCATTAGGTGCTGGCCGGTTAGCTGTTGGAAGGCATGGTTTAGCCTGCGGGTCTTAATAAACCGCTGGATACCGCCAAGGGGTTGAGCAAGACGGTAAAGCGAGGCACGCGATAGGCCAAAGGTTTGTAGAATGCTATCTGGCGAAAGGTGCGGGTCAAGGAGGTTTTGGTCAATATAGCGGCGAATTTCATGGAGTAGCCCTCGCTTGATGGCAGGGGCTGCTTCCAGTCGGTTGTCGGCAGAGCCGCTGAGTGCAGCTTTTAGCAGCGCCGCAGTGGGGACTTCCAGCGACCGGGCTTCTGCTATTGTCATGCTATTTGCTTTTTGGTGCATGTCACAAACGTGCCGGTTGAACATATGGGCGACCGGATTTTCCTTGGGTAGGGCCTGTAGATGCAATTTGTCCAGATCAAGCCCCATGTCTTCCATTGTTTTGCGGGGCAGTAAAATGCTGTAGCTATTGAACCGCGATGTATAAGACGTGCCTTCGCGTGCCATATCAATGATATGAATGCCGCCGCTGACGTTGCTGCTGCGCAAGCTACCGGCTTCACAGTGGATCTCGCCATCATCAAGGCACTGGACTAGAAACCCGTCCAGGCCGTCTTGGGCTATTGCTTGCTTGCTGCGCACAAATGTTTGCCCGGAAGCGCCCACCTTAATTGTCATGAAACCATCAAACAGAAAATTGTCAATGTAGCCGTCTACCGTGCCTTTTGGATTGAATTTTTTCTTCAGTTTTGGGTCTGTGATTGGGCCGGGTTGAAAAAATACCGACATGGCTTCAGACCAGGCATTATGAATTGTGCTTTGGTCAATGTGCTCCATCTGACGGAGGGTGCTGGTGGAGAATAGCGAGCGAGGAATGCTTTCCGGAGCGTTGAGCGCCTTTTCGCTGCTGTACATTGTTTTCTGCTCCTCAAAAAGTCATGGCGCAGCTTTTGAGAAACGCTGCACGGATACTTGAAGAAGTAATAAGCAGGAATGGTGCCATTGTTGCGGGACGGCAGTTTTTAGCTGTTGAGCGCGCACCGTTTTATGGCGGCGACTCGCCGCTTTTACTCGCGGAGCACACCTGCGTGAAAATAAGGCGGGGCTATTTTTCCAGCAGAAACAGGCCCTGATCGGCCATCCAGTTGGCACGCGCGCGGCTTGCATGGATTTTTTTGCCCAGCTTGGTGTGGGGTACAAATTCCTTCACGCGCAGCCCCTCTGCCTCAATCAGGTCAAACAAATCGAGGATCGTGCAGAAGTGAATATTGTCTGTATTATACCATGTTTTATCCAGTGATTTTGTTACCGGCATGCGCCCGCCGCGCATCAGGTTAAAGCGTACGCGCCACTGGCCAAAATTGGGAATGGTAACAACAGCGCGCTTGCCGATCCTGAGCAGGTTCACTAATACATCGCGGGGCCGGTGCACGGCCTGCAGGGTTTTTGACAGCACCACATAATCAAAGCTGGCGTCTGGGTATTCGTTCAGGTCATTATCGGCATCACCTTGCATTACAAACAGGCCCTTGGCGATAGAGGCATTCACGCCTTGTTGGCTTATTTCCAGTCCGCGGCCATCCACCTGCTTCTCACGTACCAGATAATCCAAAAGCGCGCCGTCGCCGCAGCCTACGTCCAGCACTCGCGCACCGGGATCAATTAGGTCAGCGATCAATTTCAAGTCAGGGCGCAGTTTTGTTGGCTGTTGGTTCATGGTGCCAACCCTCTTGCAACTGCTGCAGCGCGGGTAAAGCCGTCCAGCATCTGGTCCATTTCCGGTTCAGCCAGCAAGAAGGCATCATGACCGTGCGGACTGTTAATTTCAGCAAAGCTTACAGGTACGCCAGCCGCATTCATGGCATGGGCTATCAATCTATTCTCATTTGTTGGATAGAGCCAATCGCTTGAGAAGCTAATCACACAGCAGCGCACATGGGCAGCAGCCTTGAAAGCGTCGGCTAAACGGCCATCATACCGCCGGGCAATATCCAGATAATCCATCGCGCGGGTTATATACAAATAGCTGTTGGCATCAAACCGGTCCACAAAAGCTGACCCCTGATGGCGCAGGTAACTTTCCACCTGAAAATCCGCATCGAAACCGAATGTAACCACATCGCGTGCTTGCAGGTTGCGGCCAAATTTTTTGGTTAGCGCATCTTCTGAAAGATAGGTGATATGGGCGGTCATGCGGGCAACTGCCAAGCCTTTGTCTGGCTTGGCTGCGGTATTATAGTATGTGCCGTTCTGCCAGTTTGGGTCAGCCATTACCGCCTGCCGGCCTACCTCATGAAATGCAATGTTTTGCGCAGTGTGACGTGCTGCGGTGGCGAGCGCTACGGCGCTGTGCAGGCGTTCAGGGTAGGTGGTGAGCCACTCAAGCACCTGCATGCCTCCCATTGAGCCGCCTATCACCATAAACAGTTTATCAATGCCGAGGTGGTCCAACAGCGCTGCTTGCAGGCGTACCATGTCGCGAATGGTTATTACCGGAAAGTCAAGGCCCCACGGCGCGTTCGTTTCGGGGTTTTTCTCCCACGGGCCAGTGGTGCCAAGGCAGCTGCCCAGCACATTTGAGCAAATCACAAAATATTTGTCGGTATCGATTAGCTTGCCGGGGCCGATAAGGCGTTCCCACCAGCCCGGCTTGCCGGTGATGGGATGAGTACTGGCTGCATATTGGTCACCGGTTAGCGCATGGCACACCAAAACAGCGTTGCTGCGCGCTTCGTTCAGGGTGCCGTAGGTCTCATAGCCCACGGTAACGGGCGACAAGACCGCACCACTATCAAGCGTTAGAGGATCTTGTTTGAAGAGACTGGCTGTATGACCTTCTTTTCCGCGCACTTTGAGGCTCCGGTTACAATTGTGGGCTACAGAAAAGCGATAAGCTGATCTATTGTCAACGCGGTAAAAACTTTCCTTTGCGTTTAGTTCAGCATGTCACTAATTCTAGGGCCAGATAAACACTCGCATACACCTGAATTTTGGAGAAGAAAATGACCGCGCCCAAAGCCCATGAATGGATTCAGGAAATGGCCCCCTATGTGCCGGGGCGTTCCACTGTTGAAGGTATTAAAGAACCTGTGAAACTGTCATCGAACGAGAGCGTTTTTGGTGCCAGCCCTAATGCTGTTGAGGCTTTTCGCAGCACAGCGGATAATTTGATGCGCTACCCGGATGCAAATTCAAATGATCTGCGGGATGAAATTGCCAGCATTCACGGCCTTGAAGCGGATAAAATTATTTGCGGTGCTGGCTCTGACGAGCTGTTAACGCTGCTTATTCACACCTATGCCGGGCCGGGTGACGAGGTGATTTACAGCCAGTACGGCTTTATGGTTTACGCTATTCAAACCCGCGCTGTGGGCGCAACCGGTATTCCGGTGCCCAATAAAAACTGGGCGGCAGATATTGACGGCATTATTGAAGCCGTTACCGAAGATACCAAAATCATCTTTGTTGATAATCCAAACAATCCAACAGGTGCCTATAACACATGGGCCGAGATTGAGCGCCTGCATGCAGCCATTCCTGAAAGCGTTGTTTTGGTGCTGGATGCAGCTTACGCAGAATGTGTTACAGCGGATGATTACCGCGCAGGAGAAAGCCTTGCTGCCCGCGCTAACAATGTGATTATGACACGCACCTTTTCCAAAATGTATGCGCTGGCGGGCCTGCGGGTGGGCTGGGCTTACGGCGCGCCGGAAATTATTGATATGATCAACCGGGTACGCATGCCTTTTAACGTATGTGTGCCGGGCCATCCTGCTGCGATTGAGGCTGTGAAAGACCAAGTGCATTTGCAGGCATCTGTTGATTTCAATACCAAATGGCGCGATTGGCTTACAGCAGAACTTCGTGCGCTGGGGCTGGACGCGGTTGATAGCCAAACGAATTTTGTATTGGTTGAATTTCCAAAAGGCAATCAGTGCGCTACGGCCTGTAACGCATTTCTAACCGCGCGCGGGTATCTGGTGCGGGCATTGCCGCCGCTGCCTGACCATTTGCGTATTTCGCTGGGCACTGAGGAACAAAACAAGGGCGTTATCGCACTGATTAAAGAATTCTTGGGCAAATAGAGTGAGCAGCCCATCTGTAAATTCCGGCCCCCTATTTAACCGGATCACTATTATTGGTGCGGGCTTGATTGGTTCGTCTCTGGCACGGTCTATTGGCCGAGGCGGTGCAGCAGGTACGCTTGTGTTAGCCGATGCCGATGCTGATGTTTTGGCAGAGGCAAAATCGCTAGATCTGGCCGATGTATTTATGGGCGATGTAGCTGAAGCAGTGACGGACGCCGATTTGGTTGTGCTGGCAGTTCCCGTGGGTGCCATGGCCTCTGTTACGGCTAATATGACACCGGGCTTGAAGACGGGCGTGGTGATAACCGATGTAGGTTCAGTAAAAGCCAGCGTTGTGAACGCGCTTGCGCCCTTGCTGCCTGCTGGCGCGCATCTTATCCCCGGCCACCCGGTTGCGGGTACGGAAAAATCTGGTCCTTCGGCAGGTTTTGCCAGCCTGTTTGATGATCGCTGGGTTATCCTTACGCCGCCTGAAAACACAGACCCTGCAGCCCTTGAAAAACTGTCTGCGTTCTGGACCGGTCTGGGCGCTAATGTTGATATCATGACCCCTGAACACCATGATTTGGTGCTGGCGATTACATCGCATGTACCGCACCTGATTGCCTATAATATTGTGGGCACAGCGTCTGATCTGGAAGAAGTAACGCGCTCGGAAGTGATTAAATATTCCGCTGGTGGCTTCCGGGATTTCACCCGTATTGCTGCGTCTGATCCTACCATGTGGCGGGATGTGTTTTTGAACAATAAAGATGCTGTGCTGGAAATGCTGGGGCGTTTCAGTGAAGATCTCACGGCCCTGCAGCGGGCCATCCGCTGGGGTGATGGTGATGCACTGTTTGAACTGTTTACTCGCACACGTGGTATTCGCAGGCGCATTATTGACGCGGGCCAGGATGAAGCTGGCGCTGACTTTGGTCGCCCGCACGAAGACTGATTTACGTTCAGTCCGCTCCCCCGTCCCAACCGCCCGACAGGATATACTTGGGGTGGTTGGGACGGGGGAGCGGACTGGCTACGGATTACTTAATCACAGGATCCAAATCCAAAACCTTCCGGCCGTCCACGCTTAGGGTGCCATTTTGAAGCATGGCACCTGTGGTATTTTCATCTATGGCAAAACCTAATAGTTCGTATCTGGCGGCTTGCGCCAAGCTTACACTTCCTAGTGGCCGAAATTTATTGTCGAGGGTTAGGCTGGCGCTGCCCTTTGTTTGGCCTTCACTGTTGTGATATTCTACCGTGTCCAGTTCAACCAGTCCGCCTTCATCGCGCCAAACGGCGAGCGCTTTTTTGTTCCAGTCTGTTATCACCGGCCCTGAAATGCCGCCTCTTAGCTCCAGCCAGTTTTCCTGCGTGCGGCCCATTACTTTAAAATCCAGAAAACGTGCGCCGTATAGGCCGCCAGCCGGTTTTTTGCCAGCCGGTTTTTTGTCAGAAGCTTTAAGCCAAAAAGCCAATTCCCAATCGGTGAGGGTCGGCGGTGAAAAACCCAACAGTTTTGACAGTTTAAAATCATCCGTGCCTCGGGAATTTACCACAATCAGTGTTTTGCCATTACTGTGCAGTTTGTAACTGCCGTGCAGGAAATCATCGTTGAAACGGGTGGAGCCATGGGCAAGGCTGCCAGTTACGCCGCGTGCTTCTGCTATCCAGTGGTTTGGTGTCCACAGGTGGCTTACCAGCAGGACATTATCGGCAGAAAACTCAGCTCCTTTGCTGCGGGTATTAAAGCTTAAGTTCTGTACAGTAACCGTGATGCGGTACGGAAAACCTCCATGCTCTATTTTGCCGTGTTCCACCTGAATGCCGCGGTCACGCCATCCGGTAAATGCTGCCGCTACGTCTTTTTCAGCCTGAAACGCGGCGGTGTACCACAGCCCGGCGTAAACCAGCAGGGCGATAACCATAACGCCGACAACATATCTGAGTTGGTTGATCAATCGGTTTTCCTTTTGGCGCACATTTGCATTGAGGTTTTAATAGCTGACCAGCTCAAGCATTAGCATTGCCAGATACTTATTATATTCTTTTGCCAGCTTATATAGCGGCATTTTGGATTTTACCGGATAGGGAATAATCACCGTATTGGGCATGGATTTTCTGAACAATAAAACAGAGCGCTGAATATGGTAATCGGCGGTTACCAATATTAGGCTTTTGATCTTGTTTCTACTGGTCCATTTAGCAGTTTCAACGGCATTCTCTATGGTATTTTGCGCGGCGTGGTCAAGCGTGATGCAGCAATTGAACAGGGCCATATCTGCCCCTGTTAAGGCGCTTAATTCACGGGGTAATACATCTTTGTGGACGCCTGATGCCAGCATAATGTTCGCGTGTTTTTGCGCTAAAAGCCGGATGCCTGCTTCCAGCCGGCCCACACCGCCCGTTAACACCACAATGGCATCTGCCTGCAAATTATCATTTGTATGCGGGCCGGGAAGCCGCGCCCAAAAAAGCATAAAACCCAACGCCCAGGCGACAAAAAGGTAAAAGGGCAGTTTCAACAGCGGAATTATTATATTGTTTTTTTTCTTTGCCACGCCCGCCGCCTACATCATTTCCAGCAGGGCTTTACGCACAGTGATGCGCGCTGTGATCATGGTAAGAAGGGCTGCAAACAGGGGTAACAGAGCAAGCCACAACAAGTTGGATGCCTCGGGCATGCCGGCGCTGATTAAGCCTTGCCCCATTTTTACGGCCAGATCAGCCAGCAGCCATAAAACGCCCGCTGCCAGTAAAACGCCGAACAGCCCGCCCTTCAGGCCGTGGGCCAGATAACGGGCGTCAAACGCCTTGGATATAAGTTTATCCTCTGCGCCCATCAGATGCATAATCTCGATACTTTCCTGATGTGTTGCCAGTCCCGCGCGGCAGCCAAATATAACAATAGCCACCGTTGACAGAACCACCATTATCATCACGCCAAAAAGTAGCAATTGCACAACACCTGCCAGATCCAGTATTTGGGCCATCCATGCCTGATGATCATCCAACTGTGCACCGGGTGCGGTTGCGCGCAGGCGTTCAGCTAGCGCCTTGGTATTCACTTGTGCGCTGTCAGCTAGCTTAACGTCTATCAGTGTAGGGATTGGCAGGTCGCTGTTGATAGGCATGTCGCCGAGCCAGGGTGATAACAACGCGAGTATTTCAGCCTCGGCAAGCACTGTTGCCGATGATACGCCGGGCGTAGCCCGCAGTAACCTGATGGCGGCAGTGGTTTGGCGCTCCCGTTCGCGCACATCTTTAACAACAATCTGAACCGAAAAATTGCTGGTCAGCCCAGCCGACCAACTAGCCAAGCCTTTTCCAATAGCAATTGTGCCTGTAAGGGACAGAGTACACAAAAACAACATCACGCCAATTACCCACGGCAGCAGGCCTTCGCGCAGGCTTTTGGTTGGTAAAAACTGAAGTGTGCGTCCCCACATGGCTAAACCCCCGGATCAATGGGCGTGCCGCCCGGGTGTAGTTCTATATGGCCTTTTTCCAGCCGTAACACGGGTGCGCCTACCGAACGTACAAGGGTTTCATCATGGGTTGCCACCACGGTTGTTGTGCCTTCTTTGTTTAAGGCAACAAACAAATGCATCAACCGCTTTGACATTTCAGCGTCTACATTGCCTGTGGGTTCATCCGCAACCAGCAGATCAGGCTTGTTGATAATGGCACGTGCAATTGCTACCCGCTGTTTCTCGCCGCCTGACAGCGTGGCGGGGCGAGCATGCATGCGGTCATCAAGGCCTACCCAGCTCAGCAGTTCTTCAACATGGTCTGAAACCTGTGCTTTTTTTGCCCCTTGCAAGCGCAGCGGCAAAGCCACATTTTCAAAGGCTGTGAGATGTTCAAACAGTCGAAAATCTTGAAAAACAACACCGATACGGCGGCGAATGCGAGGCAGGGCGCTACGCTCAAGTGTTGCCAGATCTTTGCCAAAAAAATTCACTAATCCACGGGAAGGACGGTGTGCCAGATATAACAGCTTCAGCAATGTGGTTTTGCCAGCCCCTGACGGCCCCACCAGGAAGTGAAAACTGCGGCGTTCAAGCGCAAAGCTTACATCCGTGAGCACCTCTGTGCCCATGCCGTATCGCATGCCAACATTTTCAAATGAAATCATAAGTGTTCTCAACCCGTTATGCATGCATCTGTCGTTGCTCATATGCATGCATACAGAATTACATATGGTGCTATCCGCGTCCAGAGCCCAGACCCTGATCCCCGTTTTTAGAAAGAGGGTATTACCAAAAGTGCATACTTGTATCTTTTATGTGTAATCATATAGACTTGGTTAACATATTTAGTTCAATTTGGGTTCTGGTTCCGGTTTTTGTTCCGGGAACCCGATTGTTTTGATGCCAGAAAGCCATTTGGGCCACCTTATGATTCTTGTTTGTCCGTCATGCGACGCAAAATTTAAAATACCAGATGGAGCTATCCCTGCTGCAGGCAGAACTGTGCGCTGCGCCAAATGCAAGAACAGCTGGCACGCCGCACCTGCTGACGTTATGCGCAAGCCTGCGCCGCGTAGAGTAGCACCAACAGCAGTTCGCGCCGCACCCACGCCACCAGCAAAAGCCGCCGCTCAAACACCGCCAGCTGCAGTTGTGTCTTTTGACGGCGAGCTGGATGCGCAAGCTGCACGTGATGCAGCCACTTTACGGCGCTCGGTTCGCGGCACGCTGGACGTGGAAGAACCGGTTGTGGCGCGTACAGGCGGAAGCCCGTTTGACGAGGATGTAGTAGAGGATGATGCTGTTTCTGCGCCGCATATGGACGATGCTGCGGACAGCGATGACTTTGGTGTTTCAGCGGCATTGAAGAAAATTCAGGGTGATGACTTTGTTGATGAAGACGAATACGGCGAAGAAGACCACGACGAAGATGAGGAATATGACGAAGATGATTTCCTCGCGCGCCGCCGGGCAGATCAGCGTAAACAAAGTGAGCGTCAATCAGTAGGCAGGCAGCGCAAGTTGATGACAATAGGCCTGGGTGGCCTGATATTATTCTGGTTGCTGGTTCTTTTCGCTTTCATTTTCCAGCAAGAAAATATGCGTCATTATTTCCCTGGTACATCCAATACTGTTTATGGCTTGTTTGGCGGCTTAAGCGATAAAGACCGCTTTCGCCCCGCTGAAGGTGAAAAACTAACGCCGTCGCCTGCGCTTGCGGAAGAATATGTGCATGCGCTTTTATTGCCGCCGCCAGATGGCCTTAGTGTTGAAACGCGCTCTGGCAAGCAAGGCCTGATGCTGCGAGGGTTTATTGAAAACAAAGGCACTACCGGTGCCAATGTACCGCAAGTGCAGGCATTCATTCTGGATAAAAACGGCAAGGTGCTGGATAGCTGGGCCTTTAAGCCAGTGGGGTTGATTCTGCGCCGTGGCGGCAAAGTGAACTTCGAAGAATTCCGTACGCCAATACCGGCAGGTGCCAACAAGGCCGAGGTTAAGGTTATTGAAGGCAGCAAAGCCGGGCGCGATGGTCGTGATGAAAACGAGTAGCAACGAACGCAACTTATTCTAGTAAAATTCTACCAAAAAGTTCAATTTCTTGACATAATTTGCCGAATTGGGTGAATGTAGGCGCCTTATTCCGCTAAGGGCCTTGTATTTCTTGACAAATCTGGCCTTGAGGCAGCTAATATAGTTAATATTACGTTAGTTTTGAGTGTGGTGGCGCAGAAGCGCTGTGAATGGAACGGTCTTTGCATCTATTTTTGGGTGCCCGGTTGGGCGTGGCCCGGAAGGGATAAAAGACATGTTTCGCCGGCCCCCCGGTGGGAAGGAAGCCATGTGGCTCGGATACTGGTAGTTGAAGATGAAGAGTCTGTCCGCGACTTTGTAACGCGCGTGTTAACCATGCACGGGCACAGCGTACTGGTTGCAGTAGACGGAGCACAAGCAGTAGATTTGATGGGTAGTCATCATTTTGACCTGTTGTTAAGCGATATCGCCATGCCGATGATGGATGGTATTTCGCTGGCATTGAAAGTGCGTGCCACCCGGCCCCATGTGCCCATTTTGTTGATGACCGGCTTTGCTGACGAACGACAGCGTGCGCATAATCTTACACTCTTAATTGAAGGCCTTATTACCAAGCCTTTCAACATGGAACAGCTTTTAAGCGCAGTGAATAAAGCGTTGGAGAACAGCCGTGCTGCCCCGGCGACCAGGCCTTCACCTCAATCACAGTCTCAGTCTGATAGCCAGGATGGCACGCAGTCCATGGAAATGAGTTCTTCAAGCGATTGATGTTTGCGTACAACGGCAAACTTGTCCCCTGATACCATCACCTCAGCCAGCAAAGGCCTGCTATTGTAGCTGGACGCCATCACAGCGCTGTATGCCCCTGCTGATTTAATGGCAACCAAATCCCCTGCCACCAGTTTTTGGGTTTCGCGGTGGGTAGCAAACACATCACTGCTTTCACACACCGGCCCAACAAAATCGACAGTTACGGTTTTACCAAAATTTTGAGCCACAGGCACAATCTCGTGGTGCGCTTCATACATTGCCGGGCGCAACAGGTCATTCATACCAGCGTCTAGAATATAAAATTGCCGGGTTTCGCTGGTTTTTTCATAGAGCATGGTTGAAACCAATATGCCCGCATTGCCCGCGATCAACCTGCCAGGTTCCAAAATAATGCTGCAATCCAGGTCCCCGAGCACTGCACGCACCATTTCGCCGTAAGCACCGGGTGAAGGCGGGGCCGCAGTATCTGCCCCGTAAGGAATGCCAAGTCCGCCGCCCAGGTCGATATGTTTAATTCTGTGGCCTTTGGCCTGAAGCTGTTTGGTAAGGGTTACCACTTTCTCAAACGCGGCTTTGAAGGGTGCCAGTTCGGTTAATTGTGACCCAATGTGCAGATCAACACCAACAGCCTGCACATTATCCAGCGCACTGATACGGTCATACACGCTGTCAACACGTTCCCAGGGAATGCCGAATTTATTCTCGGCTTTGCCCGTTGATATTTTGGCGTGGGTTTTTGCGTCTACATCCGGGTTTACCCTAACGGAAACCGGTGCGACTGTGTTCATGGTTGCTGCTACAGTGTTAATAACCTCAAGTTCGGCTTCGCTTTCAATGTTGAATTGTTTGATGCCTGCCTTCAGCGCGGCTGTGATTGCATCGGTGGTTTTTCCCACTCCGGCAAAAACAATTTTATCCGCCGGGATGCCAGCTTTTAGCGCACGCATTAGCTCGCCTTCGCTCACCACATCAGCGCCTGCGCCCAGTTTTGCGAGTGTGGTTAACACAGCCTGATTGCTGTTGGCTTTTACTGCGAAGCAAACCAGTGCTTCAACGCCAGTAAAAGCATCAGAAAATACACGGAAGTGGCGTTCAAGCGTGGCGGTGGAATAGAGATAAAACGGCGTGCCTACCGAGCGCGCAATCTCGGCGATTGCAATGTCTTCAGCGTATAGCTGGTCGTCTTTATAAAGAAAATGGTCCATGGACGTACCTGAAACTCAAGAGGTGCTTTGGCTTGCTGGCGGGTTTACATCGCCTTTTCTGCCACACGCTGAAAGCGCAGTGGCTGCAATTATAATCAGGGATATCAGCATAATTTTTTTCATGTCGTTACCTCTTCTTTCAGAGTTTTACGTGCTTGTAATACGGCTTTTTTTACATTGTCAGGCGCTGTGCCGCCGTAAGACGTACGGCTGGTTACCGACGCTTCAACTGAAAGCACGCTGTAAACATCTGCTGTAATGCGGGGTTCAACCGCTTGCATGGCTATGAGAGGTAAATCCCAAAGGGCAACACCTTGACCTTCGGCCTCTTTCACAATTGTGCCGGTTACATGGTGCGCATCGCGGAATGGCAGACCCAATACCCGAACAAGCCAGTCAGCCAGATCAGTGGCGGTGGAAAACCCTTTGCCTGCTGCTGCGGCCATTGCATCCAGATTGGGTTTTAAATCAGCCATCATGCCGGTCATGGCTGCAAGGCACAGCGCAAAATCATCAACCGCTTTAAATACGGGTTCTTTATCTTCCTGCATGTCTTTTGAATAGGCCAGAGGCAGGCCCTTCATTACTATTTGCAGCCCGGTGTTAGCACCGACAATACGGCCCACTTTGGCACGCACCAATTCAGCGGCGTCCGGGTTGCGTTTTTGCGGCATGATCGATGATCCGGTGGAAAATCCATCTGACAGGGTAAGGAAACCAAACGCTGATGTAGCCCACAATACAATTTCGTCAGCAAGTCGGGAAAGATGCACAGCTCCAATGGAAAGCGTGCCCAAAAGTTCCATGGCAAAATCACGCGCGGAAACTGCATCAAGCGAATTTGCCATCGGGCGGTCAAAGCCAAGGGCGGCTGATGTTTGGTGACGGTCAATCGGGAAGCTTGTGCCAGCAAGTGCAGCTGCACCCAGCGGGTTTTCATTCAGGCGCTTGCGGCAATCTGCCAAGCGGCTGCGGTCACGCGAAAACATTTCATAGTAGGCCATAAGATGATGGCCAAGGGTAACAGGCTGCGCCGTTTGCAAATGGGTGAAACCGGGCATCACAGCACCAGCGTGTGTTTCTGCCTGATCAACAATAACTGCCAGCAGCGTGTCGTAAGCAGCATCCAGCTGGTCAGCAGCGGCGCGGCACCATAGGCGGAAATCGGTTGCTACCTGATCATTGCGAGATCGGCCTGTGTGCAAACGTGCACCAGCATCCCCCACCAGTGTGCGCAGGCGGCTTTCCACATGCATATGAATATCTTCAAGCGCGGGATCAAATTCCATTGCGCCCGCTTCAATTTCAGCCTGAACCTGATCAAGGCCTTTATGGATAGCATCCTTGTCTGCTGCAGTAATAATACCATTTGCGGCCAGCATTTCAGCGTGCGCTTTGGACCCCGAAATATCTTCACGGAACAAACGTTTGTCAAAACCGATTGAGGCGTTTATTTCCTGCATGATGGCAGAAGGCCCGCCGCCAAACCGGCCACCCCACATGCTTTGTCCGTCTCCAGATGCCACGGTATCAGATACCGGCGCTCCTGCGGTGTCATTTTGCCGCATCAAAGAAGATTGATCATCTGCCTGCTTGCCTTTGGGGCTGGCATCCTTATTTTGGTTATCACTCATCGTCAGTTCCATCCGGAGATTGGTATGGCCAACAAGGCCCTTATATTATCCACTATAGTTACCTTGCTTGTGGGCGTCGCAGCTTATCGGCAGTTTGTCGGTCCGGCAACGCCTGATCCGGGCATAAATTCTTATTTAAACGGCGAAATGGCCAAGCTTGACTTGCTTGAACCGGCCCAGCCTGCTTCAAGGCATATCATAATGCAGGAGGACGGCACACCGGTTGCGCTAAATGAAATGCGGGGCAAGGTACTCCTTGTGAACTTGTGGGCGCCTTGGTGCGCGCCGTGCCGTGCTGAAATGAAAGAACTGGCAAACTTGCAAAACGCACTGGGCGACGACCGTTTTGAAGTGGTGGCTGTGAATGTTGACCGTGGCAGCATTGGCGGCGCGCGAGAAACGCTTAAGGAATGGGGCGTTGAAGGGCTTGGCTTGTACGCGGAACCAACAATGAAGATCGCGCTGGATTTGGCAGAGGGCAAATTGCCTACCAGTTTAATCATTGATCGCGAAGGCATGGTGCGCGCGCGCTATGTTGGCCCACTTGCGTGGGACAAGCCGGAATCGCTTGCGCTTTTTAGGGCATTGAAAGACGGTACTTTATAAAATTTTGACACACTGTGACCCATGGCATGACCCAAGTGTGATTTTGTTGTGGCAACCAGCTATGGTATGCTCCATGCAACCACAGGATAAAAATTCATTTGGGGATTGATTATGCAGCAAGGTTTCTTCAAACGGTTATTTGCCGTGCTTTTTGTACTTTCTTTTGTCAGGGCCGCACCTTTGCTAGCACAAACGGAAGATATTTCTGATTACCTGACCGGGGAAATCGCCCAGCTTGAGCCAGTGCACGGCGATGTAAATTTTCACGATATTATGCTGGTTTCCGCATTTGATAAAAACGGCAAAACCATAGAACGGCTCGGCGATAAAAAAGGCAAAACATTGCTGTTAACGCTTTGGCACTGGGACTGTTTGCAGTGCCGACGCCATATGAAGCAATTGGCTGAAGTACAGGAAAATTTGGGCACTGATGTGCTGGAGGTTATTGCGGTTAATATGGACCGCACGCTTTTCTCTCGTGTGCGTAAAACGTTGGATCAAAGAGGCTTGCAAAGCTTGGTCGCCTATCAGGACTTTAATAAAAACATTCCAGCCCGTCTCAGGAATGACCCTGAATTGCCAAGGCCTTTTGGCAATGAACCACGGACCCTGATTATAGGGCCTGATGGCCGTGTGCGTGCTGTGGCCAATACCCGAAAAGACTGGAATGCTCCGGAGGCAATAGCTTTTCTCAAAGCACTGAGCGCAGGAAAATTTTAAGCAGCTTTAACGACAGGCTATGCGCTTAATAACCTGTTGTAACGTTCCGTCATAGAGGCCTTGAATCCGGCCTTTAGCGTGCTGTGAATATGGGCATCTGCTTTGGCAACCGAGCCACTATCGAACGGCGGCTGCGGGTCATATTCCACACCTAATTGCATTAGCTTTGCTACATTCTCCCCCATCAGATCACCAAGCAGGAAAAGCGCCATGTCAATGCCTGCTGATACGCCTGCCGCCGTGATGATTTTGCCTGATTGCACCCAGCGTTCTGCCCGGTACTGGCTACCCAGTGCGGCAAGTGTTTCTGCTGCTGCCCAGTGAGTGGTGGCGTCCATGCCTTTAAGTAGCCCGGCCTTAGCCAGTATCAGCGAGCCTGTGCATACAGATGTTGTATAGCGGGTGGTTTCATGGATACGTTTAACCCAAGCGGTGGTTTCCGCATCCAAAGCAGCATCGGTTTCGCCCAGCCCGCCGGGTATTAGCAGAATGTCTGTGCTCGTCACTTCATCAAAACTGTGGCTGGGCATAATTTTGAAAATGTCTTTTTCGCCGGTGAGCAATGTTTTGTTTTTGGCGACCAGCATCATTTCCACACCCGGCGCATGCACCAGCATTTCATAAGGGCCGACGGCATCAAGGGAGGTGAAGCCGGGATAGAGGAGAATTGCTATTTTCATTTTATGATCCTTGGAGTTAAGGGCCGGGTGGTTTTTATTGGAGAGCAAAGGCTTCCCGGTAGGTAGCAGGTGGCACGCCGAAATGCCGCTCGAAAGCACGACTCAGATGTTCGGTTGATGAAAAGCCTGAAGCCGCCGCCATATGTTTGAGCGTGATTGTTGTGTCTTCTTCAATTAAAAGCCGGGCGTTTTCCAACCGCGCCTGTTCGATAAATTTGGCAGGAGTGTCGCCAACTTGTGCACGGAAATGGCGGCTGAAACTTCTAACGCTCATGCCTGCCTTTTCAGCAATGCGCTCAAGCGGCATTGGTTCGCCTATGTTTTCGGTAATCCAGCGCACCGCACGGCCCACAGCATCGCCGGGGGTCGCGGTTTGTGCCTTCAGCGGCCAGCTATATTGGTTTTGCTTGCCTGGACGTTTCAAGTGGACCACCAGCTGGCGTGCGACCTTCAGGGCAATATCGCGGCCTAAATCAGCTTCGATAAGGGCAAGGGTCATATCAATGCCGGACGTTACGCCCGCTGATGTAATTACCTTGCCGTCTGCAATGTAAAGCGACTGTGGGTCAACGGTAATGGCCGGATAGCGGGCGGCCAGTTTCTTACAAAGCACCCAGTGGGTGCAGCTGGTGCGGCCATCTAGTATACCTGCCTCCGCAAGTAACAGAGCGCCCGAGCAAACGGAAATGGTGCGCAGGCTGGTTTTATGGGCGGTACGTATCCAGTCGATTAATGGTTTGCTTTCAGCGGCCCGGTAAACACCGTTACCGCCCGGTACCAACAGCGCGTCAAACGCGGATGGATCAACCTTTGCAATTGTAGCATCTGCAACAAATTTAAGCCCGGACACGCCTGCAATAATCGGTTCTGAGGCACTGATAAACTGGAAACTGTAAAAGCTTTCATCCCCGGTAAGACCGCGTGCCTTGCGCCAATAATAATTGGCTGTCATCAAGGCGTCGGTTGGCCCTGTAACATCAAGCGGCATCACACCGTCGAACAAAATTACCGCGATTGAATGGTTGGCCAGTGGCTGCATGGAGGCGCCTTTTGTTGCTTTCATGAAGCTACAATAGCGCAATCAGGTTTTGGCTTGAAGGACAGAATTTCGCAATTCCAGCCAAAACCTGGGCTGACGGACTGATTTTATCCCAAGTGTTGAATGTCGTCGGGCAACTGATCGAATGCAACGATGGTGTTTTCCTTCAGTGCTTCAGCTTTCCATATGGTGAAGTATGGGTGCGAAAGTATTGCATCCACATAGGCGCGCACTGGTGTATTCAGTTTAACGCCGTATGTATCAAGTCGGGTGGCAAGGGGTGCGAACATCATATCTGTGGCTGAAAAACCCCCAAACAGGAAGCTGCCATCGACTCCGTAGTTCTCGCGGCACTGGGTAAACAGCTTTTCTACACGGTTCAGTTCCGTTTGCAGTGGCTCGCTAAAGGTGAGGCCGTGCCACCGACCTTTCAAATTCATCGGCATATGTGTACGGATTTGCGTGAAACCACTGTGCATTTCGTTGAAAATACTGCGTGCAAAGGCATAGGCGGCTTTGTCTTCGGGCCACCAATATTCTTCAGGGGCAATATGGGCGCAGTAATCAATGATAGCAGCGCTGTCCCAAACGGTGATGTCGCCGTCGATTAGTGCAGGAACTTTGCGGGCTACGTCGTATTTATCAAGCTCGCTATAGAAAGACGGCGTGTCAAGCTCCAGCAGTATTTCGCGCATGGGCAAACCGGTATGTTTCACTGCAAGCCATCCACGAAGCGACCAGCTTGAGTAAATTTTGTTGCCAATGATAATTTCTAACTGCGACATGGGCGCCTCCCGTGGGTAATGAAGGCCAATTCATAGCACGCTGTCTCCCAGTTAACGAGTGATGAAAATACACAATAAATGACATCTTAAATATGCCAGCAGCCTGATGGGTATTGTTGGCGAGAAAGGGAGGTTATATATGTGTCAACTGACAGCTGGATTTGGTTCTGTTTATAGGTGGCGGCGCGTGATACGCCGCCACCTTGAGTTATCACAGACCAAAGCGGCCCAAATTCATAACCTTTGACCATGCTGCCACAAAGTCAGTTACAAATTTCTCATTTGAGCCGTCAACAGCATAGGCCTCTGCTACTGCCCGTAGCTCCGAGTTTGATCCAAAGATAAGATCAACCGGTGTAGCAGTCCATTTTTCCTGCCCTGAACTGCGATCAGTTCCTATATAAAGGCCTGCGCCGTTGGCTGATTTTTTCCACACCGTGGACATATCAAGCAAGTTCAAGAAAAAGTCGTTGCTCAATGTTCCTGGCCTGCTGGTGAAAACGCCGTGCCCAGTGCTGCCAGTGTTGGCATCAAGTGTTCGCATGCCACCTACAAGAACCGTCATTTCAGGAACCGTGAGGTTTAGGAATGTGGCCTTTTCCACCAGTGACGTTATCGGCGAAGACGTGTTGCCCGCTTCAAAATAGTTGCGGAAACCATCTGCGCTTTGCCTCAGATCATCAAAAGACGCAACATCTGTCATTTCCTGGGATGCATCTGTACGCCCGGGATTGAATGGTACGTCAATATCGTGGCCTGCTTTTTTCGCAGCCTCTTCAATAGCCGCAGCGCCTGCAAGTACAATTAAATCGGCAAGCGATACTTTCCTGCGGCCCTTGTTGAAATCCGTTTGGATATCTTCAAGTATACCCAGCACTCTCGATAGTTCGGCAGGATTGTTTGCTGCCCAATCTTTCTGGGGTGCCAGCCGCACGCGCGCACCATTGGCACCGCCGCGCAGGTCGGTTCCGCGAAAGCTTGAAGCAGAGGCCCAGGCTGTGCGCACTAACTCTGGAATGGTTAGGCCAGATTTCAGAACAGCTTTTTTGAGTTTTCTAATATCCCGTTTATTTATGAGGACGTGGTCCATAGCTGGAACCGGATCTTGCCAGATAAATATCTGATCAGGTGCCAGTGAGCCGAGATACCGTGAACGCGGCCCCATGTCGCGGTGGGTCAGCTTGAACCAGGCACGGGCAAAAGCATCTTCAAATGCTTCCGGGTTCTCATAAAAACGCTTGGATATTTCGTGGTAACTTGGATCAAACCGCAGCGCAAGGTCGGTTGTTAACATGATTGGCGCATGACGTTTTTCCGGATCGTGGGCATCAGGAACAAGTTCAGACGCGTCTTCGTCCGTTGGTATCCACTGGATAGCACCAGCAGGGCTTCGGGTTTGAACCCACTCGTAGCTGAACAGGTTTTCGAAGAAATTATGTGTCCATTCTGCTGGGCTAAACGTCCAGGCACCTTCCAGGCCACTGGTAATGGTATCGGCTCCTTTGCCGCTGCCATATGCATTTTTCCAGCCAAGACCTTGCTCTTCGATGCCTGCAGCTTCTGGCTCAGGACCAACGTTACCATCTGCCTTGGCGGCACCATGCGCTTTCCCAAAAGTGTGCCCGCCGGCAACAAGTGCGACGGTTTCTTCATCATTCATCGCCATGCGGGCGAAGGTGTCGCGAATTTCTTGCGCCGCCAAAAGCGGATCCGGGTTACCGTTTGGCCCCTCGGGATTCACATAAATCAGCCCCATGCGCGCGGCACCAAATGGCCTTTTGAGTGCACCACTGGCATCATGGCGGCCGCTTCTGCCAAGCCACTTGCCTTCTGGTCCCCAGTTTACGTCATCGGGCTCCCAAGCGTCTTCTCGGCCAAAAGCAAAGCCAGAGATTTTAAAGCCCATGTCCTCCATGCCGATGGTGCCTGCAAGCACGATAAGGTCAGACCAGGAAACGGAATTGCCATATTTTTGTTTGATGGGCCACAAGAGGCGCTGGGCTTTATCAAGGTTAGCGTTATCTGGCCAGCTATTCAGCGGCGCGAAACGGTGCATGCCGCCATCAGCACCTCCGCGGCCATCAATGGTGCGGTAGGTACCAGCGCTGTGCCAGGACATGCGGATAAAGAAGGGGCCATAATGGCCATAATCAGCTGGCCACCAGTCTTGCGATGTTGTCATGAGTTCTCTGAGCTCTTTTTTTAGCTCATCAACATCAACGTTTTTGAAGGCCTGTGCATAATTGAATGAGGTGGGGAGGGGACTAGATATCGCGCTATTTTTACGTAGCGGGCTTAGGTCTAGCCGGTTAGGCCACCAATAGTTATTCGTGGCTTGATTTTCAACAGCGTTAACAGCGCTATAGGTAGCCCCGGTAGATATGCCTACAGCCATGATAGCAAGTGCTGACAAAGTATGTTTAAGCATTGAATTTCACTCCTGAGGTTAAGTATATCTATATATAAACCTCAGCCATTCTTGTGTGAAATTCATTAAATGGGTTTCAGTAATTTGATTTTTCAATTAGTGCGATGTGAAGGGTGCCATTGGGCTGGAGTATTGACGTGCTTTATGGCGGGCTTGGCGCAAAATAAGCATAACAGCTTGCCAGAAGATGGCAGCTTCCAAGGTCGGATTTCGTTAATCTGGCCCGCGTTACCGTGTGGGTGTTGGGGCGCCTTCGCCTCGGTAATCATAAAACCCGCGCCCGGTTTTTTTGCCGAGCCATCCGGCTTCAACATATTTCACCAACAGCGGGCAGGGTCGGTATTTACTGTCACCAAGCCCTTCATATAGCACCTGCATGATAGACAGGC
>Ga0316204_10005257_pt1 | contig 21715 bp, 20 predicted proteins | sample 6monrhotite_MG_2_FD_205661 | JGI IMG/M metagenome (GOLD analysis project Ga0316204, IMG submission 205661) | Microbial mat bacterial communities from mineral coupon in-situ incubated in ocean water Damariscotta River, Maine, United States -... | ecosystem: Environmental > Aquatic > Marine >... | reverse complement strand
GGATTCTCAGTAGTGGCACCAATGAAGCAAACCGTGCCATCTTCTACAAACGGTAAAAACGCATCTTGCTGTGACTTATTAAAGCGGTGCACTTCATCGACAAATAAGATACTGGGTTTCTGGTAAATATCATAATATTGATGGGCTTTATCAATTGCTGCACGGATATCTTTAACACCGGATAACACCGCAGAAATAGCGATAAATTGCGCCTGAGAATAATTTGAAATAAGCCGGGCAAGGGTTGTTTTACCCGTACCCGGTGGACCCCAGAAAATCATCGAATGCAATTTTCCAGACTCTATAGCAGTACGTAGTGGTTTGTTCTCGCCTAGTATATGACTCTGCCCTAAATAACCCTGTAAGCTATCGGGTCGTACGCGATCTGCTAATGGCCGGTAATCATTTTCTGACATTGATTGTTACTTATTATTCATTACTAAAAATCACCCATAACATCTGTGCCTTCAGGTGCTACAAACTCAAAGTTATCATTTTTAAATTTTGGATTAACCACCAATTGCTCAAATTCGATATCAGTTTGCTGATTGAAATTATCTCGAAATCGCATCGATTTAATTTTTCCATTTTGCAACCCAACTAACATTTTCTTAAAATCACCTTCTGAACTCTTTGGTGTAAGGCGTACCCAGTATTGGTTTTCAGTAAATGGTAATGACTCTAGAATAAATTGATCGTCTAGCTTTTGATTATCAAGCAAGTTAACAGGCGATGAATTCAATTGATCATAAGGGCGAATATTTACCTGTTCTAGCTCAGAGTCATACATCCAGATTTTTTTACCATTCGAAATTATATTTTGCGAATATGGCAATATATAGTCCCAACGAAATTTACCTGGCTTCTGCATATCTAATGTACCAGCAGACTGCTGCATCAATCCACCGTACTCATCCACCAGCTTCTGTTGAAAACGCGCAGATAGGCTTTGAGTATTATCTAAAAAATTTTTCAATTGTTGAATTGCAATTATATCATCTGCAACAACATTAAAACTGAGCAAACATAAAAACAGCAGAATAGTTTTTTTAATCATGGATAATCATCACTAAATAAAAATAAACAAAGCCAGCAGTTTTACATTTCTGGCGGAGGTGGAGCGAGCACTTCACGCTGGCCATTAGATTGCATTGCACTTACTACGCCAGATGCTTCCATTTCTTCCATCATACTTGCGGCACGGTTATAACCAATTTTTAATCGTCTCTGTACATATGAAATAGAGGCTTTACCTGACTCTGTCACTATTTTCACCGCTTCATCATACAAGGCATCAAGCTCTTCACCTGAGCCGCCACCAACAGGGCCTTCTCCGGGTAACTTAATAACATCACTGTTATCAGCGATTAAGTTAGGAATATAACTTGGTTTCGCCTGTGCCTTAATATGATCCACAACTGCATGTACTTCGTGATCATCTACAAAGGCACCATGTACACGCTCTGGTACGCTGCTTCCACCATGTAAATACAACATGTCACCATGACCTAGTAGTTGCTCAGCACCCATTTGATCTAGAATGGTTCTTGAATCGGTTCTTGATGACACCTGGAATGCAATTCGACTTGGTATATTCGCTTTAATCAAACCCGTTATAACATCGACAGAAGGTCGCTGCGTTGCAAGAATTAAATGGATACCAGACGCACGTGCCTTTTGCGCTAAACGTGCGATTAACTCTTCTATCTTTTTACCGACAACCATTATTAAATCGGCAAATTCATCCACTACTACCACAATAAATGGCATTGGTTTTAAATCTTGAGCAACTGCATCATCCGGCATTAATTCATCTTTCTTAAACAATGGATCTTTAATTGGTGTGCCCGCTTCTATCGCTTCAGATACTTTACGGTTATAGCCTGTTATGTTTCTGACACCTAAAGCGGCCATTAGTTTATAACGATTTTCCATTTCACCCACCGCCCAACGTAAAGCATTCGCGGCTTCACTCATGTCCGTAACAACAGGCGTTAATAAATGTGGAATATCATCGTAAACATTTAATTCCAACATTTTTGGATCGATAAGAATTAAGCGTACGTGCTCTGGTGTACTTTTATAAAGCAGGCTCACCAGCATAGAGTTAATACCAACCGACTTACCCGAACCGGTTGTACCCGCCACTAACAAGTGTGGCATTTTTGCCAGATCGGCAACAACGGGTTGACCCGAAATATCTTTACCCAGGGCAATGGTTAATGGTGACGATGATTTATCATAGGCTTTCGACATTAGAATTTCGCCAAGTGAAACCATTTCACGGTGCTCGTTAGGTATTTCTAAACCAACACAAGTTTTACCTGGAATAACTTCAACTACACGAACAGAAACAATCGATAAGGAACGAGCTAAATCTTTAGAGAGACCTGTAATTTTGCTTGCCTTAATACCCGGTGCTGGCTGCAATTCAAATCGAGTTATTACAGGACCAGGGTGAACCGCTACTACCTCAACTTCAATTTTGAAATCTTTAAGCTTTAGTTCTACCAGACGGGAAAGATGCTCCAGAGCTTCATTTGATAATCCTTTACCGGAACGAATCGCTTCATCTAATAAACGCAGTGGCGGTAACTCAGTGTCACCGACTTCGTCATTATCAAATAAAGCAATCTGGCTTTCTCGATTATGACGCTCACTGATTTCAACTTTATTAATTACCGGCTCAATACGAACTGGCGTCTTACGTTCTTTTTGTTTTTTGGTATCTTCCTTTACAGCAATTTCACGCGTCTGCCGGGCGACCTCACCCTCTTTCTTTTCTTCGCGCAGTTCTTTGAATGCTGCTACTTTTGCCTGTGTCCACTCGAAGGCGCGTAGAATAACATCGCCGATAAAATCCATGACACCGATCCATGACAGACCACTAAACAGCGTAATGCCCGCTAGAAAAACCGCCAGCAACATAAGCGTTGAGCCTAATACCCCTAAACTGGCAGCTATTCCATCGCCAATCCAACGACCTAAAATACCCCCGCCATCTAACGGTAAAGTACCTTCAGGAATAACAAAATGTAAACTCGCTAACGCACAGCCCGTGGTCAGCGTCATAAAGAATCCTACCCAACGAATGCCCAGCACACGGAAGTCTATTTCACCATCACCTTTACGCCCACGCAGCACTAACCAACCGCTATAGGCAATCATCACTGGAAATAGGTAGCTTAATAAACCAAAGAGAAAATATAAAACATCAGAGAACCATGAACCAACTGCTCCGGCCATATTGTTAATCTGAGTTGATGGGCCCGTATAAGACCAACCTGGGTCTTGAATATCATGGGTAATTAGCGCAGTTAGCAAGAATAATGATATTGCCAATAAAATAAATAGAGCAGCTTCGCGTAATCCACGACTGATATGAATAGTGAGCCCGGATAATTGATTATCTTCTTTTTTACGGCGTGCCTGAGGCAAATTTTCAACCCTCGTTAGTTCATTTTGGCCTTGCGCTATAATTTGCGCAATTATTTGATTAGACAGTATATTTTATACGATTTTATCGATTATACATGAAGCTACATAGATGACCTAAAGTGATTTTTATACAAGTGAACCACTTCCCATACGCGCTCCAAATGAGGCAAATTGGCCTTATCTATTACTATTTATAGCCTGTTCTATCAATGGGTTATCAATCCGGCCTTCACGTACGTTTATTCCACTTTGTAAATTTTCATGGCGTTGCCAGTTATCGTCACACAAGCACTGGACATAGGGCAAAATTACTGCCGACAATGCCTGTGATGAGGTTCTTGGCACCGCACCGGGCATATTAGTTACGCCAAAATGCAGTACGTCATGCTTCATATACGTAGGATTTTGGTAGTCTGTAGGATGAATGGTTTCAATACAGCCACCTTGATCCACCGATATATCAATAATTACACTGCCAGGCTGCATGCATTTAACCTGTGATTCAGTTACCAGCCGCGGCGCATGTAAACCCGGTAAGAGCACAGCACCTATTAATAGATCCGCCTCATTTACCGCTTTCGCAATGCTGATTTCAGATGATAACTCGCCATGAATATTCGGATACTTTTCAGACAGCGCCTGATATCGAGCCATATCTCGATCAATCAAGGTCACATGAGCACCTATTGCAGCGGCTTGTCTTGCAGCCGCACTACCAGCCACACCGGCACCTAATACTACGACATGCCCAGGGTCTGTCATCGACAAGCCCCCAAGCATTAGACCCTTACCACCCTGCGGCTGGTGAAGTAGGTGCGTACCAATTTGTGTCGCCAATGTACCTGCTATTTCACTCATTGGGCTTAACAAGGGCAAAAAACCTTCATTATCCGTTACTGTTTCAAAAGCAATAGCTGTCAATCCAATGTCACACAAACGCTGTGTTAGCTCCAAATTGGCTGCTAGATGTAAATAACAAAACAGGATATGTTGCTTACGTAAATATTGAAGATCTTGCTCAATCGGCTCTTTAACCTTTACGATTAGGCAAGCCGAAGCGTATAACGAGCCAGTATTCTCACAAATAGTTACGCCTTGCGCGTAGTACTCCTCGTCACTATAACCACTTAACGAGCCTGCTCCAGCTTCAATGAAGACTTCATTACCCTGCTTTATCAAGGCCGCACAACTTATAGGAACCAACGATACACGCCCTTCTAAGACTTTATTTTCTTTAGGAATACCTATTTTCAACTTACTCACCAAACCATTTACTAAACCTTATTGATAAGTGTATGTCATATGATTTCATCTGTACGGTTTGCTTACTATCAACTAAATAAGTAAATCATTAATTATCACAGTTAGAATGTGCATTTAATTGATTCAGATTTGCTAGAATAGAAAAAAATTTCACGCTGCTACAATTTGGCCCATTGGTAGATCACCAATGTAATTGGCCGCTGTATTTGGAGATAGAGAATAATGAGCGAAACTAAACACTGCCGACTACTAATTTTGGGCTCAGGCCCTGCCGGCTATTCAGCAGCTGTATACGCAGCACGCGCCAACTTAAACCCCGTTATCGTGACAGGAATGGAAATGGGTGGTCAATTAACCACGACTACCGATGTAGATAACTGGCCAGGTGATAATGAAGGTGTTCAGGGCCCAGAGCTAATGGAGCGTATGAAGGCACATGCTGAACGTTTTGGTACTGAGATAATATTCGACCACATCCATACAACTGATTTAAGCGAACGCCCATTTAAGCTAAGTGGTGATTCTCACGAATACACATGTGACGCTCTGATTATCGCAACCGGTGCAAGCGCTATGTACCTGGGACTAGATTCAGAAGAAGCCTTTAAAGGCAAAGGCGTTTCTGCCTGCGCTACCTGCGATGGTTTTTTCTATCGCGGACAAAACGTTGCCGTTATCGGTGGTGGTAACACTGCAGTTGAAGAAGCGTTATATTTGGCGAACATTGCAGACCACGTAACCATCGTGCACCGTCGAGATCAGTTCCGCTCAGAAAAAATTCTTGCAGACCGTCTAAAAGATCGCGCAAAAAATGGCAATGTAACTATCGAGTGGAACAGCACATTAGATGAAGTTCTAGGTGATAAAACTGGCGTTACGGGTATGCGTATTAAAAGCACCGTAGATGACAGTACTAAAGATATCGATTTAGCGGGTGTCTTTATTGCAATCGGTCACTCACCTAACACCAGTATTTTTGGAGACCAGTTAGAGATGAGTAATGGCTATGTTAGTGTTCAGGCCGGCACACAAGGTAACGCGACAGCGACTAGCATACCTGGCATATTTGCGGCAGGTGATGTAGCAGATCAAATCTACAAGCAAGCTGTTACATCAGCAGGTGCAGGCTGCATGGCTGCACTTGATGCAGAAAAGTTTCTTGATGAACAGGAAGACTAAACTCATACTACTTACATAAGTCCCCCTACCGACCCCCACTTTAGAAACGACTTATGACACAACTCAGTATCTGCGAAAGCATTAGTGATATACCCGCTGAGCAATGGAATGCACTAGCGGGCGATATCAATCCATTCATACAGCATGACTTTTTATCAGCGCTTGAAACAGGTCAATGCTTAAATGGTTACGGCTGGAATCCTAAATACTTTTTAATTCATGATGATAGCAATGAATTAATTGGTGCTATGCCTGCATATGAAAAAGACAACTCCTATGGCGAGTTTGTTTTTGACTGGGCCTGGGCAGACGCTTACCGACGCGCGGGTATCAACTACTATCCAAAACTGGTTATTTCAATTCCCTACTCGCCTTGTCAGGGACCACGTATTTTAGCTAATGATAGAGAAACCAAATCTCTGCTGATTAAATTCGCACTCGAGTTTTCTAATAAAAATAATTACTCAAGCACACACTGGTTATTTACTCTTGCGGATGACCTTGAAGTTCTAAAGCAACACACAGAACTACAACGTTTCGATTATCAGTTTCATTGGCAGAATCATAACTACACTGACTTCGATGACTTCCTTTCCACTTTAAAATCTAAGAAACGCAAAAACATAAAACAGGAACGGCGTAAAGTCTCCGATCAAAACATTGAGATTAAAACTTTTAATGGCTCAGAGTTAAACGAAGAAGAGTGGAATAAAATTTATCACTTTTATCAAATTACCTTCTTAAAAAAATCTGGCTCACCTACGCTAAGCCTTAATTTTTTCAAAGCTATCGCTAATAAATTACTTATTATTTTTGCTTACAACAACAATGAAATCGTCGCCGGTGCCATCTGTATTATCGGTAAAGAAACCTTATACGGTAGACATTGGGGGTGCCTGGAAGAATACGACGGGCTTCACTTTGAAGTATGCTACTACACCGGCATTGAATATTGCATTCAACATGGCTTAAAAACCTTTGAACCCGGTGCTCAGGGTGAGCATAAAATAGCCCGTGGTTTTTTACCGGTTAAAACAGTTTCCGCACATTCCGTTGCACATCCAGAATTTCATCGTGTACTGGTAGATCACCTACAGCGTGAAAATCATGCGCTGGAAGAATACGGCGTAGAATTAATGAACGCCTCCCCTTATAAAGACTGATCGTTAAAAAGATATATACTACTCATAGATATAAAAAAACCTTGCCCCTCAGGCACATAACGTAAATAAACATACCGCGAACACATACAATGAAAGAGCTGCAGCCAATTAAGATATCTATAAGCTCCACTGATTTAGAAAGTTTTTGTAACAAGCTATTAAAGCGATCACGAGACATTACTAAAACACATGATGCACTCGTAACACTTGAGTCATTTATATCAATTTTTGGACAAGCTAGTCATGGCACAAATGAATATCAGCTCATTGATTCAACAATTAAAAAAATAACAGAAAAAAGCAGAAACCTCCTTCTAGAAAAGAACACACGGGATTTAATAACTTCATTAAAGCAATGTAACGTTGCTTCACTGACAAACATTCACACCCCCTTATCAAGGAATGGTTTTTATCAAATACTACAGATAGCAATAAGCAAACTAACCGATGATGATATCCGCCTAGTAATGATCTGGTCTGGAAACTGGGTAAAAGAAGCTCGGCAATTAGCTGAAGAAGCTAGTGGCTACCCCGATGCTATGGATTTCAAAAAAGCAGGTATTAGTATTGAAGAGTTTCATGCAATGAGTGATATCGATAGAGTATTGAACACACCTGAGTAGACTTAATCTTTTTTATTTGGAAATATCTTTTTATCTTCCGGTAAAAAATTATCCGCTAATGTACTATAAATTGGCGTTTTACAAATCGATTTTGAAATACCTGTAGCCAAAAATGCAACCACCATTAAGGGCAAAATTAATTCATGCTGATCGGTCATTTCCATTACTATTACAAATGCAGTAATCGGCGCCTGTACTACTCCCGCAAAGTAGCCCACCATCGCAAACAAAATAATTGCACCATAAGGATAAGACGATAACCATTCAGCAATATGCGCACCAATCCCTGCTCCTGTCGCTAGCGATGGCGCAAAAATGCCACCGGGTATCCCGCTTAAATATGAAACCACTGTTGCCAGTAATTTTAAATACCCATAGTCAGTTGGTATGTCACCGGTATTATCCATAATCGCTTTAGCTTCACCATAGCCACTGCCATAGGTTAGGTGCCCAGAATAATATCCAATAATCGCGATACCCAAACCACATAAAGCGGCTACAAAATATGGGTTTCTACCTCGAAATGGTGCGATCCAACGATTACCTTGAATCAAGGTTAAACTAAAAATACCGCCTAGAAATCCACAAAAAATACCGCAGACTAAAACGGGAACAACAGCATCTTTTAAGTCAATGGTTGCACTCGTTGATCCAAAGTAGGTGTAGTCACCCAAAATGGCAATCGAGATAATTGCAGCCATCACTACGCCTGCAAGCATCAATCCACGAGTACGCACTTCAAAGGATCGACTGAGTTCTTCTATCGCAAATACAATTCCAGCCAGAGGTGTATTAAAAGCGGCCGCAACTCCCGCCGCACCACCTGCAATAATTAATACACGCTCCATATCATATAATCTAAAGCGAACAAAACGACGCAGTGAAAACATAATGGCTGCACCAACATGAACTGTTGGTCCTTCACGTCCTATTGACGCACCACTCAATAACCCTAGAATGCATAAAAAAACTTTTCCGAAGGCAATGCGTAACGTTAATAACACACTACGCTCTTTCTCATGCCCGAGCTCTAGCGTTGCAACAACCTGTGGAATACCACTGCCTTCTGCACCTGGAAAAAACTTACGTGTTAAAAAAACGATTAACACCAAACCAGATGGAGCAACAATAAAAGGCAGATATGAATTTTTTTCGACCATGTGGAAAAAGGTTTCATTGGCCCATTCACTGGTTACCGCCATAAATACCGCAACCAGACCAACAGCAGCACCACCCAACATGAAAACCAGATTCGCTTTCCAGTCTTTATGAGAAATTAACCAACGACCTGAATGTTTGATGTGTTTATACATTAAAGGAATGAGTGCTTATGATGTTTAGGTTTATTTGGAATAAAATGTGATGAAATTATGCCTGCTGACATTAGATGCAACAATAGAAAATGACTTTAGATATCCGTCATCATTTTATGCACCATTTCACGCACGGTATCTAGTTCAAATGGTTTGTCGCAAATACCTGAAACACCAGCTTGCTCAACGGCAGCCAAATTACCCTGATTACCTTCCGATGTAACCATTAATACGGGAATTGAACGTTGATTACTTTTGTTTCGTATATGCTCTAACAAAGCCTTACCATCCATTTGCGGCATATTATAATCCGTTACGACAAAATCGAAAAACTGTTCATCAAGAATTGGAACCGCACTAGCACCATCATCTGCTTCAGTAATATTTTCAATGCCCAAACCTTTTAATACGCGTTTAATATGATTCCTAGCCATCTTACTGTCATCAACAATTAATACTCGCAAGTCTTCAGCACTGTATTCGTCGAGCTCAACCGCTTTAGGGTTGATGATATCCAGGGTATTAAACAATCCACGTTTTAGCTGATCAGATTCAAATGGCTTAGGCAAAATCCCAGTTACCCCAGCCTGACGTATAGGGTCTATAGCGTCAAAACCCGTTTCACTAGAAATTAACATAAAGGCAACTTCACGAAGATCTTCATCATCTCGCATCTGGTTCACTAAATCAGACGCAGTCATATCGGGTAAATACATGGAACTAATGACCAAATCTGGTGTATTAGTTATCATGCTTGTTAGTGCTGAATCACCGTCTATTGCAACACTACAACGACTAATACCCGCTTCTTTTAATTCCTTAAGAATAAATTTGGACTGAGACTTAGAAGGCTCAACCAGCAACACAAATAAATCAGACATTTGTTTTTGAAACATGTATATAGACCTGCTCGTTTCAACCCGAAAGTATCAACATTAATAATTATTATTGTTTGATTGTAGCAGTTCTCATACACTTAGTTAATGATCTCACTACAGTGGCTAGACCCCAACCCCAAAACTAGTTTCCCACCTATAGAAAGCTCCCTACAGGAACCAGATGGATTACTTGCAGCTGGCGGTGATTTATCATTAGACAGACTGATTAATGCCTATAAAAATGGCATCTTCCCTTGGTATAGCGAAGGCGAGCCTATTTTGTGGTGGTCACCTGATCCACGCTTTGTGCTGCCTCCCAATGAAATAAAAATTTCACGCAGTCTAGCCAAAAATATTCGAAATGGCCCGTTTCGAATTAGTGTCGATACCGCATTTGAGGAAGTTATTCGCAACTGTTCTACGCAACCACGCGATGGACAAGATGGCACCTGGATTACCAATGAGATGCAGCAGGCTTATATTAATATGCATAAGCACGGTCATGCGCACAGTGTTGAGTGCTGGAATGGCACACAACTAGTTGGTGGCTTATATGGTGTAAATAGTGGTCATGTCTTCTGTGGTGAGTCTATGTTTAGCTTAGAAAGCAATGCATCCAAAGTATCACTGGTTCAATTTTGTCGTTTTATACAACACCATGGGTTTAAACTTATTGATTCACAGGTGCATACACCCCACCTTGAAAGCCTGGGCGCAAGAATGATTCCCAGAAGTGAGTATATAAAAACGCTCCAGCAACCGGCCGATATAAATATGCCGATTAACTGGAGCGAGTTATTTGAACGATTCTTAAATAAAGAAATATCTAAGTAAGATTACATTAATCTAAATGTTCGAGACGAATTTTCGTTACATCACCTTCAATTGAATCCAGCGCTTCAATTTCAGTTAATGCCTTAGTCATATTTTTCTCAACAATTAACGATGTAAGCATGATTAGACAAACGCGAGTTTGTCCATCTTTAGGTTCTTTTTGAATAACCGCTTCAATTGAAATACCATTTGCCGCGAAAATGCTGGTCACGTCTGCTAACACACCTGGGCGATCATCTGCCTGCATGCGTATGTAGTATGAAGTTTCAAACTCATCATGAGCAACAACTGGAGTATCTTGCATTGCATCGGACTTGAATCCAAGCATAGGCACACGTTGCTCAGGACTTGAATCCATCACTCGTGCCACATCAACCAAGTCTGCCACCACTGCAGATGCTGTAGGCTCCGCGCCTGCACCCGCACCATAATAAAGTGTTGGGCCAACGGCATCAGCCTTAATTAAAACAGCATTCATTACGCCATCAACATTAGCGATTAAGCGACGCTCTGGTATAAGTGTTGGGTGTACACGCATCTCTATGCCGTTTGCAGATTTACGCGCAATACCTAAGTGCTTAATACGGTAACCTAACTCTTCTGCAAAGGTCACATCTTCTCGCGTAATTTTACTAATACCTTCAGTAAACGTTTTATCAAACTGTAGCGGAATACCAAAAGACAAAGATGCTAAAATAGTTAGCTTATGCGCCGCATCAATCCCTTCAACATCAAAGGTTGGATCTGCCTCTGCATAACCCAGTTCCTGCGCTTCTTTCAATACATCAGCAAAGTCACGACCTTTGTCACGCATTTCAGTCAGTATGAAGTTACCAGTACCATTAATAATACCCGCAACCCATTCAATCTGGTTTGCGGATAAGCCTTCACGCACAGCCTTTATAATTGGAATACCACCTGCAACAGCCGCTTCATAAGCAACGATAACGCCTTTTTCTTCAGCGGCTTTAAAAATTTCAGCACCGTGCAGGGCAATTAATGCTTTATTAGCCGTAACAACATGCTTACCGTTTTCAATTGCTTTAAGTACAAGCTCTTTTGCTGGCGAATATCCACCAATAAGCTCAACCACAATATCAACATCTGGATCATTAACGACACTGCTCGCGTCATCTGATAACTTAACTTTAGCTGGATCAAGAATGGTCTGATCTGCAATATCACGCGCCGCAGCATGAACAACTTCCAGCTTACGTCCTACACGACGTGCAATTTCATCGCAGTTTCGTAATAGAACTGTCGCGGTGCCACCACCAACTGTACCTAAGCCCATTAAACCGATTTTGACGGGTTGCATGTATTTATACTCCGCTATGCCAGAAGTCTGGCGTATATTTGTAGCTGTCACCAACTTTAATTTCAGCTGGAGATAATATAGTGAATTGAGGCTAATTTAAACACTCTACTGCACTTCATTTAACAGAAGTGGTTCTCTATGTACTTTGTGTATAATAAAACGCCATATGTTAATGAAAACACGGCAAGCACATGAAGCTCAGCGAAGACTACACTGCAGGCAGCCACATTATTCAATCTTATGAAGACGATGGTATTGTGGTTAATAGCAAATGTTTCACCAGAAGCTTTCTGGTTAGTAATACTTCCCTAAATGAAAACTGGGGGATTGATAATATAGAACAAATGACTCATGAACATTGGCATGACATCATCAAGTTACAACCGGAAGTAATATTAATGGGCACCGGAAAAAAAATAGTATTCCCACACCCATCAACTTATGCACCAGCAATTGAGAAAGGCATTGGGGTTGAGTTTATGGATTCACGCGCTGCCTGCCGTACATACAATATTTTACTGTCCGAAGACCGCTTTATTATTGCTGGTATTATTTTGTAATGTACTTGTAGCAGCCAGACTCAAACATCAAATATTCCAGGCAAAATCCAAACAAAATAAAGGGAGGCAATGCCTCCCTTTAATGATTACTACATTTATTATTATAATTAATCGTTGAGCAATAACTCTTCTGAGAAACCGTGGCTTTCCAGAATTTTACGCAAATGCCTCAGTGCATCCATTTGAATTTGACGAACACGCTCACGTGTAACACCCAACTCACGGCCCACTTCTTCAAGTGTTGTACGTTCATAGCCATGCAAACCAAAACGACGGACAACAACTTGACGCTGCTTACTTTCTAACTGGTTCAACCACATTTCAAGGTTCGCCATAACATCAGCATTTTGTAAAATAGCAGATGGTTCCGGGTTAGCTAGGTCAGGGATAATTTCCAGTAATGGTCGGTCATTATCTTTACCTACCGGCACATCAACAGAAGAGACGCGGTCTCGTAAGCCCAACATTTTTTCAACATTGGCTACTGGCTTGTCAACTAACTCTGCTATTTGCTCTGGTGTTGGCTCATGCTCATTTGTCTGCTCTAGTTTACGTGCCGCACGCAGGTAAACATTCAGCTCTTTTATTACATGAATAGGTAAACGAATGGTACGCGTTTGATTCATTAAAGCGCGTTCAATAGTCTGACGAATCCACCAGGTTGCATAAGTTGAAAATCTAAATCCTTTTTCAGGATCAAACTTTTCCACTGCTCTGATTAAACCAAGGTTACCTTCTTCAATTAAATCTAGTAACGCTAGACCACGATTCATATAGCGACGAGCAATTTTAACGACCAGGCGTAAATTACACTCAATCATCTTTTTACGTGCAGACACTATGCCCTTACGCGCCAAGCGAGAGTAATAAACTTCTTCCTGAGCGACCAACAATGGTGAAAATTCAATTTCACGAAGATACAAACGAGTTGCATCCATTTCTTTTCGGTTAACGCTGCCTGCCGTGTATTTTGCTTTAGCTTTAGCGGCTGCACTGACCTTCGCTTCAGCCTCTATCTTATTTTCTTCCAGTTCTAACTCGTCATCTTTAGCCACATCATCAAGGAACATTTCCTCATGATTCTCTTCGATGTCTCCGTCAACTTTAATTTCTTCCTGTGGTAATTTTTTTGCACATACAGCATTCATTATGTAGCCCTCCCCACGTGAGCTAAGTATTATTTTTATAATCTACAGAGTCTTTATAAGCGCTCTCGTATATTAGAAAAGAATAATAAATCCATTTAAATCACACACTTATAAGTCCTTTTTAAAGCATATACAAAGGAAACACAAGAAGAATATGTAGTTTTATTTACATTTCGTCAGAAAATGTGATTTCTTTGTTGACAAATATGGCATGAATATAGATGTAAGGTACGCTAACACCGATAAACGTAGCTTTACTAAAAAATTCAGTAAAAGCCGCCAGAAGCAGCTTTGAGATAGATCAAGACTTGGGTAAATAATGAAGTGGATTAACGGGTTTGCCATTTCGGCGAATTTCAAAATGCAGTTGAGCCTTGCTGGAGTCAGGACTACCCATTTTAGCGATGGTCTGCCCGGGCTTAACACTATCACCTTCTTTAACGAGGAGCTTTTTATTGTATGCATAGGCACTTAAGAATGAATGACTATGCTTAATAATAATCAGATTGCCATAGTTAATTAAGCCATTACCACTATACACCACCGTACCTGCAGCCGCGGCTTTTATAGGCTGACCTAAACGCCCACGAATACCTATACCCTTCCGAGCAGTATCATTAGACTTGAATGTTTTAATAACGCGGCCTTTTGATGGCCAACGCCACTTAGCCACTTTATTGGGTAATTTAACTTTCTGAACAAGGGGCTTCGCTATAACCTTATTTTCCACAAGAGGTTTCACGATAACCGTTGATTTTTTAGCTTCAGTCGCATTTTTATAGCTGTGTTGAGGTGGCGTTAAGCGAAGTTTCTGTCCTGGTTTTAAGGCGTATGGCGCTCTTAAATGATTCCAACGAGCTATCTGATGATGAGTAAAACCTTCACGTCGTGCAATGGCGTAGAGAGTATCGTTTTTTTGTACCGTGACATTTTTAGATCGTCGCTTAATTTTGCCTGCAGCACTCTGTGGCTGACTCAACTTAGCAGGCGCATCGCCTATAGACTCTCCGGTGTCGGAATCAACTAATACTTGAGGACGCTCTTCTCTGGATAAAGTCCCGTCTTTAGTGACCGGCTGCATAATTAAACGCTGCCCTGGGAAAATATCATAAGGTGGAGGGATGTTATTCCACTCAGCTATTTGATTAAAATCCTTTTCGTATTTCCAGGCAATGGAGTAAAGAGTATCGCCCTTGCTTACCGTATAAGCCTGCGGATTCCAGCCTTTAGATAGGCCGGCACATCCTGATAGCAAACTAATTACTACTAGTGAAGCTATAAATCGAAAGGAATTTTTCTGCAACCGAGCCGGCATCCCATAAACTAAATTGTGAAGTAACTTATAGATACTTGTGAATCACTAGGCCTGCTACTGCTAACACAATAACCGACCAGCCCAACCACTCAATGTATTTACGCACCACTGGTTCCATTTTTGGACCTGCCCATGCCATCAAAAGTGCAATCATAAAGAAATGCGCTGCGCGACCAATAAGTGACACAATCAAAAATGGAATAAATGGCATGGATAACATGCCAGCTGTGAGTGTAAATATTTTAAATGGCGCCGGTGTAAATGCGCCGATTCCCACAGCCAATACACCGTATGTGACAAACTCAGCACGGGCTAGTTCAAGTTGTGGGATCCAGCCCATTTTAGCTATCCAGGGTTCTATTACTTCCATAGCTCCCCAGCCCAACAAGTAACCAACTACCGCACCAAACACTGACATTAATGTTGTAATAGTTGCTAAACGCACCGCCTTATCTGGTGTCGCAATCACCATTGGAATCATCAGTAAAGCAGTCGGTAGAGGAAATATAAAAGACTCGAAAACACTGACACCCACTAAATATCTCTCGCGATGCGGGTGATCGGCCCATTGCATACAACGCCTGTATAGGCCGGCAAAAATCAACTGACTGCTCCATTTAGCATAGGTACAAACTTCACCGCATCAAGCTCTTCTTCTACGTACTGGTTGGCTTCGCGGGTAATGAGTAATAGTTTTTGCACGCCTTGCTGACTACCAACGGGAATGACCATGATTCCGCCCACATCAAGCTGCTCAAGCAAACCGGGAGGCACTTCTTCTGGTGCCGCAGTAACAATAATCGCCTTATACGGACCATACTGCGGCCACCCCCAGGAACCATCTGAGTGCTTCAGCGCAATATTATTAATACCTAGCATATGATAGCGCTCACGCGCCTGAGTTTGTAACGCAACAATACGTTCGACTGAATACACTTTAGGCACAAGTTGCGACAAAATTGCCGCCTGATAACCCGAACCCGTACCCACTTCTAGGACAGCCTCTGGTGTACCACGACTCAACAATACTTCTGTCATACGTGCAACGATAAACGGTTGAGAAATAGTTTGGCCATGGCCAATGGGTAGAGATGAGTCTTCGTAAGCCCGTGAACTCATCGCCTCATCAACAAACAAGTGCCGTGGCATAGTACGCATTGCGTCCAATACTTTCTCGTTCTGGATACCTTTAGCGCGCAATCGCTCAATTAGACGATCACGGGTGCGCTGTGACGTCATGCCTATACCCTGTACACGGGGATCTGATAAATTCAACTATTTACAACCTGCTGATGAATATAGCTGGGATTATAATTCCGCAAGCCATTGATTTAGATTTTGCAGGCTATCATACCGTGTTAAATCGATCTGCAAAGGGGTAACTGAAATAAATCCTTGTTTTACGGCATAAAAATCAGTGCCTTCTCCAGCATCCTGCTCTTCACCTGGCGGCCCTACCCAATAAATGTCATCGCCTCTGGGATTCTGTTGCTTGATGACGCCCTCGGATTTATGTCGATTGCCGAGCCGAGTGCTTTGAAAGCCTTTAATCTTTTCCTGAGGTAAATCAGGTACATTTACATTCAGTATTGTGTCATCCGTTAGTGGTGATGATTGTAATTTTTCAATAATTTTTTCAATCGCCCAACAAGCCGTTTCATAATGCTTTGGCTCAAAGCTCCCCATAGACACCGCAATTGCAGGCAAACCTAAAAAGCGTCCTTCTGTTGCTGCTGCAACCGTACCTGAATACAGCACATCATCCCCCATATTGGGTCCATCATTGGGGCCAGAAATTACAATATCCGGTTCATTTTCTAACATTCCTGTAATCGCTAAATGTACACAGTCCGTGGGCGTGCCATCAACTTTATAAAATCCGTTATCTGCTAATTGTGCCGATATAGGCCGATTTAAGGTAAGCGAATTACTCGCTGCACTGCGGTTGCGATCTGGGGCGACGACTGTAACATCTCCAAATTTGCGCAAGCTAGCGGCTAAAATTGTCAGCCCTGGTGCTTGAAACCCGTCATCATTGCTTAATAAAATTTGCACGCTTCATCACCCATCTAATAATATGTACATCATATAAAATATAGTTTGGTAATCACAGCGAATTAAATAGCTAATAAAAATGCTTTCAAAAAACACAATAAATAGAAACGACTTAATCCAATGACTAACGATATAGACGATGACGACACCCTATTTAGCAAGGCCATGCAAGGTGTTAATCGTATACAGTCGAATAAGGTAAACCTTAAACCCAAACCCTCGCCTATAAAGAAGCGGCCACAAGTTACCCAACCAAATATCGCAGATACATTGAGTGATGACTTCATCCCTCCATGCGACGACTACCTGGAATTCATGCGCCCAGGTGTACAAAAATCCTATTTAAAACAAATTCGTAATGGAAAAATCGTCATAGAAGATAGCATTGACTTGCACGGTTTCCGTCGTGATGATGCTCGTCAAACCTTATTGTCCTTTCTAGATCATGCACAACTCCATCAATATAGACTGGTAAAGGTTGTACATGGCAAGGGCTATAATTCAAATGATAATAAGCCAGTACTTAAAGCGATGGTAAATAAGTGGCTGCAAAATATCCCTGAAGTATTAGCTTTTGTAAGCGCAACGCCCAGAGATGGTGGCATTGGTGCAGTGTATGTCTTGCTGAAAAAACGTATAAAAGATATCACTTAAAATACGTTTAAAGTCCTCATCCAGCCCTTTCCATGACCGCCAGACTAGATAACGTGTCCGTCCATCGCATCATGGCAAGGCGTCCATAAAAACCAAAAAACTCTGCTAGAATCAGTTAATTACAAACACTATTACATAACTAACATGAAATTTATTAACGACGAATGGCTTGTACAAAGAACCCAGGGAACAAGTAGAAGGGAAAACCAGGGCAGCCCGACACTAATGGGTCTACTTAAAGATGAGATTGACACACTAAACAAGCGAGTTTCAAGCCTTAATACATTTAAGAGTCTATTTTTCTCAATACAAGATGAGCTGATTAGAGAAAAAGAAAAAAACAAGACGCTTAAAAATATCATTAATCAGCAGCGCTTAGGGCAAACAGTTGAAGACTCTGTTTTTGCAAAACTGGAAGAAAATTATTTCGATGACAATGCTCTTGATGGATCATCTGAGAACGCCGAAGCAACTCATCAAGCGATTGTTTGTATCCCAACTGATGATGATGAACTAGCGCTTAGCAATGATGATCTCGAACAAGCTAAAGACTTAATTTTACTCTCTCTCGCGATCACAAATGAACACAACTTACTCATTGAAAATTTATTAGAAACCGCCGAAGCCAATTCTCATGAAGATTTAATGCAATATCTGCTTTACGCATTAAATGAGTACAAATTAAACGGCGCAATACAAATTCGATCCAAATTTGGTGATATGAATGAATCAACAGATACCGCGCACAAAGAAGAATACTTTTCTATTATAGATAATTTCAAATCGTCAGGCACAGTACATCAACATAATGACTGCTATGTTTTTAATAAACCTTATGTAACATTACTTATTTGTGGCTTACCCGATGATGTAGCAATTTCTGAACGTTATATCGATTATATTAAGCACCTGGTTACTGCGAGCAATAATAGAATACATTCACTAGACACACAAAAACACTTAAACAACCAACACAAAAACCTCAAATCGCTGGTCGATGGAACACACACTTCTATCACTCAGATAAAAAAAGCATCTGAAGAACAAGCCGATAACATTCATAGTTTATTTAACACCATGGGCAATGAATTAGGTATTTATTTAAATAATATTGAACTTGAGCCGGAAGATAAAAACAATCTACTTAAATTTATTGACTCTAATCGAGAAACAATGACTGAAAGCTTAGGTCAAAACATTAATCTAGATGAAAAATTTGTAGGCGTAATTAATCAATTAAAGCATTCGTTTACAAAAGCCAAATAACAGAAAAGGCTGAAACATTTACAGTAACTCACTACACTAGTGGCAACATTGAATATTTATTGCATTACAAAGACACATCTCGTGGAAATGAATCAATACTAATAAGTAACTTTCGTTTACAGTGCAAGCTTACTGGTACAAAATAAAACACATAGCAAGGTGATCACACCAGATTACTACTCATATCTAGATGTTCAAAAAGATCTTCTTTCCAAATAAAGCAGCCGTTCAACATTAATTTATCGAACACCCCCTATTGCCATACAGTCGCCGTAAACATTGCCAAACACATACAATGTTACCTTTAGTTGATGACCGTTTATCGGCAATATCTAATATTAAAAAATTTGATATTATTGATAAAGCTCAACTCACATGATATATCTACAATCATAATTTGATACCAAGGTTAATTTTGGTCTATTCTTTAGCGTATGAAGGATATAAACACTCTTAAACAGCGTGCCAAGGCGTTTGATTATTTGTTTGATGCTGTAGTTGCTACAGACTTACAAGGGGTGATTATCGACTGGAATTCAGGCTCGGAAAAGCTCTATGGCTACTCAAAGGATGAAGCCATTGGGCAACCTGTTTGCATGCTTCATGTTCCTGAGGATTTAGAACATATCACCTCTGAAGTGATCTCTTCCGTTGAAAAATATGGCAAATGGTCTGGTGAAGTTAGAATGCTACATAAAGATGGCCACATTGGATGGATTGAATCTGTATGCATTCCTTTATTTGATGAAGACGAACAAATGATAGGTGCCTTAGGGATTAATAGAGATATTACAGAGCGCAAAAAAGAGTCGGAGCGACTTAGTTATCTTGCTCACTATGATTATCTCACCAACATACCCAATCGATATTTATTGTTAGATCGCATTACACATTTGATTAATCAGTCCGCACGAGATAAGAATACATTTGCTCTGTTGTACATTGATGTAGATAACTTCAAAACAATTAACGATACTAAAGGCCATGCCTTCGGTGATGAGGTTTTGAAAGAAACTGCTTTACGGCTCAAACAAGCTATTAGAAATTCCGATACGGTTGCTAGAATTGGTGGTGATGAGTTTGTTGTATTACTGGAAAAAATATCCAATGAAAATGACGTTTTAAATATGATTGAGGTATTAACTAATTCCCTCAATGAAGTATTTTGCATCCAAAATGAAGAGCTTAAGTTTCGTTGTAGTATTGGCTCCGCCCTCTATCCAAATGAGGGTGAAACAACAGATGCTCTTCTCGCCGCAGCTGATAAAGCTATGTACAAGATTAAAGGCAGAGAGCATAATTTTAGTGATACTTAAATTAGATATAACAGCAATGGATTAATTGATTTATTTTAATTCCCGCTTATTCATTTCGAAATCGCATGAACACCTTAATCGCTGCAGACATTAAATATCCCGTAGGATATTAATGGACTATCGACTTCTTAGCCAAAGAATGTTTGAACTGTTGCATCTAATGTTTCGCGCATATCAGGATCATCCGTTAAAGGTGTCACCATTGTCATCATACATGCAGATTGTGGCTCAACGCCTTTACTGATTAATTGTCCTGCGTATACAAGCAGGCGCGTAGAAACACCTTCATCCAGACCGTGACCTTTCAGGTTACGTGCACGATGAGCAATCTGAACTAGTTTTTCTGCTATTTTTTCGTCGACACCAGACTCTTTTGCCACAATCACAACTTCTTTTTCTTCATCTGGGTAATCAAAATCCAAACCACCAAAACGCTGTTTGGTTGACTGTTTAAGATCCTTCATCAAGCTTTGATAGCCAGGGTTATAAGAAATAACCAGCTGGAAATCTGTGTGCGCTTTAATCAGCTCACCTTTTTTCTCTAAAGGTAGAGTACGACGATGGTCGGTTAATGGATGAATAACAACCGTAGTATCCTGACGTGCTTCAACCACCTCATCCAGATAACAGATAGCACCAATTCGTGCCGCTGTCGCCAGTGGTCCGTCCTGCCATTTTGTACCGTCTTTATCTAACAGAAAACGACCAACTAGGTCAGATGCTGTCATATCCTCATTACAGGCTACAGTAATCAAAGGACGACGCAATTTGTACGCCATGTACTCAACAAAACGAGACTTACCACAACCGGTCGGCCCTTTAAGCATCATAGGCATGCGCACATTATATGCCGCTTCGTATAATGCAATTTCTCCACCTACGGGTTCGTAGTATGGTTCATCTTTAATAATATACTGTGTTGAGTCGACAGTATTTTCTGACATGATATAACCTTCGCTGGTACTGCTATTTTTATTCAAACCACAAAAAATTAATTTTAAGTCAGTGCTTTTTAAATGAATTTATGGCGTTTCAAATCACCACAAAGCAATTCAGGCTAATCTCTATTTTCATCCTTTGTTTCCAGTTCGGCGTCACCACTCCAACCGCCTTCTTTTGCCCGTTTTATGCCTTCACCATGAATTCTCTGATGACGTTCAAACAATTCTTTTGGTAAGTTACTAGCCAAGCAACCATACTTATCCCATTCTTTATCCACCTTGTCTAATAAGGCGTCAATACCTGCATAGATCCAGCCTTCACAAGTTTCGGTTTCTTCAATCAGACCAAAAACCCAGGCATCACGTATGATTTTACCAACACTCGTCATACCGTTATTAACATCTTTATCTATACCTACGTATTTAATCGGTGCTGCCATAGTAATTCTCT
>Ga0316204_10005256_pt1 | contig 21717 bp, 23 predicted proteins | sample 6monrhotite_MG_2_FD_205661 | JGI IMG/M metagenome (GOLD analysis project Ga0316204, IMG submission 205661) | Microbial mat bacterial communities from mineral coupon in-situ incubated in ocean water Damariscotta River, Maine, United States -... | ecosystem: Environmental > Aquatic > Marine >... | reverse complement strand
GTGCTGAGCTATCGTATCCGCTTCCAATTCAGGATTGGTGAGGTTGTCGTCAATGAACTTTTTGATCTCGCTAAGGTTGCCGTGGACAATCGTTGCCGATGATTGCCCGGTTTTTGCCTTGCTTGTGCTGACGGCAGCCTCAATGAGCGCCAGCGTGGGTTCGGTAACAGCCTCGGCTTCGCTGATGGTCATGGTTTCAGCGTGCGTAAGAAGCTCTTTGATGTGACGCCCGAGAATATCCGTTAGCGCCGTGTTGCCAGAGAGCTTGAACATATGCAGCTTCTCGGCATCAAGGCCTTTGTTTTCGAACAGATTTCGGGGGACCAGAAGGTTGTATGTATTAAACTTTGAAACAGTGACCCGTGCTTCTCGGGCTAAATCAACAAAAAAGATATCACCAGCTTCAACCTTGTCGAAGCCGTAGGTGTGTTCGCTCGAAATCTCGCCTTGTTCGGTATATTGAACCATTATGCCGTCAAATCCGTCGATAGCTATGTCAGCAGCACAGCGCGATAGCTTTTGGGCGGAGCCCGCGACCTGCATAGCCATAAAACCTGGAAAAGGAACAACGTTCATATAGCCATCAATTTTACGCGGCGGATTGAATTTTTGCTTGAATAATGGGTCTACTATCTTTTCGGACCGCAGATAAGAGAGCGCATAGGTCCAGGCATCTTCAATAGCGCCGCCAGTCATGTAGCTGCTTTTGCGCAAGTCTTCAGTGCAAAAAAGCGAGCGCGGCAAGGTGGGTGGTGTGGGCATGGTGATGTGATCGGCCATAATAATTGGTTCCCATAGAAAAGCGCAGGTGCCGCCCAGGCACCAGTTTCATACTAACTGTTCAACCAAGCAAACATCAGGCCAATCTACGGTAATGGGGTTGGCAATGTTTGAAAAGGAGTAAGTGCGGGTGTTAGTTTTCTATGAGAAACAGGGCTTGATCTGCATACCAGTTTGCACGCAATGTGCCTAAGCTCAGGCGCTTTCCATCTTTCGTATGTGGCACGAATTGACTTATTTTGATGCCTTCTGCCTCTAGCAACTCAAACAGATCAAGTATGGTGCAAAAGTGAATGTTGTCCGTATTGTACCAGGCTTTAGTGAGAGATTTGGTCACTGGCATGCGGCCACGGCGCAAAAGACTGAGGCGCACGCGCCAATGACCAAAATTGGGGATGGTCACAACCGCTTTTGTGCCGATACGGAGAAGGTCTAAAAGTACATCGCGGGGTCGGTGTACTGCCTGCAATGTTTTTGAAAGCACTACATAGTCAAAGCTGCCATCCGGATATTCGGTCAAGTCATTATCAGCGTCGCCCTGCATTACAAACAGGCCTTTTGCAACACAGGCATTCACGCCTTGCTGGCTGATCTCCAACCCGCGGCCGTCGACTTGTTTTTCCGTGACCAAGTGATTGAGCAGCGCGCCGTCGTCACAGCCTACGTCCAGCACACGGGCGCCTGGTTCGATAAGGTCGGCGATTAGTTTCAAGTCAGGGCGTAATGGCACTGTTGTATTACTCATGGCTCCAATTCCCCGGACTTTGCTGCCGCTCCGATGAAGCCTGCGAGCATCTGGTCCATTTCCGGTTCTTCCAAAAGAAAGGCGTCATGCCCGTGCGGGCTGTTGATCTCGGCAAAACTAACGGGGACGCCGGCGGCATTCATAGCATGGGCAATTTGCTTGTTTTCGACAGTTGGATAAAGCCAATCGCTTGAAAAGCTGATTACGCAGCAGCGCACGTTTGCGGCACCTTTGAAGGCATCCGCCAAACGGCCATCGTAGCGGCGCGCGATATCCAGGTAATCCATAGCGCGGGTGATATACAGGTAACTGTTGGCATCGAAACGGTCGACAAATGCAGACCCCTGATGACGCAGGTAGCTTTCCACTTGAAAATCGGCATCAAAGCCAAAAGTAACAGCGTCCCGCGCCTGCAAGTTGCGGCCAAACTTCTTGGTGAGCGCATCTTCAGATAAATAGGTGATATGGGCGGTCATGCGCGCCACTGCCAATCCCTTATCGGGTTTTTCCGCCTCGCCGTAATAGGCGCCGCCTTGCCAGTGGGGGTCTGCCATCACCGCCTGCCTCCCTACCTCGTGAAACGCGATATTTTGCGCTGTATGGCGGGCGGCGGTGGCTAGCGCCACGGCACTATTCAGCCGCTCTGGGTAGGTGGTTAACCATTCCAAAACCTGCATGCCGCCCATCGATCCGCCGATCACCATAAACAGCTTTTCAATGCTTAAATGATCAAGAAGGGCTGCTTGTACACGCACCATATCGCGGATGGTAATCACCGGGAAATCGAGGCCCCAGGGTTTGCCGGTTTTCGGATTCGTTTCCCACGGGCCTGTCGTGCCAAGGCAACTGCCAAGTACGTTCGAACAGACTACAAAATATTTGTCCGTATCCAAAAGCTTGCCAGGACCAATAAGGCGGTCCCACCAGCCAGGCTTTCCTGTAAGCGGATGCTTGCTTGCGGCATACTGGTCACCGGTGAGCGCGTGACACACCAGCACAGCATTGCTGCCCGCAGCGTTGAGTGTGCCGTAGGTCTCAAAGCCTACCGTTACTGACGATAACATCACTCCGCTATCAAGCGTAAGTGCCTCGGCAGCAAAAAGCTGGGCTGTATGGCCTTCAATTCCACGCATTGCGGGGCTCCGGTTGCAAATAACTGCTACAGAAAAGCGATAAGCCAATCTATTGTCAACGCGGTAAAAACTTTCCTTTGCCTTTAGCGCAGCATGTCACTAATTCTAAGGCCGGTTTAATACGCGCGTTTAGCATGAATTTCGGAGAAGAATATGACCTCGCCAAAAGCCCATGAATGGATCCAGGAAATGGCCCCTTACGTGCCGGGCCGATCTACGGTTGAAGGCATAAAGGAACCAGTGAAAATGTCGTCGAACGAAAGCGTTTTTGGTGCCAGTCCAAATGCGGTAGAGGCATTCCAAACCGTGGCTGAAAACCTGATGCGCTACCCGGATGCAAACTCGAACGATTTGCGTGATGAGATTGCCCGTATCCATAATTTGGACGCAGATAAAATTATCTGCGGCGCGGGCTCTGATGAATTGCTTACGCTTCTTATTCACACTTATGCCGGGCCGGGCGATGAAGTGATATACAGCCAGTACGGTTTTATGGTGTATCCCGTTCAAACGCGAGCAGTGGGCGCAACCGGCATTGCTGTGCCTAATAAAAACTGGGCCGCTGATATTGACGGCATCATTGAGGCCGTAACAGAAGACACCAAAATCATTTTCATCGACAACCCCAATAACCCAACAGGGGCCTATAATACCTGGGCGGAAATTGAGCGATTACATGCAGCGATCCCTGAAAGCGTAGTTTTGGTGCTGGATGCAGCTTATGCCGAATGTGTTACCGCTGACGATTACCGCGCTGGCGAAAGCCTCGCCTCTCGTGCTGACAATGTGATTATGACGCGTACATTTTCAAAAATGTATGCGCTGGCTGGCTTGCGTGTGGGCTGGGCCTACGGCGCGCCCGAGATCATTGATATGCTTAACCGCGTACGCATGCCGTTTAACGTATGTGTTCCTGGTCATCCGGCCGCGATTGAGGCAGTGAAAGACCAAGCGCATTTGCAGGCGTCGGTCGACTATAATACCAAATGGCGGGATTGGCTCACAGTTGAGTTGCGGGCGATGGGGCTTGATGCCGTGGACAGCCAGACCAATTTTGTGCTGGTTGAGTTTCCAAAGGGCAATCAGTGCGCTACGGCCTGCAACGCGTTTTTAACTGGCCGCGGCTATTTGGTGCGGGCTCTGCCGCCATTGCCGGACCATCTTAGAATTTCCCTTGGTACTGAAGAGCAAAATAAAGGCGTGATCGCCTTGATTAAAGAGTTTTTGGGCAAATAGATGAGCGAGACCCCCGTAAATTCCGGGCTTACTTTTACCCGTATCACCATCATTGGTGCGGGGCTTATTGGTTCGTCGCTTGCCAGGGCTATTGCTCGCGGCAAAGCAGCTGAAACACTGGTGTTGGCGGACGCCGACGAGGCAGTGCTTACGGAAGCCAAGTCGCTTGATTTGGCTAACCAATATACGGGTGATCTGGCAGAGGCCGTGCAGGACGCGGACCTTGTTGTGCTTGCGGTGCCTGTGGGCGCAATGGCGTCGGTTGCCGCTAATATGCTAGCAGGCCTAAAGCCGGGCGCGGTGATAACCGATGTGGGATCAGTGAAAGCAAGCGTTGTTAAGGCGCTAATGCCGCTGCTGCCCGGTACGGTGCACCTTATTCCTGGCCACCCGGTGGCGGGCACGGAAAAATCGGGGCCAAGTGCGGGCTTTGCCAGCTTGTTTGATGACCGCTGGGTTATCCTCACACCGCCAGAAGATAAAGACGGCGGGGCAAATGCAAATGCGCTTGAAAAGCTGTCTGCATTCTGGACGGGGCTCGGCGCCAACGTAGATATCATGACGCCCGAACACCATGATTTGGTGTTGGCGATCACGTCCCATGTGCCGCACCTTATTGCCTATAATATTGTTGGCACTGCGTCTGATATGGAAGAAGTAACACGCTCCGAGGTGATTAAATATTCCGCTGGCGGGTTTCGGGACTTTACCCGTATTGCGGCCTCTGACCCGACCATGTGGCGCGACGTATTTTTGAATAACAAGGATGCGGTGCTGGAAATGCTGGGGCGTTTCAGCGAAGACCTGACCGCATTACAGCGTGCTATTCGCTGGGGTGACGGCGATGCGTTGTTTGAGCTTTTCACCCGCACACGCAGCGTAAGACGCCGGATCATCGATGCGGGCCAAGACGATGCTGGCGCAGATTTTGGCCGTCCGCACGAAGACTGACCACGCTGAATTGGTCGCGGTAGACGCAGGCGATACGAGCCTTAATCTATAACCGGATCTAATTTCATCAGCTGCTCGCCGTTCATGGTGATGCGTCCATTTTGCAGCATGAAATTGGTGCCGCCTTCCTGGCGTATCAAGCCAAACATCTGGCCCTTGCCGGCTTTTTCCAGGCTTATGCTGCCAAGCGCGCGGAAATCAGAGTCTAGGGTGAAGCTTGCGCTACCCACTGCCTGGCTGTCTGGTGCCTGATATTTGATGGTATCCACCTCCAAAATGCCGCCACCATCGCGCCATGCGGCAAGCGCTTTTTTTTGCCAGTCGGTGACAAGCGGCCCGGATATGCCGCCGTGGAGTTCCAGTTTGCTATCGGCGGTGCCGCCAGTAATTTTAAAATCCAGAAAGCGGGTGCCGTATAGGCCGCTTTCCGCTTTTTGTTCTGAACTGTCCAGCCAGAAAGCTAATTCCCAAGCTTCAAGTGCTGGTGGGGTGCGGCCTAGAAGCTTTTCAAGTTTGAAATCGTCTGTGCCGTGCGAGTTAATTACAATTAGCGTTTTGCCATTGTCATGCAGCCGGTAACTACCGTGCATGAAACCGTCACTGAACCGTGTTGACCCTTTTGCAATTCTGCCTTCCGTGCTGCGGGCTTCTGCTATCCAGTGGTTTGGTGTCCAAAGGTGGCTAACAAGTAACAGGGTTTTCGCCGAAAATTCCAGGCCGCGGCTGCGGGTTCGCAGCTCTAAATTTTCAACTGTTACTGTAATGCGGTACGGAAAGCCGCCGTGTTCAATTCTGCCGTGTTCAATACGCACCCCTTGGTCGCGCCAATAGGCTAGTTTTGCCACTACGTCTTTTTCGGCTTGAAAAGCAGCAGTGTACCATAGCCCGCTATAGATCAGCACAGCAGCAACCATTACGGCCACCACATATCGAAGGTGATTGATCAACAAAACTTCCTTTTTGTCGGGCTTGGGGCTCACTAATGTTCGCGCCGGGACAGCCCTCATCAATGAACGGGTTCAGATACTAATAACCAACAAGTTCAAGCAATAATGTAGCTATGTATTTATTGTACTCTTTTGCGAGTTTGAACAGAGGCATATTTGATTTCACGGGATAAGCGATTATTGTTAGGCTTGGCATTGATTTTCTGAAAAGCAAAACGCTGCGCTGGACGTGATAATCAGCGGTTACCAATATCAACTTTTTTGCGGCGTTTCTGCTAGCCCACTTTGCTGTTTCAACCGCATTTTCCAAGGTATTGCTGGCGGTATAGTCAAGCGTGATGCAACAGTCAAACAGTGCCTGTTCCGCGCCGGTCAAGCTGCTTAGTTCGCTTGGGCGGACATCTTTGTGAACACCGGAAACAAGCATTTTTGCGGCGCGCTTCTGTACGAGCAGGTCAAGCCCGGCCTCCAGACGCTCTGGCCCCCCGGTTAAAACCACTATGGCGTCTGCCTCTGGTGTAGGTTCCTCGTAGGGAGCGGGAAGGCGCAGCCAGAAAAGCAGGAACCCTAACGCCCAAGCGGTAAAGACGTAAAAAACTGTACGGAAAAGTAATTTTATACTGACGCGAAACAGGCTGGGTTTTTTGCTTACAAAAACCATAGTCTACATCATTTCCAAAAGCGCTTTACGGACAGTAATGCGTGCCGTAACCATGGTTAATGTCGCGGCGAAAAGTGGCAAAATCGCCAGCCATAAAAGGTTGGAGGCTTCAGGTAGCCCTGCGCTGATTAATCCTTGGCTCATCTTGATTGCCAAATCTGCTAGCAGCCACAGTATGCCCGCCGCGAGCAGTACGCCAAAAAGCCCGCCTTTGAGGCCGTGCGCCAAATAGCGTGCATCAAATGCTTTTGAGATTAGTTTGTCCTCGGCCCCCATCAGATGCATAATTTCAATGCTCTCGCGGTGGGTGGCAAGGCCTGCGCGGCACCCAAAAATTACAATGGCGACGGTGGACAAAACCACCATGATCATAACCCCGACCAACAGCAATTGAACCACGTTTGCCAGGTCTAGAATTTGGGTCATCCAGGCTTGGTGATCATCAAGTTGGGCGCCGGGTGCTGTGGCGCGCAGCCGTTCTGACAGCGCCTGGCTGTTGATGGTTGCACCCTCGCTGAGCTTAACATCGATTAGCGTTGGAATAGGCAGGTCGCTGTTTATGGGCATTTCCCCAAGCCAGGGGGAAAGAAGTGCGAGAATTTCCGCTTCAGCCAAAACGGTTGCCGACGCTACGCCAGGTGTTGCTTTTAAAAGCCGCAAAGCGTCGCTTGTTTGCTGTTCGCGTTCGCGCACTTCTTTTTCAACAATTTGTACCGAAAAATTGGATGTTAACCCTGCTGACCAGCTGGCCAGTCCTTTTCCGATAGCAATAGTGCCCGTAAGGGACAATGTGCAAAGAAAAAGCATCACGCCTATCACCCAGGGCAACAGGCCTTCACGCAGGCTTTTGGTTGGTAAAAACTGTAAGGTTCGGCCCCACATGGTTAAACCCCCGGGTCAATGGGCGTGCCGCCCGGGTGTAAATGAATGTGACCCTTGTCCAGCCGCAAAACAGGCGCGCCAACTGTGCGTACAAGTGTTTCGTCATGAGTGGCTACAACAGTAGTTGTGCCTTCTTTATTGAGCGCCACGAAAAGATGCATCAAGCGCTTGGACATCTCTGCGTCCACATTCCCGGTGGGTTCATCGGCAACCAGCAGGTCTGGTTTGTTAATTATGGCCCGAGCGATGGCAACGCGTTGTTTTTCGCCGCCAGAAAGGGTGGCTGGGCGAGCATGCATGCGGTCGTCAAGGCCAACCCAGCTAAGAAGTTCCTCAACATGATCAGCGACCTGCGCTTTTTTTGCGCCCTGAAGCCGAAGTGGCAATGCTACATTTTCGAACGCTGTTAGATGGTCAAACAAACGAAAATCCTGAAATACCACGCCGATGCGGCGGCGAATGCGCGGCAGCGCGTCGCGTTCCAGTGTCGCCAGATCCTTGCCGAAAAAATTAACAAGCCCGCGAGACGGGCGGTGCGCCAGATAAAGCAATTTCAAAAGGGTTGTTTTACCGGCACCGGACGGCCCGACCAAAAAATGAAAACTGCGCCGCTCAAGCGCAAAGCTGACATCGGTGAGTATTTCGTTGCCCATACCGTAACGCATGCCGACATTTTCAAACGAAATCATAGAGTGTCTTACCCCGCTGGTATCATTGCGTATGTTCAATAGAATATTGGCGCAGAATTACACAGAGTGAAACGCGCGTCTAGCGCTCGCTTTTGTTCGCTAATGTTATTTCAAAAGTGGGCGCTTGTATCTTTTATATGTATTCATATAGACTTGGTTAACAAATTTAGTTCAGCCTAGCGGAACGAACCTTTATTTGCCTTCAAGCTACCGGGCCACATTATGATACTTGTCTGTCCTTCGTGTGACGCAAAGTTTAAAATACCTGACGGGGCCATTCCCGCGGAAGGCCGCACTGTGCGCTGCGCCAAATGCAAAAATAGCTGGCATGCGGCACCAATGGATATTATGCGAAAACAGGCCGCGCCGGCGCGCGCCGCAGCGCCCGCACATGCAGCTCAGGCGCGACCGGCAGCCAAGCCAGAGCCCGCCCCCGTTGCCTTTGACGGAAAACTTGATGAACAGGCTGCGCGTGATGCGGCCGCACTTAGGCGATCTGTGCGTGGTACACTGGATGCAGAAGAAACCATCGCCACGCCTCGTCCAGATAACCCTTTTGACGAAAAAGAGGGTGAAGATAACGATGCCAGCCCTGAGGATTTCGGCGAAACAGAACCGGATGACGAGAGCGAAGACTTTGGCGTCGCTGCTGCGCTTAGAAAATCCATGGGCGATGACTTTGATAGTGAATTTGGAGATGACCAGGCATTTGATGATGACGAGGACGAAGATTATGATGAAGATGATTTTCTTGCCCGTCGCCGTGCCGACCAGCGCCGCCAGAATGAGCGTATTTCTGTTGGGCGTCGCCGTCAGATTTTCACCATAGGCCTCGGTGGTCTAATCTTATTCTGGCTGGCGGTATTTTACGTGTTTATTTTCGAACAAGAGAATATGCGCCATTATTTTCCCAACGCCTCGGAATTTGTTTATTCCAGCTTTGGTGGCTTAGACGACCGTGACAGATTTCGCCCTGAAGAGGGCGAGACGCTGACTAAGTCTCCTGCGGAAGCAGAAGTTTACGTACGTGCATTTCTCAATGAGACTACGATAGAAACCCGACTGGGGCAGCAAGGGTTGGTATTGCGCGGGTATATTGAAAATGCGGGTGTCACAGGTGCTAGTGTACCAAAAGTTCGAGCAACTATATTGAACGCAAGTGGGAAAGTTCTGGATAGTTGGGATATTAACCCAACAGGGCTTATTTTACGGCGTGGCGGCACGCTGAAATTTGAAGATTTTCGAACACCAATTCCCCCCGGCGCCCAAAAGACTGAAGTAAAAGTGCTGGACGGAACTAAAAGTGTGCCTAAAGCCGAAGTAGGGTAGGGCGAAAGAGCACAACCTAATTATGTAATATACCTCTTATAATTTCAATCATGTGGCGAATCTGCGCTACTCAGCTGAAAACTCCCGGTTTTTTCGCTACGAAACCCTCTCTGTCTTGACAATTCTGGCATCAAGGCAGCTAATATAGTTAAAATTTTAATTGTTTTGAGTTTGGTGGCGCAGAAGCGCTGTTTATGGAACGGTCTTTGCATTTGATTTTTTGGGAACACCTTGTGAGGTGTAATTCCTGGAACGAAGCGTAAAAGCTGTTTTATCGGCCCTCCGGTTGGAAGGAAGCCTTGTGGCTCGAATATTAGTAGTAGAGGACGAAGAGTCTGTCCGCGATTTTGTGACCCGCGTACTTACGATGCATGGGCATAGCGTTCTAATCGCGGAAGACGGTGCAGAGGCCGTTGAATTGATGGGCGACCATCATTTTGACCTGTTGCTCAGCGACATTGCCATGCCAATGATGGACGGCATTTCGCTTGCGCTTAAAGTGCGCGCTACACGGCCGCATGTGCCCATATTATTGATGACTGGTTTTGCTGACGAGCGGCAACGTGCGCACAATCTCACGCTTTTGATTGAGGGCCTTATTACCAAACCTTTTAATATGGAGCAGCTACTCGCTGCCGTAAACAAAGCCTTGCAGCAAAGCCGCAGCGCGCCAGTTGCTCAATCCTCCAGCCAATCGGGCAAGGAGTCCATGGAAATGAGCTCTTCCAGCGATTGACGCTCGCGTATTACCGCAAACTTATCACCAGCAACCATAACCTCGGGCACCAGTTGCCTTGAATTATAGGTGGACGCCATCACCGCGCCGTATGCGCCCGCTGATTTGATTGCCACCAGATCACCCCTACATAGTAGCTGGGTTTTGCGCCCAACGGCAAAAACGTCACTGCTTTCGCAAACAGGGCCAACAAAATCTGCGGTAACTGCACCGTTGGTATTTTTAACGACAGGTATAATCTCGTGGTGCGCTTCATACATTGCGGGGCGTAATAGGTCATTCATCGCGGCATCAATAATATAAAAGGTTCGGTTTTCGCTGGTTTTTTCGAAAAGCATTTCTGAAACTAGAATACCCGCATTTCCTGCAATTAACCGTCCGGGTTCTAAGATTATGCTGCAGTCCAGATCGCCTAACACAGCCCGTATCATGTCGCCGTATGCGCCGGGCGATGGCGGCGCTTCGCCAGCCGTATTGTAAGGGATACCAAGCCCGCCGCCGAGGTCGATATGTTTGATTGCGTGCCCTTTCGCGCGCAGTTGCAGGGTCAATTCAACTACCTTGGCAAAGGCTGCCCGAAAGGGGTCCAGGTCGGTTAATTGCGAGCCGATGTGAAGGTCAACGCCGACAGCGCCAACATTTTCCAGTGCATTAATCCGGTCATAGACCGCATGTACGCGGCTCCAGGGAATACCGAATTTATTCTCAGCTTTGCCGGTGGAAATTTTGGCGTGGGTCTTTGCGTCTACATCCGGGTTCACCCGCACGGATATAGGTGCAATTATCTTCATCTTTCCAGCGACAATGTTAATCGCTTCGAGCTCGGCCTCGCTTTCAATATTGAATTGTTTGATACCGGCTGTGAGCGCCATTTCAATGGCAGCATCTGTTTTACCTACACCTGCAAAGACTATTTTGCTGGCCGGGATGCCTGCCGCCAGCGCGCGCATCAATTCGCCTTCGCTTACCACATCCGCGCCTGCCCCTTCGCGTGCAAGAGTGCGTAAAACGGCTTGGTTGCTGTTGGCTTTAACAGCAAAGCAAACCAGCGCGTCGACGCCCTTGAAGGCGTCTGAAAAAACTCGAAAGTGCCGCCGAAGCGTTGCGCTCGAATAGAGATAAAAAGGCGTGCCGACACGCCGCGCGATATCAGCTACCGCAAGGTCTTCGGCGTAAAGGGCGCCTTCCTTATAGTGAAAATGATCCATTGGCAGGCCTGACTTTTAGCGGGTGCTTTGGCTAGCAGGTGGGTTTACGTCACCTTTCTTGCCGCAGGCAGCCAAGCCAAATGCGGCGGTGAACATCAGCGATACCAGCATAATTTTTTTCATGACTTTTCTTTCGCTTTCAATGTGTCGTGGGCGGCCCGGACAGCTTTTTGTACATTTGCAGGCGCAGTGCCACCAAAGGATGTGCGGCTGTTTACTGAAGCCTCTACCGACAAGACATTGAAAATATCTTCAGTGATTTTCGGCTCTACCTGTTGCATGGCAGCCAAAGGCAGTTCCCACAGGGCAACATCTTTGTCTTCGGCCAGCTTGACAATAGCGCCCGTCACATGGTGTGCGTCCCGGAAAGGAAGCCCCAGCGCCCGTACCAGCCAATCGGCGAGGTCGGTGGCTGTAGAGAAGCTACCAGCAGCTGCCGCCGCCATCTTATCAAGATTAGGTTTGAGGTCGGCTATCATGCCGGTCATGGCGGCAAGACAAAGCGCAAAATCATCCACCGCTTTAAATACAGGCTCTTTATCTTCCTGCATGTCTTTTGAGTATGCCAGCGGCAAGCCCTTCATAACCGTTAGTAACCCGGTGTGGGCACCCATAATACGCCCCACTTTGGCGCGCACCAACTCGGCGGCATCAGGGTTGCGTTTTTGTGGCATAATCGAAGAGCCGGTCGAAAACCCGTCCGAGAGCGTGATGAAACCATATGCCGCGCTGGCCCATAGGACAATTTCGTCCGCAAGTCGCGAAAGATGCACGGCCCCGATTGAAAGTGAGCCTAAAAGTTCGATAGCGAAATCCCGTGCTGATACGGCATCCAGTGAATTTGCCATAGGCCGGTCAAAACCAAGGGCCTTGGCGGTTTGGTGCCGGTCGATGGGGAAACTTGTGCCGGCAAGTGCTGCGGCACCGAGTGGGTTTTCATTTAGGCGCCTACGGCAATCAACTAGTCGCGCACGGTCGCGCGACATCATTTCATAATAGGCCATCAAGTGGTGGCCAAGGGTTACAGGCTGGGCTGTTTGCAAATGCGTGAAGCCCGGCATCACTGTATCTGCATGAACATCAGCCTGTTCAACAAGCGCTGCCAAAAGCCCTGCGTATGATGCATCAAGTGTATCTGCGGCCGTTCGGCACCACAGGCGAAAATCGGTGGCTACCTGATCGTTGCGAGAACGGCCAGTGTGTAGCCGTGCACCCGCGTCGCCCACCAGTTCGCGCAGGCGGCTTTCCACATGCATATGAATATCTTCAAGCGCCGGGTCAAAAACCATCTCGCCCGCAGTGATTTCTGCTTCTACTTGGGTAAGGCCCTTATGGATCGCTTCTTTGTCGGCACTCGTAATAATACCATTTGTGGCCAACATTTCGGCATGGGCTTTGGAGCCGGCTATATCTTCCCGGAAGAGGCGCTTGTCAAAGCCGATTGACGCATTGATTTCCTGCATAATGGCAGAGGGCCCGCCGCTAAAACGGCCGCCCCACATGCTTTGGCCATCGCCAGCATTTTTGGCGTCTACCGCGCTATCTTGCCGCATCGCGGAAGATTGATCATCTAGTTGCTTGCCTTTAGAACTGGCATCTTTAATTTGATCGTTACTCATTGTCAGGTCCGTCCGGAGATTATTATGGCCAATAAAGGTCGCATATTCGCTACTATAGTCGTTCTTTTACTGGGCGTCGCAGCTTACCGGCTGATTATCGGCCCGGCAACGCCTGATCATGGCATAAATTCTTATTTAAATGGTGAAATGGCCAAGCTTGTCTTGCTCGACCCACCGGAAGCTGTATCTGACCACATTATCATGCAAGAAGGTGGCAGTCCTGTGGCTTTGAATGAAATCAAAGACAAGGTATTGCTGGTGAACTTGTGGGCCCCCTGGTGCGCACCTTGTCGGGCTGAGATGAAAGAGCTGGCGAATTTACAAAAAGCGCTGGGCGATGACCGGTTTGAGGTGATTGCGGTGAATGTGGACCGCAGCAGCATTGGCGGCGCGCGCGAGACGCTGGCAGAGTGGGGCGTAGAGGGCTTGGCTCTTTATGCAGAACCTACCATGAAAATTGCCCTTGATCTGGCCGACGGGCGTTTGCCAACCAGCTTTATTATTGACCGCAAAGGCATGGTGCGTGCGCTTTATGTAGGGCCATTGGCATGGGATAAACCCAGTTCGTTGGCGCTGTTTAAGGCGCTGAAAGAAGGCACGCTATAAGCTGGTAAGCCGTTCGTGATTTTGTCGCTGCCTGGAAATAGGGTAAGATGGCAAAGTGTCTTGATTACAAATTTAATTTTGGGGATTGATTATGTGGTTATCTTTTAGACGAATATTCACGGCGCTTTTTGCATTGACGGCGGCTTGGGCTGCTCCTCTTGCGGCGCAGCAAGAAGATATTTCAGATTATCTAACCGGTGAAATTAAACACCTCAATGTGATGCACCGCGATGTGAATGTGCACGATTTTCTGTTGGTTTCTGCATTTGACAAAAACGGAAAAACGCTTGAGCGGTTGGCCGAAAAGAAAGGCAAAGTGTTGCTGCTAACATTCTGGTCGCGTGCATGCCTTTCATGCCGCAGCCACATGCGGCAGCTCGCTGCAGCGCAAGACGAGCTCGGTTCAGACAAGCTTGAAGTGGTGGCAATTAACCTGGACCAGTTTCAGTTTTCACGGGTAAGAAAAACACTGGACCAGCGGGGCCTGGAAACATTAGCAGCCTATCAGGACCACAATAGAAACCTGCCGTTCCGGATTGCTGCTGATCCGGACCTAGCCTTCTTTGGTAGAGCGCCAAAAACATTGGTCATAGACCCAGACGGTAATGTGCGGGCTATTGCGAATACGCGCAAGGATTGGACCACGCCTGAGGCTAAGGCTTTTCTTGAAGCGCTACAAGATGGGCGGATCTAGAAAACAGCGCTGTTACCTTTAGTGCTCTAGCAGATATTTGAAGCGTTCAGCCATTGAGGCCTGAAACCCGGCTTTTAGAGCAGCATGAATATGGGGCTCCGCTTTTGCGACAGCGCCGCTATCAAAGGGTGGGTTGGGGTCATACTCCACACCCAGCTGCATCATTTTCGCGGTATCTTCCCCCATCAGTTCACCGAGAAGAAACAGCGCCATATCAATGCCTGCGGACACGCCTGCAGCCGTGATTATTTTGCCGTTTTGCACCCAGCGTTCCGCCTGGTATGTGCTGCCAAGGGCGGTGAGCGTTTCAGCTGCCGCCCAGTGGGTGGTGGCAGGTTTGCCTTCCAAAACACCCGCCTTCGCCAGCACCAATGCCCCAGTGCAAACCGATGTAGTATAGCGGCTACCGGTATGGATTTTTTTGATCCATGCAATGGTGGCCGCGTCCGTTGCTGCACCGACCTCGCCCGGCCCACCTGGCACCAACAAAACGTCTGCTGCGTCGATGTCATCAAAACTATGGCTTGGCATAATTTTGAATATGTCTTTTTCGCCGGTAAGCAGGGCTTTTTCTTTGGCGACGAACATCACTTCCACACCCGGCGCATGCACCAGCATTTCGTAGGGCCCGATGGCATCAAGCGAGGTAAAGCCTGGGAATAGGAGAATAGCGATTTTCATGGAGATAATCCTTATCGGTAAAAGCTGCCAACTCGTGATTTGTAGAATGCATCAGTGGAGAGCAAACGCTTTTCTATAGTCGGCGGGTGGCACACCAAAGTGACGCTCGAAAGCGCGGGTCATGTGTTCGGTTGAAGAAAAACCGGATGCCGCCGCCATATGCTTAAGTGTGATCGTTGTATCTTCTTCAATCAGCAGCCGGGCGCTTTCCAAACGGGCCTGCTCAATAAATTTGGCGGGGGTATCCCCTAGCTGGGTTCGGAAATGGCGGCTGAAACTTCTAACACTCATACCTGCTTTTTTTGCGATATGTTCCAAGGGCATCGGCTCACCAATGTTTTCAGTGATCCAGCGCACAGCGCGGCCAATGGCGTCGCTTTGGCTGGCTGTTTGTGCTTTTAGCGGCCAGCTATACTGGTTTTGATTGCCCGGCCGTTTAAGGTGTACCACCAGGTGGCGCGCCACTTTTAGCGCAATGTCGCGGCCCAGATCGGCCTCGACAAGGGCAAGGGTCATGTCGATACCTGAGGTTACACCGGCCGAGGTGATAACCTTGCCGTCGGTAATGTAAAGCGACTGCGGGTCGACGGTGATGGCGGGGTACCGTGCGGCAAGTTCCTTGCAAAGTATCCAGTGGGTGCAGCCCGTGCGGCCATCAAGCAAGCCTGCCTCTGCGAGCAACAATGCGCCAGAACAAACGGAAATTGTTCTAAAGCTGGTTTTATGGGCCGCGCGTATCCAACGTATTAATTCTCTGTTTTCAGCCGCCCTGAATACGCCGTTGCCGCCGGGCACCAACAGCGCGTCAAACATGGATGGGTCAACCTCAGAGATTGTGTCGTCGGCCATAAACTTAAGCCCGGACAGACCGGTAACTACAGGGCCCGAAGCGCTTATGAACTGGAAATCGTAAAAGCATTCATCCCCTGTAAGGGCATTTGCTTTTCGCCAATAATAATTGGCTGTCATCAGGGCGTCGGTTGGGCCGGTAATATCGAGCGGCATCACGCCGTCGAATAAAATCACTGCAATTGAATGTTTGGGCTTTGCTTGCATTTGTGCGTCTTTTGTTGCTTTCAGAAAGCTACAATAGCGCAATCAGGTTTTGTCCTAAAGGACAGTATTTCGCAATTTAGGCCAAAGCCCTCGCTGGATGGCGAATATTACCCCAAATGTTGGATATCTTTCGGCAGTTGGTCAAATGCAACGATAGTGTTTTCCTTCAGCGCATCGGCCTTCCATGCGTTGAATTCTGGGTGTGAGAGTATTGCATCCACATAGCCGCGTACTGGCTTGTTGAGCGCCACGCCGTATGTATCCAGCCTTGTTGCCAGCGGTGCGAACATCATATCCGCGGCGGAGAAATCTCCAAACAGGAAGGCGCCATCCGCCCCGTAGTTTTCCCGGCACTGGGTAAACAGCTTCTCCGCGCGGGTGAGTTCTGTTTGCAGTGGTTCGCTAAAAGTAAGGCCGCGCCATTCGCCTTTAAGGTTCATTGGCATATGGGTGCGAATTTCAGTGAAGCCGCTGTGCATTTCATTGAAGATACTGCGTGCAAGGGCGTAGGCGGCTTTGTCTGTGGGCCACCAATATTTTTCAGGTGCAATATGGGCGCAATAATCAATGATGGCGGCACTGTCCCAAACGGTAATATCACCGTCGATGAGCGCGGGCACCTTGCGGGCTACATCGTATTTATCAAGTTCGGTGTAGAAAGACGGTGTGTCCAGCTCCAAGTATATTTCGCGCATGGGCAGGCCGGTATGTTTCACGGCAAGCCAGCCTCTCAATGACCAACTGGAATAGCGTTTGTTACCAATTATGATTTGTAGCTGTGTCATGCGCCGTGCTCCTGTGTGTGATACAGGCAGGTCTATAGCATGCGTGTGCAGGCCCGGCGAACCACGGCTTCTAATGTCAGGTTTTAGCGAAGCTTTTCGAGCTTAGCGCGTGGGTGTTGGCTTGCCTTCGCCCCGGTAATCATAAAAACCACGCCCGGTTTTTTTGCCAAGCCAGCCGGCTTCAACATATTTCACCAAAAGCGGGCAGGGCCGATATTTGCTGTCGCCAAGGCCTTCATACAGCACCTGCATGATTGAGAGGCAGGTATCAAGGCCAATGAAATCAGCCAGTTGCAATGGCCCCATCGGGTGGTTGGCTCCCAGCCTTAGGGCCTGATCGATACATTCAACCGAACCCACACCTTCATAAAGCGTATAGATGCTTTCATTGATCATTGGCATCAGGATGCGGTTAACGATAAAGGCAGGAAAGTCTTCGGAAACAGCTGTCTCTTTCTTCAGTTTTTCCGTAAAGGCGCTGAAGCGTTCGAACGTGTCGTCGGATGTGGCAATGCCGCGGATCAATTCTACCAGCTTCATCACCGGCACTGGGTTCATGAAATGAACGCCCATGAAATGTTCGGGCCGGTCGGTGCTTGCGGCAAGTCGAGTGATGGAAATGGAAGAGGTGTTGGAAGCCAGCATGGCGTTTGGTTTCAGGTGCGAGCAAAGCTCCTTGAAAATGGCGGTTTTAACTTGCTCATTCTCGGTTGCCGCTTCAATTACCAGGTCGCAGTTTTTGTGGGCGGCAAGATTATCAGCGCCTTCGATACGGGCAAGAGCTGCGTTCATGTCGGTTTCACTAAGCGCGCCTTTGCCGACCTGGCGTTCCATATTTTTGCGAATAACGGCAAGCCCGGCATTTACCTGGTCCATGGATAAATCACTAAGCACAACATTCATGCCAGCGAGGGCGCTAACGTGCGCGATGCCACTTCCCATTTGGCCTGCGCCAATAATGCCTACTGTATCAACCATCATTCACCTATGTGTCTTCGTTATCGTTCTTGGTCAGGGTACCATAAAAAAAGGGCGCCGCAAGCGACGCCCTTAACTAAATTATGTTTTTTTATAGCGCTGCTTCGAGCGCTGGCACTGCATCAAACAAATCGGCGACCAGGCCGTAATCGGCCACCTGGAAAATAGGGGCGTCTTCGTCTTTGTTGATGGCGACAATGATCTTGCTGTCTTTCATGCCCGCCAGATGCTGGATGGCACCTGAAATACCAACTGCAATATAAAGTTCTGGCGCAACGATTTTACCGGTTTGTCCCACCTGGTAATCGTTCGGCACAAAACCGGCGTCGACGGCGGCACGAGATGCACCCACAGCAGCACCCAGCTTGTCAGCTACTTTTTCGATAATGGCGAAATTTTCACCAGAGCCCATGCCGCGTCCACCAGAAATGATGATCTTGGCTGATGTCAGCTCAGGTCGGTCAGACTTGGACAGTTCCGCGCCTACAAAAGAAGAGACGCCAGCGGCAGCAGTTGCACTGATGTTTTCTATTGCAGCTGAACCGCCTTCGCTTGCAGCTTTGTCAAAACCAGTGCCGCGCACGGTAATAACTTTGGTGCTGTCAGCTGACTGAACTGTGGCAATTGCGTTACCAGCATAAATGGGGCGCTTGAACGTGTCTGTGCTTACCACTTCAATAATGTCAGAAATTTGCGCAACATCGAGAGCGGCCGCCACACGGGGCATGAAGTTTTTGCCGGTGGTGGTGGCAGGGGCGATGATGGCATCATAGTCGCCAGCGACAGATAGCGTGATCGCCGTCAGTTCTTCCGCCAACGGATGCGCATAAGCACTATCGTCTGCAACCAGCACTTTGGAAACGCCTGCGATTTTTGCAGCGGCTTCTGCCACACTGCCGCAGGCTGACCCTGCAACAAGCAGGTGAATGTCGCCGTATGCACCAGCGGCGGTTACAGCGGCTAATGTTGCGTCTTTTACTTCTGTGTTGTCATGCTCGACAAATACGAGAGCCGTCATTAGATCACTCCCTTTTCTTTAAGTTTAGCGACCAGATCTTCGGCGCTTTCAACAATGATACCTGCTTCGCGGCCAGCAGGCTCCTCTACGCTTACCACAGTAAGACGGTTCGCCATGTCGGTCCCGTAATCAGCAGGTGTTTTCGTATCAATCGGCTTGCGCTTTGCTTTCATAATGTTCGGAAGCGATGCATAGCGTGGTTCGTTGAGGCGGAGGTCGGTGGTGATAACCGCTGGAAGATTGAGCTTCACGGTCTCTAACCCGCCGTCAACTTCGCGTGTTACATTCACGCTGCCGTCGCCCACTACAACTTCAGAAGCAAAAGTACCCTGCGGCCAACCAAGCAGCTGTGCCAGCATCTGGCCGGTTTGGTTGTTGTCGCCGTCGATGGCTTGCTTGCCCAGAAGCACAATATCCGGAGTTTCTTCCGCGACAATCGCCTTCAATACCTTGGCAATCGCAAGCGGTTCAGCGTCGGCGTCATGCTCTACAAGAATACCGCGATCAGCGCCCATAGCGAGGCCTGTGCGAATTGTTTCCTGCGCGGCCTTGGGGCCTATGGAAACAACGATAATCTCGGTGGCTGTGCCTGCTTCCTTGAGCCGGATCGCTTCTTCAATCGCGATTTCGTCAAAAGGGTTCATAGACATTTTAACATTGGCGAGTTCAACGCCTGTACTGTCTGATTTAACGCGAACTTTTACGTTGAAATCGACAACCCGTTTGACGGGGACCATGATTTTCATGGGTCTGTTACTCCCGGTTATTATGTGGGCCTAAATGCCGCACTGAAATTCTGTCTTTTTAGACAGCAGCAATAAGCCGCTATCCCTTGGAAACTAAAAGGTACACACCGATAAAGCATGCCGAAACGGGAGTCAATGTGGCACCTGTTTTGCGCCAATTCCGTAACGGCAATTCCTTAGCGATTAGCACCGGGCATCCACAATACATCGTCTGCACCTTTATTGTTCAGGTAGCGGGCCATCACAAATAGATGGTCGGACAGCCTGTTCAGATATTTTATGGCGGCCGGGTTCATATTTTCTTCGGTAGCTGCAGTCACTGCATGGCGTTCGGCACGGCGCACTACCGTGCGCGCCAAATGCAGATTTGCGCTGGCTTCTGAGCCGCCAGGCAGCGTGAAGCTGGTAAGGGGCGAAAGCTCTGCGTTCATCGCGTCGATCTCATCTTCTAGCCGTTTAATCTGTGCGTCTGATACGCGCAAGGTCATTTCATCCGGGGCGAAAGGGTCGGCTTCGCTTTCCTTCGCAGGGGTGGCCAGATCAGCGCCTAAGTCAAACATGTCATTTTGGATGCGCGCCAGCATTGTGTCTGGCTGGCCTTTGGTTGTCAGCCGCGCGATGCCGATTACGCTGTTGGCCTCGTCCACACTGCCGTAAGCATCAATGCGGGCAATGTCTTTACGCACGCGTTCGCCGCCAACCAGTGACGTTTGGCCATCGTCACCGCCGCGCGTATATATTTTGGTTAGCTTTACCATCTAATGCCCTGTTTCCTGGGAGTGTTCTTTGTCTTAGCTTGAATATGATACAGCTGCGAGCAGCAGCCATACCAGCGTTAGTGCCTGTAAGCCAACGCGCCAGCGCATCAACCTGTTTTTGCGTTTTTTGTTGGATTCACCTTCGCGGCCCATGGTCATAACGCCCATGACAAGCACTACAAGGGTGGCTACAGCTGTTGCGATTGCGAGAATAAAAAATGGTTTCATTGAGCACCCATACCAGTGTGATGTTCACGCGCTATTCATACAAAAAATGCCAATATCCAGCGTGTGACTTTGAATATAATAGTCCGAGAATAGCAGTGGACAAGGCGAAATACGCTAGAAGATTGACCAAATTGCAGAAAGGCGACAAACTGACGCAATTGACGGTGACATTCAAGGTGGCTTTGCACCCAGGATCAAAGGGAAACCTGAACTAATGAAACGCTTTTTTTCTATTGCAGTTTTGACCTTTGTTTTGGCGGTCACGTCGCCGCAAGCCAACGCGCAAGTTGACCCCCCGGCAGGCCAGATAATTGTTGATGGATATCTTGTCGACACACTTCAGCAGGCTTTTGATGCGGTAAAAGCAGGCGGCACCATCCGTATCGGCCCCGGTATCTATAAAATGGCTGGTTTGCTGAGAAGTAAAGCCAGGCGCCGCAATGGCCAGGGCACGGATAAAGACGGTGTTTCTATTTTTGGTTCACCTGGAACAATTTTTGATGGTGTTGCTTACGGCGGCAAGGCGACATTTGTGTTGGCTGCAAATGATACCACGATGGAAGACATTACGTGTCGAAATGTGACGGTTAAAGACCGCAACGGAGCCTGTGTGCGTTTTGAAGGTACGAACCTTACATTACGCCGGGTTACCTTTGAGAGTAGCGAAAACGGCATTTTGGCGAATGCGCAGTCAGGTGATATTTTGATCGAAGACAGTATGTTCCGGGCTAACGGCGCACGCGGGCGAGCGCACGGCATGTATATTAATGGTGGCAGGCTTACGATCAGGCGCACCCAGGTGCTTAGTTCCAAAGATCACGGTCACGGCATTAAATCGAAAGCTGAACGCACGATCATTGAAGACAGTGTAATTGCCTCATTGGAGGGCGATGATAGCCGCCTTATCGATCTGCCTGTGGGCGGTGTGGTGGCTATCAGAAACAGCCTGTTGGTGGAAGGTGCCAACAGTGTGAACTGGCAGCTATTGTCATATGGAGTGGAAAGCGGGCTACGCACAAATAACCTTTTCCGCATGGAAAATAACTTGATTATCACTGACCGGGAGGGTGGTAGCGAACTGATATTGGTTGGCGAGACCATGCCAACGCCGATCATTCAAAAAAACCTGGTGGTCGGAAAAATTACCTACACCTGGCCCGGCAATAATTATTTCTTTGAAAAAAGGTCTGAGCTTGATTTGCCTGCGGCACCGGAGCTTCCTGAATGGGCTGCGCTTACGGCCAAGTAGGC
>Ga0316204_10005255_pt1 | contig 21719 bp, 20 predicted proteins | sample 6monrhotite_MG_2_FD_205661 | JGI IMG/M metagenome (GOLD analysis project Ga0316204, IMG submission 205661) | Microbial mat bacterial communities from mineral coupon in-situ incubated in ocean water Damariscotta River, Maine, United States -... | ecosystem: Environmental > Aquatic > Marine >... | reverse complement strand
GGCACGGTGCGCAGCACGCTGCCGGGGCAGCTGAACTCGCCGGCGTCCTCACCGCGCGTGACGTCGACCAGCGGGAGCTGGAACAGCTCGATCGCGTAGTCGCTGGACGAGCCGAGCGTCACGAGCGCCCCGCCCCCGCGCACGAACTCCTCGATCGCCACGGCGCCCTCGGCGTCGACGCCGCGCGCGTACTCGGGCTGCACGGTGCCGGGGCGCCGGCCGCGGTCCAGCTGGCCGGAGCCGATGCTCGGGATGACCAGCACGTCGAGGAAGTCACTGAGCCTCCCCGCGCGCAGCATCTCGTTGCGCACCGTCACGTACGGCACCTCTTGGGTGTCGAACACGTAGCGCATCCAACCTTCGTCCATCGAGCCGGACCACGGCGAGTAGAGGCCGACCCGCACGCCGCTCTCGATCCGAGCGTTCCGGTCGTTCGGTTGATCCTGGCGGCGGAACACGAGCCCGCCCTCGGTCAAGCCGTCGGTCAGCACGAGGTCGCTGTCCGCGCCTGCCGCGTACATTCGCGACCAGGCGCTGCTCGCGTGGACGCTGTCGATCGCACCATCGACCCGGCCGATCCGCGGGTCGCCCTCGAAGCCTGCCAGCGCCGACTCGACGTCGGTGACGCGCAGCAGCCGCGCCTCGGGCACCGCCATCGTCTCGACACGCTCGACGCCGAGCAGGAACGGCAGCGTCCAGCCGGCGACGTCGTAGGGCGAGTCGCCGTCCGGATAGCGCTGCACCTCGAAGAGGTCCTTCACGTGGTTGCCGTAGGGCTGCTCCCGCAGGATCACGATCGAGCGCGCGGGCCAGGTGCGGCCGTCCGCGGTGATCGGCGACTCCGCCACGTGGAGCTCGACGCCGGTGCGCAGCAGCACGTCGGCGAGGCGCCCCACAGCGTCGGGGTCGCGGTTGTCGCTGGGGAGGATCCACGCGCGCGGCGCAGTCTTGCCGTTGATCTCCAGCGCGCGCTGCGAGGTCTCGAGCGCGTTCTGCAGCCAGAAGCTCGGCTCGCGCGAGAGGCTCCCGAGCAGCGAGCTGCCGAACGCCTGCTCGTAGTCGATGATGTCACGGATGCGCCACCAGCCGCCCGGCCACGGCGCGGGGAAGCGGTTCGAGGGCGCGTAGCCTCCGAGCCCTCGCGGCGCGTTGAGGTCGTCGATCGAGAGGAACATCGGCGAAGCGAGGTTCGCAGAGGCGGCCTCGGTCAGCAGCCCGATGATGTTGTGGCGCACGGGCACGTTGCGGTTGCCGCCGTTCCACCACATGTCGTACGAGACCCCGGTCGAGATGCCGGTCAGGCCGGCCCGCGTCAGGTCGAGCAACGTCCGGCTCCCGAGCACGTCGATCCCGGCGATGATCGACGGATCGAGGTTCGGGTTGAGCGGGTCGCGGAACGGCGGCACGAAGAAGCGCTCCCGCGTCGAGCCCTGCTGGTGCACGTCCCAGTAGACCTGCGGGTGCCAGGTCTTGTAGAGCAGCTCGCTCGTGATGCGCGTCTCGTTCTGCGTGAGCATGAACCAGTCGCGGTTGTTGTCGTGGCCCGCGTAGTACTGGTAGAGCTTCAGGAGACCCGTCGACTCGAACGGCGTCCCCACCGTCTCGCGGTACCAGTTCGTGACGTGATCGAGTCCGTCCGGGTTCATGCACGGGATCACGAACACGACGCAGTTCTCGCGCGCGCTCTTCCACGGCTCCGCCTCGCTCGTCGCGAGCGTGTGCGTGAAGCCCATGCCGAACTGCGTCCCCGCGCACTCGGTCGCGTGCATGGCGAGCGACACGAACAGGAACGGCTTGCCCTTCTCGATCGCGGTCGCGAGCTCCGCCTCGCTCTTGCCGCGCGGGTCGGCGATCGTCGCGGCGTAGCGCTTCAGCTCGTCGAGCCGCGCCAGGTTCGACTCGCTCGAGACGATCGACAGCAGGAAGTCGCGACCCTCGGTCGACTCGCCGACCTTCGTGGTCTGAACCCGCGGCGACGCCCCCGCGAGGTGGCGGTAGTAGCTCGAGACCTCCGCCCAGTCCGTCAGCGTGAAGTCCGCCCCGAGCTCGCGCCCGAGGTGTTCGCTCGGCGTCTTGACGCCGCCGCCCTGCGGTGCCGCGACGGGCACCGGCGCGGAGGCGGGTGTGGCCGGGGCGACGGCGGGAGCCGCGGCCTCCACCGCCTCGGCCGGGGTCGGGGCCACCGTCTCCGAGGGGGCCGGCTCGGCGAGGGGCGGGGCGGAGCAGGCGAGGAGCGAGAGCAGGACGGCGGTGTGCAGCATGGAGTTCACGGCGGAGAGCGGAGATCGGGGGCGTGGGGCGAGCGATCCTACTGCCCCGGCCGAGGCCGCTCCAACCGCGGCCCCCGCCGCGGGTCCCGGCGCAGCCGGCCTGCGTTCCTGACCCCGGGGCCGGGTATCTTGGGCACTCACAGGCCCGCAATCCGGACGGGAAGCCCCGGACGCGCCCGTGGAGCCGGAGTCGGCTCCTCCGTCCCGCCCTTCGAGCCGATAGAGCCCTCGGCGCCCCGCGCCGCCGAAGCCCCACCGATCCGACCCCCATGTCCTCCGCCGCACCCCGCCCCGACGACCCCCGCCCCGACGAAGCGGGCGGCGAGGACGTCCGCGCCGAGGGTCCCCGCGCCGTCGAGCCCGAGCCGGGCGTCGCGCCGCTGCGGGGCCGCGTGGCCGGGGACGAGCTCGACCCCGGGCTGCCCGAGGGCGGCTTGCCGGACGCGGACTTCTGGGAGGTGCTCTACGGCCGGCGCTCGGTCCGACGCTTCGAGGACACGCCTCTTCCGCGCGAGCTCGTCGACCAGGTGCTGCACACGGGCCTCTGGGCGCCGAGCTCCTGCAACTACCAGATGTGGGACGTCGTCGCCGTCGACGACCCCGAGATCAACCTCCAGCTCGCCGAGCTCTCGACGCAGATGGGCAACGCGCCCGTCAACCTCGTCGTCTCCTACGGCCGCGACTTCTCCGAGGAGGGCTGGGCCAACATCCAGTCGGCGAGCGCGATGATCCAGAACATGAGCCTCGCCGCGCACGCGCTCGGCCTCGGCACGTTCTGGATCACGCAGATGGGCGACCGCGAACGCGTCCGCGAAGCCGTCGGCCTGCCGTACGACCGGCTCGTCATCGCGGTGCTCGCGCTCGGCTACCCGAAGGCCTCGAAGGCCAAGGCCCCGGGCCGCCGACCGCTCGAACGCGTGACGCACTTCAACCGGTACGCCGGTCAAGCCGTGCCCTCCTCCGCCGACCCCTCGGACTGGACGCCCGAGCTGCTGCGGCTCTACCAGCGCGCTCGCGTGCTGAACGGCCTCCGCCACAACAAGCCGCGCGCCTGGGAGGTCCGCGCCTGGCAGTCGATGCTCGACGCCTTCGTGCTCGACGGCCGCGAGGCCCTCGAGGAGGGCGCGCCGCCGAAGCGCTGGCTCGACGTCCTGCCCTGCAACGGCATCGTCACCGATCGACTGTCGCGCGAGCGCAAGGGCTTCACCTTCGACATCGTCGAGCGTAGCCCCGAGGTCGCCGCCTTCGTCGCGAAGCGCACCCGACCCCGCGCCGGCACCTTTGCCTGGCCGGAGTCGTCACGCACCGACACGTTCGGCGCGCCCGAGGAAGGCGCCTACGACGTCGTGAGCTGCCTCTTCCGCCTGGAGGACATCGCGCCCGACGAGCGCACGGCGCTGCTCGCCGACATCGCCCGCTGGGTCAAGGTCGGCGGCCGCGTGATCCTCGGCTACGTCAGCAAGAGCTCCTTCCACGAGACCACCGAGCGCCTGCGCGCCCGCCGCGGCGGGCCGAGGGGCGTCGAGTACGTGCTCTCGCCCGATCCGAACATCGGTCCGTTCCAGGCGCTCGCGCCGTCGGAGGTGGACGAGCGACTCGCGGGCGCCGGCCTGACCGTCGAGCGCCGCCTCGGCCTGCAGGCCGTCCCGCAGCCCGAGGAGATCGAGTTCCGCACCCGCAACTTCTCGGGGCGCTCCAAGTCGTTGGTCGCGATCGCCACCAAGGCCCTCGGCTGGCTCGAACGCCTGCCCGGCTTCGAGCGGCGCCGCGGTCGCTTCCAGTTCGTCCTGGCGCGCAAGATCCGCTAGCCGGAGCGGTCACAGCTCGATCGCGAGCCCCTTCCCGCCCGTCGCCTCCGCCAGCTGGAACCAGCGCTTGCGCAGCCCCGGGCGCGCGTCGACGACGATCGCGTCGATCGCCACGCGGTCGAAGCGCGTCGCCTGAATCAGGAGCGGCACCATCAGGTCGAGCTTCCAGCGGGCGCCGCCCGTCGGCGCGCCGTCGGTCAGGACCACCAGCCGGTCGACGTCGGGGTCGCGCAGCGCGAGCTGAATGGCGTCGAACACGTTGCCGCTGCCGTTCTCGGTGCAGGCCTCGAAGTCCGCGAGGGCGGCGCGCACGTTGCGCTCGGTCGCGGGCACCAGCGCCTCGCGCCACGGGTGCGGCTCGCGCGTGTAGGGGATCACGTTGAAGCGCGTCGTCTCCTCCAGCCGCGGGAGCGCGGCGCGCAGCAGGGCGTCGACCTGCAGCTTGCGAGGCGGCCGACCCTCGCGCTCGTACCAGAGGCTCCCGGAGAAGTCGACGAGGAACGACACGCGGTCCGAGAGCAGCGGCAGCCCGGCGAAGGAGACCGTGTCTCCGAGGGCCCCCGAGGGCGCCGCCCGATCCCGCGACGTCCAGTCCTCCGGGAGGCTCGCGATCCAGAGCCGCCAGGGCCGCGGGTCCAGCTTCGACTTGCGACCGGAGAGCGCCTGGAGGTGCTCGACGCAGGCGACGCGCAGCCGGAAGCGCTCCTCGACCTCGAGCCGCTCCACGAGTCGTTCGAGCGCGCGCCGATCGCGCCCCGCCGCGATCGCCTCCAGCGCGGCGAGGCGCACGGCAGGGTGCGCGTCCATCACCCAGCGCTCGGCCAGCGCGCGCCGCTCCGCGCGCCCCGGATCCCCATCGAGCCCAGGGCCTCCGTCCAGCTTCGCCCACGCATCGAGCAGCGCGACGCGGACCTGGTGCTCCTTCGACTTCGCGAGCTGCGGCGTGAGCGCGAGCAGCTCGGACGGGTCGAGCGTCACCAGCGTCGCGATCGCCTGGGCCTGCACCCGGGGCGCCCCGCGGCCCCGGGCGAGACCGACGACGTCGCGCGTGCAGCGTCCGAGGTCGCCCCCCAGGCGCCCGGCCCGCGCCAGCCGCTCGATGGACCAGAGGAGCGTCTCCGCGAGCTCCGGATCGCGCGGGCTCGCGACGCCCGCGAGCGCGGCCCCGTCCGCGCCATGCGCCGCACGCCCGAAGCTCTCCGCGACCCGCAGCCGCACGAGCGGGTCCTTCGAGCGCAGACCGTCCCCACCGAGCAGGGCCTTCACGAGGCGTGCGTCCTCCACCTTGGCGAGCTGCCACTGCGCCTCGTCCGCGACCTCCCCCTTCGGATCGGCCAGCGCCCCCACCACCAGCCCCCAGGCCTCTCGCGCGCGGGCGCGCTCCAGCGGGAGCTCCGCCAGCCCCGCCACCGCGCGGCGCCGCACGGCGGCGTCGCGATCGAGCAGCTGCTCCTCCAGCGCTGCCAGCGCTCGCTCGCGTTCACGACGCGTCGGCGCCCCCGCGTCCCCGTCACCTCCCTCCCCTCCCCCCGCGAGCGCCGCAGCGGCGAGCGCGATGCCCCCGAACACCGCCAAGCCGATCCCCACGACGCCGCGCGCCCCTCTCCTCCCCTTGATGCGCTTCACGATCCTCTGACGCCCGGGCCGGGGAACGGTCACCGTCCAGGGCCGTTCCCTCCGCTACCCTGCCCCCATGACCGCCCCTGTCCCGACCCGACACGGCTACGACCTCTGGTCGGAGCACTACGACGACTACGCGAACCCGCTGGTGCGTCTCGAGGAGCCGCACGTCCGCGACCTGCTCGGCGAGGTCGATGGGCGCGAGGTGCTCGACCTCGCCTGCGGCACCGGTCGCCACGCGCGCTGGCTGGCCGAGGCGGGCGCGCGCGTCACGGCGGTCGACTTCTCCGAGGGCATGCTCGCCCAGGCAGCCGCGAAGCCGGGCGCCGCGTCGATCGACTACCGGCGCCACGACCTGCACGAGGAGCTGCCATTCCCGGAGTCGAGCTTCGACCGCGCGGTGCACGCGCTGGCCCTCGACCACCTCGACGATCCCGTGCGGCTCCTCGGCGAGCTGCGCCGCGTCCTGCGTCCGGGCGGACACGCCGTCGTCTCCGTCATGCACCCCGCGATGTTCCTGAAGGGCACGCAAGCGCGCTTCGTCGATCCGGAGAGCGGAGAGCTCGTCACGATCGAGAACCGGCGCTACGCGATCGCGGACTACGTCATGGCCGCGCGTGAGGCGCGCCTCGACCTGGACCACGTCGGTGAGCACGAGTGCGACGCGGCGACGGCCCGCGACATCCCGCGCGCCGAGAAGTACCTCGGCTGGCCGATGCTGCTCGTGCTGCGGCTGGTGCGGCTCGGCGACTGAGGGCGAGCGCTCTACGCTGAGCGCCCGGGTCGGCACCTACTCGAGACTCGCCGGCCCGGCGGGCAGCCGCTCCAGGAGATCTTCGCCGGGTGTGAGCAGAATGGGCGAGAAGCTCTCGGTCATCGTACGGGCCATGCGCTCGCTCGCGACGGGGTCGACGCTCGGGAGCTCCTGCGCGCGTTGCCAGGTCGCGCGATCGGGCCACTGCGCGTAGGCGACGAACGTCCCGTCGTCGTCGCGGTGCAGGCGCGAGCCGAGCCCGCCCCGCTGGTCGCGAATCCCGTGGGTCAGCTCGGTCCAGGCCGAGACGAAGGCGGCTTCTTCGCCGTCGCGGACGCGGAAGCGATAGAGCACGCAGAAGCCGACGCGGTCCGTCATGTGGAGATCAGCGGCGCAGGAGATGGAGCGCGATCGAGAGCACGGCGCTCACGATCAGCATGGAGGTGATCGGGACGAACAGCTTCGTCGACTCGGACTCGTAGCGCAGATCGCCCGGCAGCTTTCCGAACCACGACAGCGCGCCCGGGGCGAAGTGCAGGAGCGCGCCGAGCGCGAGCAGCGCGGCGCCAGCGAGCATCAGGGTCTTGCCCACGGATCACTCTCTCTCGGCGTCACCGGGCTCTGCGTCACCGGGCGCGGCGTCGCTGGACTCCGCGCCGTCGACGGCCGGGCGCTCGAGGTTCGGACTGCGGGCTTCGATCAGCTCGTAGACGTCTCGATCTCGCCCGCGCTCGCTGGAGACGGGGAACGTCACTTCGAGACCACTGCGGTCCTCGACGACGAAGTAGCTGTCGAGGTACCACTCCTCCACGAACTCCGCTTCGAGCACGAGGATGTCCTCGTACGCGAAGATCGTCTCGGGCTCCTCCCACTCGTTCGAGTAGACGACGAGCCGGTCCTCGGTCAGGAACATGAAGCTGTCCCGGATGTCGAGCATCGCGTCCGAGTAGAAGTAGTCGACCGGCTCGTCCTGGCCGAGCAGGCCGAGCTCCACGAGCGTGCTCCGATGCCGATCACCGAGCTCGCGGTCGGTGACGACGTAGGTCTCGGGAGTGACCGCGCCGAAGTAGAGGATCGCGCCGAAGGCGGCGAGGCCCAGGAGGCCCGCAGCGACGCACAGGACGACGATGAGTTTCTTCATCTGCTCCCACTCAGGCCTTCTTGGTTCCCGGAGCGGTGTTCCACCAGCGCCCGGGCCGGTAGCTGCCGAAGTACCAGAGCCGCCCCTCGAGATCGAGCACCTGGTAGCCGCGCGCGCCGTACTCCTCGTCCTGCAGCGCGTGGACGACCTCGGCACCGTGCGCGACGGCCCGTTCGTAGTGCGCATCGGGATCGGCGACGTAGACGGACAGCGCCGAGCTGCAGTGACCGGTCGGCGCGACGCGTCCCTGATCGGGCTTGGGAGAGGAGACCATCACGACCGCGCGGCCCAAGCTCAGCTCGGAGTGACGCACGTCACCATCGTCGCCGGGCACGAGCAGCCGGCGCTCGAAGCCGAAGGCGGCGCACAGCCACTCGATCGCCGCGGAGGCGTCCGCGTAGGTCAGGCTGGGATAGACGTCTCCGACGTCGTGACTCTCGGGGCTCATGCAGGCGTCCTGGCTGGAATCGAGGAAGTCGCCAGGATAGGCCACGTCAGCGGGCATGGTCAGGAATCCCCGTTCGAGGCGTCGGGAAGTCGCGCGCGCCGGACGGCGGGCCGACCCCCAGCACGTGCAGGGGCTCCACCGGCGCGGGTGACGGGGTCGCGGTGCACCCCTCTCTACGGCTCTCGACTGGGTACACGACCATCGGCTCCTGGGGCTCAGTCCGTTGCTCTCGACGTCGAGCCCGGCGGACCCACGAGTCGAACGAAGGAGCGACGCGGCAGGAACCGATCCAAGTCCAGGTCAGAAATGACTCACCCGGAGCGAGGACGAACGCGCCCGAGCGCTATGCCGGCTCCGTGAAGGCGATCAGGTAGCCGTTCGGATCGCGCACCGCGAACTCGCGCCGGCCGTAATCCATCAGCTCGGGCCCCCACGCCAGCTCGACATCGTCCGCCAGCTCCGCCGCGAGGGCGTCGACGCCATCCGCGCGCACGTACAGCGTCCCGCTGAAGATCGGCGCCTTGGGCGAACCGATCGGCGGCTCCACGTACAGCTCGAGGACCAGCGGACCGCGGCGCACTTCCGCCCACGTCGGCGCCTCCTGGCTCGGATACCACCCCGTCGCCTCGAAGCCGATGCGCTCATAGAACGCGAGCGTCTCGCGCACGTCGCGCACGAGGAGCGACGGCACCACGCCGCCTTGCAGCTCGACGCGGTCGTCGCGCTTGGCGGCGGGCGATCGCTTCGCCGCCACGCTCAGCCGCAGCGCCATGGGAACGAGCACGACGGCCGCTCCCGCCGCCGCCAGCGCCATGTCCTTCTGCGCGTCCCACGCGTCTCCCTGCTGGCCGTTGTAGCGCTCGGCGTGATCGGGATCGGAGAGCATTGCGAGTCCCCACTCGAACACCTCGTACGCCGCGCTCACGCCGAGCACGAACAGGAACGCGACGGCCAGCGCCCAGCCGGGCCGCAGGCGCCCGTAGCGCCGCGCGACCTCGACGACGACCGGAACCGCGAGCACGCCGAAGACCAGATGCACGAGACGATCGTAGTGATTGCGTCCCGGCACCCCGTCACCGAGCGCGAGAAAGCCCAGGCGCTCGCCGCCCGGGACGAAGGAGTAGATCCAGCGCGCGCCGACGATGTGCAGCACGAGGAAGACGAACACGCAGGTCATCGCGCGGTCGGAGAGCCACCGGCGCTGAGCTACGACGAGCAGCAGCGGCAGCGCGATCGGCATCGGCGCGTGCTGCAGGAGCTGCGAGTTCGGGAAGCGCGGCTCCACGAAGGAGAGCAGCAGCAGGGCCGTGAGCCCGTAGGCGAGCGCCTGGGCGTAGCGACCGCTCGTCATGACGGCGGCCTCGAAGCTGTCGGCGCTCGAGCTCAAAGCGGGAGCTTGAAGCCCTCGTGCGTAGCCTCGAAGCCGAGGCTCGCGTAGAAGCGCTGCGCGTCCGCGCGGCGCTTGTCCGAGGTCAGCTGGACGAGCCGGCAACCTCGCTCGCGGGCTCGGGCGATCGCGTGCTCGAGCAGCGTCCGGCCGAGCCCGCCGCCCCGCGCGCTCGAGGCGACGCGCACGCCCTCGATCTGGGCGCGCCAGGCGCCGCGATGAGAGAGGCCTGGGAGGAAGCTGAGCTGCAGGACTCCGACGAGCTCACCGGAGCATTCGGCCACGATCAGCTCGTGGTTCGGGTCCGCGTCGATGGCCTCGAACGCATCGAGGTACTCAGCCGGGAGCGACTCCGCAGACTCTTCGCGCTGCTTGCCGAGCGCGTCGTCGGCGAGCAGCGCGACCAGCGCGGCGACCTCGTCGCGGCGCGCCTCGCGGAAGCGCAGCTCGCCGCTCAAGCCTCCCCCCTCCGCAAAGACTCCTGTCGATTGCGCTCGTAGCCGATGCCGAGGAACAGGCCGCCGAACAGCATGAAGTACTCGAACGCGTACTCCGGCCCGACGAGCAGCTCGGCCAGGTAGCCGATCGTGACGAACAGGATCCCCGTGAACACGATGGGCCCGCGGAACAGGAACGCGCTCGTGGGGCTGGGCGGCTGCAGTCGCATCGCTCAGTTCTCGGCGAGCGGATCGAGCTCGTAGCGGACCAGGATGTCCTGCGGGTCGTTCGAGCGCTGCACCTCGACGTCGCCCGCCCAGAGCTCCTTGGAACCTCCGAGCAGCTTCACGTAGTGGCTCCCCACCGTCATCCACATCACGAAGTGACCGTCCACGGGGTTGCCGCGGTAGGTACCGTCGACGTAGACGGACGGACCGCCGGGTCCGATGCGCGGCGAGCCGTCGATGTCGAGATCGACGAGCGTGAGCGGCTGGGTCTTCGTCGTCGCGACGCAGCTGGCGAGGGCGAGCGTGGCGGCGAAGCCGATGGCGAGCGAGGCGTGCTTCATGGCATCTCGAGGTGAAGGACGAGGCGGGACGATCTCGGCGCCGGGCAGGAAGACCCGGCGCGAGATGCCGTCGCGGGGCGCGACGCGTCCTCAAGATGCCGACTTGCGACCGAGTGCGCGACCTCGGCTCGCGGAAGCTCCCGCGCTTCCCGTGGGGCCACCGAATTCGTGAGGGCTCCACGGGCGGTTCCGGGCACCTCTCGACGCCACAGGGTGGGGCGGAACTCGGGGCCGTGAGTGGGGCCGTGCTAGACTCCCGGCGCCCGACGAGTCCTCTGCACGCTGCAGCGGTCCACGCGGCGAGACCTCGCCCCACATGCTCTACATCGGTCCTGGTTCGGTGGTGCAGTCCGACCCTTCGGCCGACGGGGACTGGGCCCTCATCATCTCCGTCATCGTCGTCCTGATCCTCGGGGGGCTGCTCGTCGTCCTGCTCGGCGCCGCGATGCAGGCCGAGTCGAAGTCCAGCTCCGAGACCGACGCCGACGAGCGGGACTAGCGGCGGCCGAGCGCTACTCGACGACGACCGCCGTGCCGCTGGCGGAGACCATCAGCATGCCGTTGGCCTGCCCCATGACCTCGTAGTCGAGGTCGACGCCGACGACGGCGTTGGCGCCGAGCTGGGCCGCGCGCTCCTCGAGCTCGCGCAGCGCGATCTCCCGCGCCTGCTGCAATTCGGCCTCGTAGGTCGCCGAGCGCCCCCCGACCATGTCGGTGAAGCTCGCGAAGAGGTCCTTGACGAAGTTCGCGCCGAGGATCGCCTCGCCGCAGACGATGCCGCAGTAACGGGTGATGCGCTGGCCTTCGAACGTGGGGGTCGTGCTGACTTGCATGGGGCGTGTGCGGGGTTGGAGCTCCCCCTCCGACGCGGAGGGGTCGAGACGCGCCCTTCGTCCCGGCGACGAAAAGCTTCGCGAGGAATCACGCGAACCTCGAGTTCGCCCGCGGCCGTATCCTCAACTCCTCGGCTCGCTCGACTCCTCGCAGGCGCCCCGCTCTCCATGAAGCCCGACCGTTCACTCGACGACGCTCCCCGAGCGCCCCGCGCGAGACGCCTCGCCCTGTTCGCTCTGCTCCTTCTCGCCGCCGGCTGCCTCAACCCGCCGCCGGCGCGCGTCGACGCCGCCTTCGGTGAGGTGCGCGCGGCGACGCCCGAGGAGGCGATGACCTACGCCGCGCGAGCGGAGTCGCTGCACGACAGGCTGCTGGACGTGGTCCCCGACACGACCACGCGCGAGGCCTCCGTGTGGGTCTTCAGCGACGAGGAGTTCTACGAACGCTTCGGAGAGCTCGGGCTCGCGGGTCGGGCGACCTGGGACACCCTCGGCTGGAGCACGCGTATCGAGGTGGCGGCATCGACCTTCGACGCCTTCGTCGCACACGAGTGGGTGCACGTCATGCTCGGACCGAGCTGGGATCCGCTACCCGGCGCGATCGAGGAGGGCCTGGCCAACGAAGCGGCCTTCCGCGTGGCGGGGCCGTCTGCGCGGGATGAGCTGCGCCTCGGCTACCTGCGCGCGGCGCTGTCCAAGGACCAGCTCGAAGAGACCTTGAGCTTCATCGGTCCGAAGGGAAAGCGCGAGACGATGTGGCTGATGCGCATGGGCGGGCGCGAGCTCGAGTCGCCGCGGACACTGGACGAGCTCCTCTCGCAGCCGGGTTCCCGCGCCGCGGGGCACGTCGCGAGCGCCAAGGGCCTGCAGGTCTACGGGGTCGGGACGCTGCTGGTCGAGGCCATCGTCGCGCGCAGCGGCGGCTCCTTCGCGCGCTTGCACGCCGCCTGCGTGAATCACGAGGGCGAAGGCCTGCTCACGACGCAGACGCTGCTCGCGCTCGGGGGCTTCGGCTCCGCTGCGGAGTTCGACGCCTGGCTCGATCAGGAGTTCGCGGCGGAGGCCGCGCGACGCTTCTTCTCCGACCCGGAGAGCATCGCGACCTGGATCGATCACATCGAAGGACGCTTCGATCGCACCTTCGACGCGCAGAGCTTCCTCGACCTGCAGCCCGCCTACGTGCTCGAGGAGCGCGACCCCGTCCCGCTCTCCGAGCGCCCGGACCTGCGCCAGCTCGTGATCACGAACTGGCCAGCGCGCGAGCCGCGGGACGAGGGTTCGCGCGACTGAGTCCCAGCGGCAGGGAGTCCCTGAGACCTCTCCGATGCGAGCTCGTCTCAGCCCCTTTCCCACCCCCTCGCAGGGTACATTGCGGATGCCGCACTACTCTTACCTGTGAGGTCCGCTCCATGACATCTCCCGCCCTCCTCCTCTCCTTCGTCACGCTCCTCGGCCTCTCGGGGCCCGCACTCCCCCAGGACCTGCAGGGCGAAGCGCAGAAGCTCTCCGGGCAGGCTCCTGAGTCCTTCGACTACTTCGGTCGCACCGTCGCCATCCACGGTGAGCGCATCGCGGTCGGCGCCTTCGGCGACGCGGGCGGCGGCTCGGTGCAGGTCTTCCGCCGCGTGCAGGGAACATGGACCCCGGAGAGCTACCTGACAGCTCCCGGCGCCTGGAACCTCGGCTGGGCCCTCGACATGGACGCGACGCGGATCGCCGCCGGCGGGCAGAGCCGGGGCGTCTGGATCTTCGTCGACGGTCCGTCGGGTTGGACACTGGAAGGCACTGTGCTCCCGCCGCCCTACGTCGGCACCTCCGACCAGTTCGGCTCTCGAACCGCCATCGATGGCGAGCGGCTCGTGCTCTCCGCCACGAAGGCGGACGTGCACGGGATCGACTCGGGGCTGGTCGAGCTCTACCGCTGGAACGGCAGCACCTGGGCATTCGAGCAGGAGCTGCTGCCCCTCCCCGCTGCGCCAGGGCGATTGCTCGGCGCGGCGCTGGACATCCAGGGCGACACCGTCGTGCTGAGCTCGACGACCTATCGCGACGGCACCGGCGCGGTGTGGGTCTTCCGTGAGCTCACCCCGGGCAAGTGGTCGCGGGTGCAGCGCATCGAGAGCCCGATGGCCACGACCAGCGACGAGTTCGGCTTCGGGGCCTCCCTGCAGCTGGATGGAGAACGCTTGATCGTCGGGGAACCGGGCAATCACGCCGGGACGCGCCGAGGCGGCGCGGCGCACGTCTTCGTGCGACAGGGTGGTCTCTACGTCCTGGAACAGTCGCTCTTCACCGGTGACGAAACGCGCCACGACAACCTCGGCTCGCGCGTGGCGCTGTCCGGCGATCGCGCGCTCGTCACCGCCACCAACCGCGACGTGGCCTACCTCTGGGAGCGCGACACGAGCGGCTGGACGAACACCAAGCGCCTGATGCGCGCCAGCATGGACGGCTACTTCTTCGGCGACGGCGCGGCGCTCTCCGGCGACATCGCCGCCGTGGGAGATACGGTCGACTCGAGCGTCGTCCACCAATCGGGCGGGGTCTACGTCTATCACGTCGACGAGCCCCCGGTCGGCGTGCCCTTCTGCTTCGGCGACGGCAGCGCGGGCCCCTGTCCCTGTGGCAACGAGACCCCGGTCGCCGCTCGGGCAGGCTGCGGTAACGCGGGGGGCTACGGCGCGACGCTGCTCGCCGCGGGCTCGACCAGCGTGGCTGCGGACAACCTCGTCATCGGGGCTGCGCTACCCGACTCCCACCGACCCGCGATGCTGCTGTACTCCTATGGCTGGCAGGCCGCGCTGCCGGCCGGCGACGGGCTCGAGTGCCTCGGCGTCGCGCCCGCCCGCACCTGGTACTCGAGCCCACAGCAGACCCACTGGGGTCCGGGCCTCTGCGGCCTGTACGGCTTCGTCGCCGGCGACCAGATCACGTTCCAGGTCTTCCAGCGCGACGCCGCCGGCGCCTGCATGCAGGGCTTCAACACCAGCAACGCGCTGCGCGTCACGATGGTGCCGTGACCCGGTGAGCGGGCCGCTCGAGCGCGGGCTTCGCTTCGAGCGCCGACAGCCCGCGCTCACCCTCAGCGCTGCGCGGACTTGCGCGGCTCAGGTCCGCCGGAAGAGCGCGAAGGCCTGCGCCCACTCGCGGCCCTCGACGCCCGCGTCGAGAGCCTCGGTCTCCACCAACTCGAACTCCGGCGCGAGGCGCTCCGCCATCTCGTTCGCGTCCCAGCCCCACGGAGGTCCGCCGGCGTCGCGCGGCTTGTCGGCCGGGAAGACGAGCGCGGCCAGGTGTCCGCCGGGAGCGACGGCGGCGCGCGCCATCGCGCCCCAGCGCGCGCGCTCCTCGAGACGAATCGCGCAGTAGAAGGTGTGCTCCCAGACGAGGTCGAAGGGCCCGCCCTCGCACTCGAAGGCGTCGCCGGCGACGAAGTGGCTACCGAGCGCCTCGAGCGCCGCGCCCAGCTCCGGCGCGAGCTCCTCGACGATGTCCTTGGCCGTCACGCGCCAGCCCGCCTCGGCGAGCGCCAGCGCGTCGTGGCCCTTGCCACAGCCGGGCACGTAGCAGCGCGCGCCCTCGCGCGGCGGCGCCAGCTGCCCGGACGCGATCCGCCGCTGCAGCTCGGCGTGTGCGTGCCCGCGGTCCCAGGGGGTATTGTCCTCGCGGTAGCGCTGCGCCCAGTCGACGTGGGTGTGGTCGGGGTTCGTCACGCCCGGAAGATAGCGTGCGGAGTCCGGCGGCGAGGCGTACGGCGCGGGATTGCGGTAGGCTCTCGTCGATGCGCCCCCTCGCTCCCCTTCTGCTCCTGGCCGCGCTCGTCGCGTGCTCTCCGCCCGCGCCGGAGGGCCCGCCGATGCCCATCACCGAGGTGCAGGTGTCGCTCGTCGCGGAAGAGGCCTTCCGCGAGGTGCTCACCGAGAACGACGCCGCGCCGATCGAGTCCGGCACCTTCGCGCCGCAGGGCATGTCGAGCGGCGACAGCGGGCCGCTGCCCGCGGTCGTGATGCCGCCCCCGGCCTCCGCGCGCTTCCGGATCGGCAAGCTCGACCCCCGCTGCCGGCTCGAGTTCGCCGTCGGCTTCGACATCGCGGCCTACGAGGGCGACGCGGCGGGCGTCGTCGCCTTCCGCCTCGAAGCCCCCGGCGGCGAGCCGATCGAATTCGAGCTGCCCTACGGCAAGCAGGTGCCGAACGCGAAGCGCACCTGGCGACGCTCGATCTGGATTCCCGAGGGCGCCGAGGAGTTCGTGCTGTCGACGAAGCTCGCCTCGGGCAGCGGCGCGCCGCCCGCCTGCTTCGCGTCGCTCGAACTCGTGACGCAGGACGAGCGACCGCGCGAACGCGCCAGCGCCGAGGCGCCCAACCTCGTCGTGCTCGTCGTCGACACCTTGCGTTACGACCGGCTCGGCGCCTACGGCAACGAGCGCGGGCTCACGCCGAACATCGACGCGCTCGCCCAGCGCGGCACGCTGTTCGAGCGCGCTTACTCCGCCGCGCCGTGGACCTGGCCGTCGACCGCCTCGATCCTGACCGGGCTCACCCCCGCCGAGCACGGCGTCCAGAGCCACCAGGCCTGCTACCTCGCGGACGCGCTCGACACGCTGCCCGAGGCGCTGCAGCGCGAGGGCTGGACGACGGGCGGCTTCTCCGCCAACCCCCTGATCAGCGCGAGCAAGGCCTTCGACCAGGGCTTCGAGCGCTTCGAGTCCTACGAGTGGAAGCACGCCGACGTCGTGATGGACGACGCGATCTCCTGGCTGCGCGAGATCGCCGAGTGGCGCTTCTTCCTCTACCTGCAGGTCGTCGACCCGCACGACTACCGCCCGAGCCAGCAGAACGAACGACGCTTCGCGCCCGACCCGCCCGAGGGCTTCTCGCGCAAGGGCGTGCGCAGCCTGCTCGGCAAGGAGGTGCTCGGCGAAGCGTACGAGCGCGAGCGCATGGAGCGCTGGGTCGCGCACCTCGAGGACCTCTACGACGCCTGCGTCGCGGACGTGGATCGCGAACTCGGCCGACTGATCGCGGAGCTCGAGGCGCAGGGCCAGCTCGACAACACCATCTTCGTCGTCACCAGCGACCACGGCGAGGAGTTCCTCGACCACGGGCTGCTCTACCACGGCTCGCAGCTGCACCGCGAGCTGGTCGGCATCCCGCTGGTGATCGCGGGCCCCGGGGTCGCGGCCGGTCAGCGCGTCGATCGCCGCGTCGAGAACCGCTTCCTCGCGCCGACGCTCCTCGCGCACTTCGGGCTCGAGGCGCCCGGCAACCTCGAGGGCGTCGACCTGCTCGACGCGGAGGCCGTCGAGGCCGCCTCGCGCGAAGCCTCCTTCGTCACGACCAGCCAGGGCATCTGGCGGCGCGCGGACGGCCCCGACTGGCGCAACCTCGACATGCACGGCGTGCGGCTCGGCGACGAGCTGTTCCTGTGGCTGCCGGAGGCGCCCGACGGCACCTCACCGGTCGCGCTGTTCGACCTCGCCGCCGACCCCGACGCGCTCGTCGACCTCTCCGGCGAACGCCCCGAACGCTGCGAGGCGCTACGCGGCGTCGTCGAGCGCTGGCTGCAGCGCGGCGCCGAGGTGCGCCCGAACGTGCTGAGCGGAGGCGCGGGCGCCCTCGAGATGCTGCGCAAGCTCGGCTACGTCGATCGCTGAGCGATGCGCGCCGCCCACCGACTCCGCAGCGCGACCTGGCTCCTCGTCGCCCTCACCGTCGGCGCCTGCGCCAAGAGCGACGAGGACTGGCGCGCCGACCTCGGCTCGAAGGACCCCTACGTGCGCGGCCTGGCGGCGATCGGCCTCGGGCTGCAGTCGCCGCGCGCGGCGGCGCCCGCGCTCCCCGTCCTCTTCGAGACCGTCGATCGCTCACAGACGGGGCTCGAAGCGGAGGCGGCCCAGGTGATCGTGAGGATCGGAGCCGAGCACGTCGAGGCACTGCTCGACGAGCTGATCACCAACCCCCTCATGACGGATCAGCGCCGGGGCACGATCCTGAACGCGCTCGTGGAGGCGGGCGCGAAGGCGGCCCCGTCGATCACCCGTCGACTGGCCGGAGACGGCCGCGAACAAGCAGGCCATCTCGGCGACGTCCTCCTGAACATCGGCGCGCCGGCCGTCCCGGCGATCGCTGCGCTCCTCGAGTCCGAGGGCGACGCCGCCCCGCGACGCTTCGCGGCCTTCCTGCTCGTCAAGCTCGGCCCCCAAGCGCGCGCCGCGCGTCCGGCGCTCGAGCGCGCCCTCGGTTCGGACGACGCCGAGCTGCGCGCCGTCGCGGAGCAGGCGCTGCGCGCGCTGGGTCGTGCGCCGAGTCGCGCGGGCCCCGGAAGCCGAGGCCCATCGGGCGCGGGGCCTCGTTGACGCCATGAAGCGCGTGAACGAAGCCCCGAGGCGACCGCGCCTCCCTCGGTCGCTGGTCCTCGCGGGCCTGATCGCGGCGCTCGCGCTCGGCGCCTACGCGCTGCACTGCGCGCTGCTACACCGCGTGCCACTCGCGTTCGTGCTCGGTCTCCGCTTCCACCTGATCGTGCTGTTGCTCGTCGGCTTCGGCGCCCTGACCGCCCTCGCGGTTCGGCGCGAGGCCCGCGAGCTGCGCGCGGGGGACGACCGGTCACGCGCCTCGCTGCTGCGCTGGGCCGTCACGATCGGTGTGCTGACCTGGCTCGCGTTCCTGTTCGTCGCCCAGCCGTTCCAGCGGCTGCACTTCGAGCTCGCGCTCGGCCTCGGCGCCTGCGCGTGGGGCGCCCTCGTTCTCGGGGTGCGCCAGCTCGAACGCGATCGGCCCCGACTCGCCCGCGGGCTCGACCTCGTAGCCTTCAGCCTCGCGATCGCCACGCTCGGGCTGGAGCTCGGCCTGCGGGGCTACGCCGCGGTGCGTCCGACGCCCCTCCTCGCGCGGGTCAGCGCCGGCCCGGGCGAGGTCGTCGAGCGCTTCCGGTGCGCCCCGGGCGAGATCCGCTTCGGCTTCCCCTGCAATCCGGCGGGCTTCTACGACGAGGAGTTCACGCCGCGCCCACCCGGTGACGACCGGCGGCACATCGCGATCGTCGGCGACTCGTTCAGCGTCGGCGCGGTGCCGCACGCGTTCCACTACACCACCGTGCTCGAGGAGCTCCTCGACGCGCGCGTCGACAGCTTCGGCATCGCCGGCATCGGCCCCGCGGAGTACGCGCACCTCGTCGCGACGGAGGTCCTGCCGCTGGCGCCCGACGAGGTCGTGATCGCGCTGTTCGTCGGCAACGACCTCGACGTCGACGACCCGCTGCGCGACCAGCCGGACGCCGGCCTGCGGCGCTGGTTCCAGCGCGATCAGGTGCTGCTGCTGGTCGCCGCCGACCGCCTCGGTCGCGAGAGAGCCGCGGCGCGTCGTCGCGGCGGCGTGCTCGAGGTGCAGGACGAGGCCTCGGACGCACGCGTCGCCGAGCGCGACGCCGCGGCGCGCGCCTTCCCCTGGGTGCTCGATCCGCTGCGCGAGGAGCCGACGCTGGACGAGGCGACGTTCCTCGACCTCGAGCTGCGCCGCGCCGTGACGCTGTGCGCCTCGGACCCGCCGTCCCTCGACGTCGTGTCGCGCTCGCTGCTCGCCGCGCGCGCGGCCGCCGGCGATCGCCCCGTGCGCGTCTTGCTGATCCCGGACGAGTTCCAGATCGACGAGGAGCTGTGGGGCGCCATCGAGGAGCGCGCGCAGACGCCGCTCGAGCGCGATCGCCCGCAGCGCCTCTTGAACGCCTGGCTCGCGGAGAACGGCTTCGAGGTCCTCGACCTGCTCCCCCACCTGCGCGCCGAGCCGCCGCTCGCGAACGGCCGCCCGCACCTCTACCACCGCGCCGACACGCACTTCAACGCGCGCGGCAACGACGCGGCGGCGCGGGCGCTGGCGGAGTTCCTGCGCTAGCGCGACCGTGAGGTGAGGGTGCCGAACGCAGCAGGCCCCGCTCGCGCGATGGCGAGCGGGGCCTGCTGGATGGAACGACGCCGCGCGAGGACGCGGCGGTAGCGCTCAGTTCGTCTGCTTCTGCGGCTTGACGCCGGGCATGAAGGACGCGTGGTCCGGGTCGATGAAACTCCGGGACGTGCCCTTGCTCGGCGCGAGCTTCGTCGCGAGGCGGTTGTAGACCGAGAAGGCCTTGGCCTCGATGCGGCCCGCCGTCGAGTAGTAGCTCCCGTCCTGCAGCCGCTGCGCGGCGCGCTTCTCCCACAGACCGCGCTTGCCGCGCGCCATGCCGTAGTCGAGCGTCACGTAGTGCTGGTACATCTTCCGCATGTTGGCGATCGACTGCGGGATCTTGCCCGGCCAGGTCTCCTCCATGTGGTACTCGCCGATGGAACCCCAATCCATGATCGACTTCGGCGGATCGTAGCCGAGCTCGATGGCCTGATCCCACATGACCGTGCCCGGGATCGGGCGGTACGGCCAGACGGTCGGGCGCGCGAGCGGCGCGGCGTTGTGCAGGCGGCGGCACTGGTCGATCGTGTGCTGCATCGACTCGGCTTCCTCGTGCGGGTAGCCGATGATGTAGGTGACCGAGGCGCAGATGCCGCGCTTGTCCATCTCGACCGAGGCGTTGATGTTGTCGTCGCCTTTGATCGGCTTTCCGATCTTCGCCATCATCTCGTCCGAACCGGCCTCGGCGCCGATCTCGGCGATGTAGAGGCCCGACTCGGCGAGCTTGTCGAGGGTGTCCGGCTTGTAGTGCAGGATCGAGTGCGTCTCGAGGAAGGCGTTGTACTTCCACGTCTGACCGCTCTCGAGCTTCATGTCGGCGAACTCGCGAACGCGCTTCTCGGCGACGCCCCAGTTGGCGTCGTGGAAGCGGACCACGTCGAAGCCCCAGCGCTCGTGCAGGTCCGAGAGCTCCTCGAGGATGCGCGCGCCCTTCATCGCCTTCCAGCGCCGGTCGGTGACGATCGGCGAACAGCAGAAGGTGCAGGGCTCGGGGCAGCCGTAGCTCGAGTAGTAGGAGATGCCGAAGTACGGCTCGCGCTCCTTGCCGTCGCGGCCGGGGCCGGGCATGCGCAGGTAGTCACCGCCCGAGCCGGGGCGCAGCTGGTGCGTCTTGTACGGCTCGATGTCGATCAGGTGCCACGGAGCCCACGGCGTGTTCTCCCAGCTGACCGGCTTGCGCTTGCCCGTGAAGACGACCTCGTCGTCACGCAGCAACGCGAGGCCGGGGACGCTGTCGAGCGGCTCACCCGCGTCGACCGCCTGGACGACCTCGTGGAAGACGAACTCGCCCTGGCCCAGGACCACGGCGTCGTAGAACCCGGTGCGCAGCTGCATCTCGGTCTTGACGGAGGCGAACCAGCCGCCGACGACCGAGGTGAGGTTCGGGAAGCGCTCGCGGACCTTCTTCGAGGCGGCGTACCCGTCGACCACCATGTAGCCGAGGATGCCCGTGGTCGCGTACAGCATCGCGCCCTCGCAGGCCTCGAGCAGGACGCGGTGCGCCTCCTCCTCTTCGTAGAGCTGAGCGTCGACGATGACGACCTCGTATCCGTCCCGGTCCGGGAAGGTGGCGATCGTCAGCATCTCCAGGGGCAGGAGGTCCCGTGCGGACGGGATGCCTCGCTTCTGGTCGCACTGCTGCGGCTGATACAGGACGATCTTCTTCTTGCGCGCGATCATGGGGGTGCTGGAGGGTGGCCTGTGCGGGCGATAGCGGGCTGTGATGCGGTAGCCCGGGAGCAAGTGTACCCCACGGGCCCGAAAGCGGCAGTGAACGGAAGAGTTGGCCGGTGGATCGACGGGCCGGCGCCCCGGGCCGTCGTTCAGGCAGTCGCCCGAGCCCGCGAAGGCTCCGGCGCTTCCCCTGTCGTCGACCAAGCGGGCCCGCGGGCTGAACGCCCCACGACGGCCCGAGGACCCAGGATTCCCGAGTGCGCGGTCGCCTAGCGCGGCCCGGCGGCGCCATCTCGGGCCGTTCTGGCCCGTGCGGCGCCCCAGACCGCCGCCTGGAGCAGGGTCGCCTCGAGGTCGCTGGAGCGGGCCCGACCGGTCCCGGCCAGGTCGAAGGCCACGCCGTGGGCCGGGCTCATCCGCAGGTAGGGCAGCCCGACGAGGGCCGTCATGCCGCGGCCCTCACCGAGGAGCTTGACCGGGATGAAGGCCTGATCGTGGTAGAGGGCCAGGACGCCGTCGTACAGGCCGGACGCCGCTTGGGCGAAGACGGTGTCGGGTGAGACGGGTCCGGTGACCTGGATTCCGTCCGCGCGAACCCGATCCGCGGCCGGCGTCAGCACGTCCAGCTCCTCGCGCCCGAGGATCCCGGCCTCGCCGGCGTGGGGATTGAGTCCGGCGAGCGCGAGCCGCGGAGCCGAGAAGCCCAGTTCGCGAAGGCCGTGGTCGAGGAGGCGCAGGTGGCGCTCGACGCCCTCGCCATCGATCCGTGCCAGCGCCTCGCGCAGCGGCAGGTGACGGGTCAGGAGCAGCACCCGCAGGTCGCCGGCGATCGCGA
>Ga0316204_10005254_pt1 | contig 21722 bp, 16 predicted proteins | sample 6monrhotite_MG_2_FD_205661 | JGI IMG/M metagenome (GOLD analysis project Ga0316204, IMG submission 205661) | Microbial mat bacterial communities from mineral coupon in-situ incubated in ocean water Damariscotta River, Maine, United States -... | ecosystem: Environmental > Aquatic > Marine >... | reverse complement strand
TCCTCCATCGCCACCAAGCTCAACGCCGCCGTCCGCGGGCGGGTGGACATCAAGCCGTGGCTTGAGCAGCTCTCCCCCAACGCCGAGCAGGTCTTCCGGTCGCGCTGAAGAGTAGGGATGGTGGGACTCGAACCCACACGGTCGTTGACCACTCGATTTTGAATCGAGCGCGTATACCGATTCCGCCACATCCCCATAGCCAGATGCTGAAGAGAGACTCACACGGGCTGTCGGTGAGCGCAAGACCGAAGCGGTGGATCGCCGGGGTCAGTCCCGACCGAGCTCCGACGCGCTGCTGGCCCTCTCCGCCATCGCCAGCAGCCGCGCCTCGACGCGGCCGTTGATCGTCTCCGCCGGAAATCCGCCGTCGTCGCCGCGATCCCCCGCCGTCGCCCCCGTCAGCAACGCCATGACTTCATCCACATGCTCCGCGGTCCAGACATGAAACCGCTCGGCGGTCACCGCCGCCACCACGTCCTCCCGCAGCACAAGATGCGGTGAATTGCTCGCCGGCAGCACCACCCCCTGCGCGCCGGTCAACCCCCGGGCCGAGCAGACATCAAAGAACCCCTCGATCTTCTGATTGACCCCACCCACCGCCTGCACCCGACCGCGCTGATCAATGGAGCCCGTCACCGCCACGTCCTGCCGAAGCGGCAGCTCGGACAGCGCGCTGAGCAGCGCGCAGGTCTCCGCGAGCGACGCGCTGTCGCCGTCCACCCCGCCGTAGGACTGCTCAAAGACCAGGCTGGCCGACAGCGCCAGCGGCCGGTCCGAGGCGTAGCGGCCGCCGATGTAGCCCGAGAGGATGAGCACCCCCTTGGAGTGGATGGCCCCGCCCAGCTTCACTTCGCGCTCGATGTCGAGGACCCGCCCCCGCCCCAGCCGCACCCTGGCGGTGATTCGCCCGGGGTGCCCGAAGGTGGACTGGCCCAGCGAGCTGACCACCAGCCCGTTGATCTGACCCACGACCTCCCCAGAGGACTGCACACGGACGGTCCCCCGCACGATCTGCTCGAGGCTCTGGTCGGCCAGCCTGCCGTGCCGATTGCGGTGTCGCGCCACGGCCTCCCGGACATCGTCCGCCGCCACCACCGCCCGGCCCGCCCGGCCCGCGTAGTGATCCGCCTCTCGCAGCAGATCCGTCAGCGAGTCCATGTGTGTGGTGAGCTTCTCGCCGTCGCCCGCCAGCCGGCTGGCCTGAACGACCACCCGGGCCACTGCCCCACAGTCAAAGGCCCGCAGCCCGTCCTGGCGCGCCAGCGTGGCCACGAGTCGGGCGTAGAACGTCGTGCCCGCCGGGGTCCGATCCACCCGGTCCTCGATGTCGACGGGCACCTTGAACAGCAGCGGAAACTCGGGGTCGCGCGCCGCCAGCAGGTAGTAGAGGGCGCGATCGCCTACCAGGACCACCTTTAGATCCAGCGGAATGGGCGCGGGCTCCAGCGACACGGAGCTCACGGTGTTGAGGGTCTGGCCCAGGGACTGGATTCGGATCTCTCTGGAGCGCAGGGCCCGCTTCAGCTGCTCCCAGGCCAGGGGCTTCTCCAGGACCTTGACAGCATCCAGCAGCAGATAGCCGCCGTTGGCCCGGTGCAGCGCGCCCGCCTGAATCAGAGAGAAGTCGGTGATGAGCGTGCCGAGCCGGGTGTGGTGCTCCACGCGGCCGACCAGCGCCTGGAGCGTGGGGTCGTCCTCGTACACCACCGGCGCGCCCGACGCGTCGGCGTTGTCCACCAGGAGGTTGACCTCGTAGCGGCGCTGCCACCGTCCGTTCGTCAGCCCCACCTGCTCCAGCGCATCGGCGGCGCCCTCGACGCCGAGGAAGTCGTCCGTGTGGTGGATGACATCCGCGGCCGCCTGCTCCAGCTGTGTCAGCACCGAGGGGTGGTCCTTCCAGTGTGCCCGCAGAGCCTGAAACAGCGGCTCGACAGCGTGCGTGGCGGTCTCCACATCCAGCCGACGGGTCGCCTCCTCCCGCTCGTTCACCCAGGCGGGCATCTTCCACAGCGCCGCCTGCAGCAGCTCACCGACCTCATCGAGGTTGGCCTTGATGCGCCCGCGCTCGTCCTCCGGCAGCTGCTCCAGCGCCTCCAGCGGCAGGGCCTTGCCCTCTCGCGTGGGGGCCAGCCCGAAGCCGGAGGCGCTCGGCACGATGGTGACGCCGCGCTGCCTCGCGTGCTCCTCGACGGAGCGGACGGCTTCCCGTTGGCGCTGGGCGAGCGCCGCCTCCAGGGCTCGCACGCCGGTCTGGTAGGCGTCGCTCTCGAAGGCCGCGGTCAGAGACGCCTTCAGGTCCAGCACCAGCCTCGCCATGTCGTCCCGCAGGGCGCCGCCGCGTCCCGGGGGCAGGCGCAGGACCCGGGGGCGGGAGGGGGTGGGGAAGGCGTAGACATAGCACCAGTCATCCGCGCGGCTGTCCTCGGCCGCGCGGGCCTCCAGCAGCCGGCGCGCGAGGCGGTGGCGTCCGGCGCCGCTGGGGCCGAGCACAAACAGGTTGTAGCCCTCGTGCTGCATGTCCAGACCGAAGTGAAAGGCCTCCACGGCCCGCTCCTGGCCGAAGATGTTGTCTACGTCCTCCAGGTCATCGGTCGTGGCGAAGCCCAGATCGTCCGGGTCACAGCCCTTGCACAGCTCGGCGGGAGTGAGTCGTTTCATCGGACGAGCATACGCCAGCGACGACGTGGCCTCTGGGGGGAGCGGGGGCGCCTCGGACCCCTGAGCTACACGTTAGGTGGGCGCCATGCCTGCCAAGAAAGCCAAGAAGCCCGTCAGCTATCCCCGCGTCGTCATCGCGGGCGCCTCCAAGTCCAAGTTCCTGGGACGCCGGGGCAGCCCGCTGATGAAGAAGTCCAAGCTGCCGGGGCCGCCCACAAACCCCGGCGGCTGGTCCCTGGAGGACATCCAGAAGGGCATCCGCGGCCCCAACTGGGACGTCAAGTGGTTCAAGTCCGACGGCGCACTGGCCTTCGGCAGAATCCTGGGGGAGGCGGGACTGCTCAAGTGCCTGGAGGCCGCCATCGCCATGGTCCCTCGGGAGGGCTACGACGGCTACTTCAACAAGCGCGCCGTCCTGTTTGGCCTTCTCCGCAAGGCCATCGCCACCGCCAGCGACGCGGACTTCGCCGCCGCTGAGGCCCTGGCGGAGGCCGGGTGGGAGGACAACTCCCGGATCAGCCGCGCTATCGCCTGCCTCTTCCCCCACCGGCAGGACTGGGGGCAGAAGGCCGCCGATCTGGCCGAGGTCGAGTGGGAGGCGCTCAAGGCCGCCAAGGGCTACGACCCCGCGCCCTACGACCTGCGGGACCACGCTCTGCTGCTGGGCGCGGCGATCTCCCCCGAGCGCATGCTGGGCTTCGTGGAGAAGCGCCTCTTTCAGTTCTTCCCCGAGACCGAGTCCTGGTGGGTCACCTGGGTGGAGCAGACCGGGGTGGGCGCCGCGCCGGTGCTGGCGGCCTTCCACCACAAGCACAACTCGGGCTACTACGAGACGCCCATGGGCAGGGTGATCGCCCTGGTGGAGAGCGCCGAGACCGCCGCCGCCGCGGCGCAGCGGCTGGGTGACTGGAAGAAGGTGGAGAAGGCGGAGGTCAAGTTCCTCAAGACGATCCCGTCGCTGGCCATCCCCGCCCTGGAGGCCGAGATCGCCCGCTACAAGGGCGGCATGCAGCGGCAGCGGGCCTGGAACAACACTGAGAAGCTCGCGGGAGCCGCTCGGGCCAGGGCGCTGCTGGCTGAGATCCGCGCGGAGTTCAAGGAGGCCACCGCCCCTACCTACGACCGCAGCGGTCTGCCGAAGGGGCTGGACAAGTCCCCCTGGAGCGCGAAGCGCAAGGAGCCCGGGCTGCCGCTGTTCTTCAGCCCCGCCAACCTCCCCCCGCTGAAGCTCACGGGGCAGAAGAAGGCGCTGCCCCCATCCATGGTGCGGGAGATCGGCGCCATGATGAAGGACTGCGCGCCCGACAAGCCGCTGCCGGGCATGAAGGCGCTCATCGCCAACACCGACCCCGCGATGCTGGCCGCCTTCGAGGGGGCGGTGCGCGGCCAGTGGGAGGCCGCCGGCGGCGAGACCAAAGAGATCTGGGCGGCGCAGTGGGCCGGCGCGCTGGGCGGCGACGACGCCCTGGAGGCCCTGGCGGAGGCCACCGAGCGCTGGTGCCAGATGAACCGGCACAAGCGCTCCTTCGAGGCGCTGGAGGCCTTCGTGCTTCACCCCACCGACCGCTCGGCGCTGCTGCTGGAGCGCAGCAGCCGCAAGAGCCGCTTCGACGGGCTGAGCCACCGGGCCGGCCAGGCGCTGCACCGGCTCGCTCAGGCCCGCGGGCTCTCCTCCCAGGAGCTGCTGGACACCATCGCCCCGGACTGCGGCCTGACCGACTGGCCCAGGACCCTGGACTACGGGCACCGCACCTTCACCGCGGGCTTCGACGCCGCGCTGAACCCCTGGGTGAAGGACGCCGACGGCAAGCCTGTGAAGGACGCGCCGCGCCCCGGAAAGAGGGACGCCGCCTCGGCGGGGCCCGCCCGCAGGCACTGGATGTCGACCAAGGCTGCGGTTCGTGCGCAGGCCCGCGATCAGCTCAGCCGGCTGGAGGCCGCCATGGTCAACGAGCGCCGCTGGACGCCCGATGGCTGGCGGGCCTTCGCGGCTCACCCGCTGCTGGGGCTGCTGGCCCGGGGGCTGGTCTGGGGGCTCTACCCCGACGGCAAGCTGGCCGGCACCTTCCGGTTGGACGAGTCCGGCGCCCCGGTGGACGCCGGGGATGAGCCCGTGCCCGTTGACGCGCCGGTGGGGCTGGTGCACCCGGTGCAGCTGCCCCTGGAGGTCCTGGCGGCGTGGGCGACGATCTTCACGGACTACGAGCAGGTGCAGCCCATCCTCCAGCTCCAGCGTGCGCGCTACCTGTCCGCGGACGCCGAGGCCATCGTCGCCGCGCTGACCGGCGCCACCGTGCGCACGAGCGCGCTGATGGGCTTGCGACGCAAGGGCTGGTCCAAGGGGCCGGAGGAGGGCGCGGGCCTGTACCACAGCCTGGACGGCGGCCCCATCTCAGTGGGCTTTGATCCCGGCCTGGACGTCATCGCCAGCGCCCAGAGCTTCGAGGAGCAGGCCCTGAGCAGTGTGCTCGTTAGCGACTACGCCGATCGGGACTCCGTGGCGCTGAGCGAGGCGCTGGCGGATCTGGTCGCGCTCGGCTCCAGCTGAGACATTCACCAAGCTGTCACTGTCGAGAACCCCTCGCGGCGATCCCGGTGGGCTATTCAGGGCACCCCTCCATCCGACCGGGAGCTGAGCATGTCCGATCCCAGCCACGGAGCGCTGCTGCGCGACGGCAAGTCCAAGAAGGTCTTCGCTGTCGCTGGCGACGACGCCCACGTCATCGTGCACTACAAGGACGATGCCACCGCCTTCAACGGCGTCAAGCACGCGCTGATCGCCGACAAGGGCGCGGTCAACGCCGCGCTCAACTGGCACCTGATGAAGATGGTCGAGGTCAAGACCGGCATGGCCAGTCACCTCGTGAGGAAGCTCTCCGAGCGCGAGCAGCTCTGCCGCCGCGTAGCGATCGTGCCCGTCGAGGTGGTGGTCCGGAACATCGTCGCCGGCAGCGCCGCCAAGCGCTTCGGCCGCGAGGAGGGGGAGCTGCTGCCCTTCCCCATGGTGGAGTTCTTCCTGAAGTCGGACGAGCTGGGTGACCCGCCGATGTCCGACGTTCACGCCCTGGCCTTCGGCTGGGCCGAGCAGTGGGAGCTGGAGTACTTCCGCTTCGCCGCCCTGAAGGTCAACGCAGCGCTCAAGGACTTCTGGAGCGACCTGGGCGTCGACCTGGTGGACTTCAAGCTGGAGTTCGGCCGCACCCCCGAGGGGCACCTGCTGCTGGCGGATGAGATCACCCCGGACGGCTGCCGCCTCTGGGAGAAGGGCAGCCGCCGCAAGCTCGACAAGGACGTCTTCCGCCGTGACCTCGGCGATCTCTCGGACACCTACCGCGAGGTCTATCAGCGGGTCTTTGGTGAGCAGTTCACAGGAGCAGTGCAATGAGAGCCCGGGTTTATGTCACGCTGAAAGACGGCGTCCTGGATCCCGCGGGGGTAGCCACCGCGGGGGGCTTGAAGTCCCTCGGCTTCGGCGAGGTCGCCGGTGTGCGCCTCGGCAAGTTCATCGAGGTGGACCTGGACGAGTCCGCCGACGGGTTCAGCCCGGAGTCGGCGCGCACGCGCCTGACCGAGATGTGTGAGAAGCTACTGGCCAACACGGTCATCGAGAAGTACCGGATCGAGCTGGAGGGCTGAACGATGGCCTCGACCAGCTCCTTTGACGTCGCCGTCATCACCTTCCCCGGCAGCAACTGCGACGCGGATCTACGCCACGCCGTGGACCTCGTGGACGGGCTGTCCGCCCGCGCCGTCTGGCACAAGGAGACCGACCTGGGCGCGCCCGACGCGGTGCTGCTGCCCGGCGGCTTCTCCTATGGGGACTACCTGCGCTGCGGAGCCATCGCCCGGTTCAGCCCCGTGATGGAGGAGGTCATCGCCTTCGCCGGCGGCGGCGGGCCCGTGCTCGGTATCTGCAACGGCTTCCAGATCCTGACCGAGGCCGGGCTGCTGCCCGGCGCCCTGCTGGCCAACCGGGACCTGAAGTTCCTGTGCCAGTCGGTCACCCTCGAGGTCGAGGGTCGCGAGACCCCGTTCAGCCGCGGGCTCGCCGGCGCGAAGCCGCTGACCATGCCCATCGCCCACATGGACGGCAACTGGTACGCGGACGACGAGACCGCCGCCCGGGTCGAGGGCGAGGGCCAGATCATCTTCCGCTACCAGGGCGGCTCGCCCAACGGCGCCCGAATGGACGTGGCCGGGCTCAGCAACGCCGCCGGCAACGTGGTCGGCATGATGCCGCACCCCGAGCGCGCCTGCGAAGACGCGCTCGGCGGCGCCGACGGCCTGGGGCTGTTCCAGTCGCTGGCCGGCTTCCTCCAGTCCCGCTGAAGAACCCCGAACTCCCCGGAGAAGGCATGACCATCACCCCTGACATGGTCGCCGAGCACGGGCTCACGGCCGACGAGTACCAGACCATCCTCGACGTGATGGGCCGCGAGCCCACCTATGTCGAGCTGGGCGTGTTCTCGGTGATGTGGAGCGAGCACTGCTCCTACAAGTCCTCGCGTGTGCACCTGAAGACCCTGCCCACCGAAGGCCCCACCGTGCTCATCGGCCCCGGCGAGAACGCCGGCGCGGTGGACCTCGGCGACGGGCTGGCCGCGGTGTTCAAGATGGAGAGCCACAACCACCCCTCTTACATCGAGCCCTACCAGGGCGCGGCGACGGGCGTGGGCGGTATCCTCCGGGACGTCTTCACCATGGGCGCGAGGCCCGTGGCCAACCTGAACTCCCTGCGCTTCGGCCGCATGGACCACCCCCGCACGAAGCACCTGATGCACGGCGTGGTGGCTGGCATCGGCGGCTACGGCAACTGCATGGGCATCCCCACCGTGGGCGGCGAGCTGCGCTTCCACGAGACCTATGACGGCAACTGCCTCGTCAACGCCTTTACCTGCGGCGTGGTCGACGCGGAGCGCATCTTCCTGGGCACCGCCGCCGGCGAGGGCAACCCGGTGTTCTACGTGGGCGCCCGCACGGGTCGGGACGGTATCCACGGGGCCACCATGGCCAGCGAGTCCTTCGACGAGGGCAGCGAGGAGAAGCGGCCCACCGTGCAGGTGGGCGATCCCTTCCAGGAGAAGCTGCTGCTGGAGGCCTGCCTGGAGCTGATGGGCAGCGACGACTGCTGCATCGTGGGCATCCAGGACATGGGCGCGGCGGGGCTGACGTCGAGCTCGGTGGAGATGGCCGGCCGAGGCGGCGCGGGGCTGCTGCTGGAGCTGGACAAGATCCCCGTGCGCGAAGAGGACATGACCCCCTATGAGCTGCTGCTCTCCGAGAGCCAGGAGCGCATGCTGGTGGTCATCAAGGAGGGGCGCGAGGACGAGGTCTTCGCCATCTTCGACAAGTGGGACTTGACCGCCGCGGTGGTGGGCAGGGTCACCAGCGACGGCGTGTGGCGCTGCTCCTGGCATGGCGAGGAGGTCGCAGCCATCCCGGTCACCAGCCTGACCGACACCGCCCCGGTCTACGACCGCCCCCAGGCCCGGCCGGACTGGCAGGACGAGGCCCAGGCGCTGCCCGAGGTGCCCGAGGCCCGGGACCTCGGCGCGACGCTGACGGCGCTGGTGGCCGATCCGGAGGTCTGCGAGCGGCGCTGGATCTGGCGGCAGTACGACCACCAGGTGGGCACGGACACGGTGGTGTTGCCCGGCGGCGACGCCGCGCTGGTACGGATCAAGGGCACCGACAAGTTCCTGGCCTTCGCCACCGACTGCAACGGCCGGCACGTCTTCCTCGACCCCCACGTCGGCACGGCCGGCGCGGTGGCCGAGGGCTGCCGCAACCTCGCCTGCGTGGGCGCCACCCCGCTGGGGCTCAGCGACTGCCTGAACTTCGGCAACCCGGAGAACCCGGCCATCATGTGGCAGTTCGCGCGGGCCATCGAGGGCATGGGCGAGGCCTGTCGGGAGCTGAACGTGCCGGTGGTCTCCGGCAACGTGAGCCTCTACAACGAGACGGAGGGCACCAGCATCCTGCCCACCCCGTCCGTGGCGGTGGTGGGGCTGTATGAGGGGCCGATACCGACGGTCTCGAGCCGCTTCCCCAGGGCAGGCCTCGCGGTGGCGCTGCTGGGGACCGGCGAGGGCCACCTCGGCGGCTCGCTCTATCTGGCCACCCAGCACGGCCTCCAGCGCGGCATGCCGCCGGCCGTGGACTACGCGGCGGAGCGCGCGCTGGGTGATGCCCTGCGGCGTCTGGTCGCGGACGGCCTGGTGGAGACGGCCCACGATCTGTCGGACGGCGGCCTCGGCCTCGGCCTGGCGGAGTGCTGCTTCCAGGAGCCCGGCAGCCCGGGGATCGGCGTCGTCGCCGCGCTCCCCGGGGCGGGGCGCGCCGACGCCCGCCTGTTCGGTGAGGACGCCGGGCGGGTGATCATCGCCTACGACCCCGCCCGTGAGGCCGAGATCCGGGCCGCCTGTGCGGGCGTGCCCTTCACCCCGCTCGGCGAGACCGGTGGGGACAGGCTGCGTATCAACGACGGCGGCGTGGCCGCTGTGGACGTCGCGGTGGGCGCGCTGTACAAGGCGTGGTCTGACGCACTGCCCGAGGCGCTCTCGTGAACACCGATCCCTTCGATAAGCTCAAGGAGGAGTGCGGCGTCGTCGGCATCTTCGGGCACCCCGAGGCCGGACGCCTGGCGTCGCTGGCCCTGCACGCGCTCCAGCACCGGGGCCAGGAGGGCGCCGGCATCGCCACCTGCGACGGCGAGGTGATCCGCACCCACCGGGGCCAGGGGCTGGTGGGGGAGGTCTTCGGCACCGAGGAGTCCCTGGCGGCCCTCCGGGGCGAGAGCGCCATCGGTCACGTGCGCTACTCCACCGCCGGCGGCAACTCCCTGCGCAACGTGCAGCCGTTTACGGTGAGCACCCGGCGGGGGCAGGTCTCCATTGCCCACAACGGAAACCTGGTCAACGCCCGGCGCATCCGCGATGAGCTGGAGGACCGGGGGAGCATCTTCGGCACCAGCTCCGACACGGAGGTCTTCCTCCACCTCATCGCCGCCTCGCACCAGCCCACCTTCATCAACCGGGTGGTGGACGCGCTGAACCGGGTCCAGGGGGCCTACTCGCTGGCGCTGCTGACCAACGAGTACATGGTCGCCGTGCGGGACCCCCACGGCTTCCGCCCGCTGGTCCTCGGCGAGCTGGACGGCGCCACCATCGTCGCCAGCGAGACCTGCGCCCTGGACCTGCTGGGCGGCAAGTACATCCGGGAGGTCGAGCCCGGCGAGATGATCATCGTCGACGAGCGCGGGGTGTCCTCCCTGTCGCCCTTCCCCCGGCGCCCGCGCAAGGCCTGCATCTTCGAGCACATCTACTTCGCGCGCCCCAACTCGGTGGTGTACGGCGAGTCGGTCTACCAGACCCGGCACCGGCACGGGCAGCTCCTGTCCCAGGTGCTGCCGGTGGTGGCCGATCAGGTCATCGCCGTCCCGGACTCCGGCACCCCCGCCGCGCTGGGCTACGCCCAGGCCAGCGGGATCCCCTTCCAGCAGGGGCTCATCCGCTCGCACTATGTGGGGCGCACGTTCATCGAGCCGTCTCAGAAGATCCGCGACTTCGGCGTGAAGCTCAAGCTCTCGCCGGTCGCCAGCGTCATCGGTGGGCGCCGCATCGTGGTCGTCGACGACTCACTGGTCCGCGGCACCACGTCCAAGAAGATCGTTCGCCTCCTGCGTGAGGCCGGCGCCACCGAGGTGCACCTGCGGATCGCCAGCCCGCCCATCAAGGGCTCCTGCTTCTACGGCATCGACACGCCCACCCAGACCGAGCTCATCGCCCACGAGCACGAGCTGGAGGCGATCTGCGACTTCGTCGGCGCCGACAGCCTCGCCTACCTGCCGCTGGATTTCCTGCGCCGGGATCTGGGCACACGCGCCGAGGGTTTCTGCGACGCGTGCTTCTCGCTGGACTACCCGGTCGATCCCGAGGTGGACGATCCGGTCAACCAGCTGCCCCTGTTCGATCCGGATGATCCGGAGGGCTGACGCGAGGCGATCGGTAAAGGCCCCTCCGGTGTAGTAGACTTCGGTTCGCGCTCACACCCCCTCTGGACGGTGCATGGGAAAGACCATCGGAATCGATCTGGGAACCACCAACACCTGCGTCGCGGTGTTGAAGGACGGTCGACCGACCGTGCTCAAGGACGAGAAGGGCTACAAGGTCCTGCCGTCGGTGGTCTCGATGAAAGGGGAGGGGAGGTACGTCGTCGGGCAGCAGGCCAAGAACCTGATCCTGACCAACCCCACCCGCACCGTCTACGCCATCAAGCGGCTGATGGGGCGGCGGTTCGACTCGCCTGAGGCCGCGCGGGTGCGCGAGCGCATGGCGTACACCATCGAGGCCGGCCCCGACGGGCTCTGTCAGATCGCCATCGATGACGTCATCATGAACCCCATCGAGATCAGCTCGGTGGTGCTGCGCATGGCCAAGCAGATCGCCGAGCGTTCGCTGGATGAAGAGGTCACCGAGGCGGTCATCACCGTCCCGGCCTACTTCAACCACGGCCAGCGCGCCGCGACCCTGGAGGCCGCCAAGCTCGCCGGCCTGCACTGCGAGCGCCTGCTCAACGAGCCCACCAGCGCCGCGCTCGCCTACGGGTACCGCAAGGACGTCGAGAAGACGATCCTGATCTTCGACCTCGGCGGCGGTACCTTCGACGTCTCCGTGCTGCACATGAGCCACGGCGTCTACGAGATCCTGGCCTCCACCGGCGACACCTTCCTGGGCGGTGAGGACTTCGACTTCGCCGTCGTGGACTGGCTCGCCGCGAAGTACCAGAAGTCCTACAAGGAGGATCTCCGGGAGGACAAGATCCTGGTGCAGCGGCTGAAGGACGCCGCCGAGCGCGCCAAGTGCGAGCTGTCCTTCATGGACAAGACCGCCATCCTGATCCCCCAGATCAAGCCCGGCGTGAACCTCGAGGCGGAGCTGACCCGCACCCAGCTCGAGGAGCTGACGACCTCGCTGGTCGATCGCTCGGTGGAGATCACCCGCGAGGCGGTGAGCGCCGCCGGCCTTCAGATCTCCGACATCGACGACGTCATCCTGGTCGGCGGTCAGACCCGGATGCCGCGGGTACGGGAGCTGATCACCAACCTCTTCGGCAAGGAGCCGTCTCGCTCGGTGCACCCCGAGGAGGTCGTCGCCATCGGCGCCGCGGTGCACGCCGAGAGCCTGGATGACCCGGAGAAGCCGGCGGCGCTGCTCATCGACGTCACGCCCTTCGATCTGGGCATCGACACCGCGGGCGGGTTCTTCAGCGCAGTCATTGACCGCAACTCCAAGATCCCCACCTACCACACCCGCACCTTCACCACGGTCAACGACAACCAGGAGACCGTGAAGATCACGGTGCGTCAGGGCGGCTCGTCCAGCGCGGACGAGAACGAGTTCCTCGGTGAGTTCGTGCTGACCGGGCTGCGGCCGGCGCCCAAGATGGCGCCAAAGCTCGACGTCACCTTCCGCATCGACGCCAACGGCATGCTCCATGTCACAGCGAGCGAGCGGGCGACCGGCGAGCGTCAGCAGATCGTCATCCGCAACTACGCGGAGGCCGCCGCCAACCCCGGCAGCATCGACGCCGAGCGCCTCGATGACAGCTCGGGCGGCGCGGCCAGCGTCGGCGAGGAGACGGGCGCCAAGAAGCTGCTGTCCCGACTCTTCAAGAAGAAGCCGAAGAAGAAGAAGAAGAAGGGGGCCGAGGAGACGGCGCCAGCCGGTGCGCCGGAGGTCATCGCGCCTGCTGCCTCTGCGCCCAGCATCACCATGCCGACCGTCGCCGCCGCTGGCGCCGCTGGCGCCGCAGTCGGCGCAGTCGGTGCGGTGGGTGCCGCCCTGGACGGTCTGGAGGAGCTGCCCGCGGACTCCCTGGAGGTCCTGCCCGACGATCTCGGATCCCCCCAGCCCCTCGATCTGGATGACGACCTCTTCGCCATGCCGGATGACCCTTCGGGCTCCGACGACGATCTCTTCGCCGCCCCCGAGGGAGAAGAGCACGACGCCTTCGCCAACCAGGCGGCCGCGGAGGAGGAAGAGGACCCCTTCGCCAACCTGGGCGACGACTTCGGCAGTCTGGGCGACGATCTGTTCGGTGGTCTGGACGATGAGCCCGCCGCGGAGACCAACGACCTGGATCTCGACGACGATCTCTTCGCAATGGCGGATGAGCCTGCAGCACCCGCCGAGGCTGGCGGTGACGGCCTCGACGACCTCTTCGGGCTGGATGACTTCGGGCTGGACGACGTCGCGGCGGACGTGGGTGCCGCCGGAGCTGACGCGGTCAGCGACGACGACCTGTTCCCTGCTGGTGATGATCCCTTTGCGATGCCGTCGGAGGAGGAGGACGAGCTGCACGCGGTCGAGGAGGAGAGCGATCTGCTCTCGGCGGCCGGGAGCATGCTGGATGCGCTCTCGGCGGAGACCGCGCAGCCGCTGGCGCACCCCACGCTGGTGGCCGCTGAGGCCTTCGACCCGCTGGCCGCGCAGCCCGAGGACGAGGCGGATCCCTTCGCCGCGCTCGGCGACGAGTTCGGCCTGCCCGGCGAGATCGGCGCGCCCGACCTCTCGGACGAGCTGTCCGACATGGGGCTGCCTGGCGACATCGGGGCCCCCGAGCCCTCCGAGGAGCTGGCTGACTTTGGCCTGCCCGGTGAGATCGGCGACGCGCCGCTGGATCTCGACGAGCTGGACCTGGAGCCAGAGCCGGAGCCCGCACCGCCGCCCGCCCCTCCTGTCGCGGAGCTGATCGAGGCGACGCCCAAGGCACCGTCGCCGCCGCCGCGCCGCCGCAAGAAGAAGAAGAAGCCTGCGCGGCTGAAGATCTCCTACCGGAAGGCCTCGGCCTTCGCCAAGGAGTACAAGCGCAACCTGGATCGCAACGGCACCTTCATCAAGACCGGCAAGCCGCTGCCCATCAATCGGGAAGTCGTCTTCCAGATCTCGGTCCCCGGCCTGGAGGCGCCCCTGGTCTTTGGCGGCAAGGTGGTGTCAAACGACGCCGAGGGCAGCGCCCCTGGCATGCAGATCGAGTACACCATGGACACGGACGAGCGCGGCCGGCTGGAGTCCGCGGTGCAGCGCCTGGGGCGCTGAGGCGTCAGTCCTTCAGGCGCCCAGGCCGCCGTCTACATAGAAGACATGGCCGGTGACGTAGCTGGCGGCGGGGCTCGCGAGGAAGCGGACCATACCGGCGAGCTCCTCCGGCTTGCCCATCCGCCGCATGGGGATGGCCTTCAGGGCGATCTCGATGGCCCGATCGGGCATGGCGGAGACCATGGGGGTGTCGAAGAAGCCCGGCGCCACGGCGTTGACGCGCACGTTGCGGCGGGCCAGCTCCTTGGCGAGGGACTTGGTCATGCCGATGAGGCCCGCCTTGGAGGCGGCGTAGTTGGTCTGACCGGCGTTGCCGCGCTCGGCGGAGATGGAGGTCACGTTGATGATGCTGCCCTGACGCCGGAGCATCATGCGCTGGGAGGCTGCCCGACAGGTCCGGAAGGCGGCCGTCAGGTTGGTGTCGATCACGGACAGCCAGTCTTCGTCCGCCATCCGGGGCAGCAGCCCATCTCGGGTGATGCCCGCGCAGTTGACCAGCACGGAGACCTCGCCCAGTGCGTCCGCGGCCTCGAAGAGCCGGTCGACGTCCTCTTGCTTTCGAACGTCCGCCTGCACGGCGATACCGCGGCCCAGCTCAGCGACAAGCGCCTCGGCGGCCTCGGAGGAGCGGTTGTACTGCACCACGACCGTCGCCCCCGCGCGGTTCAGCTCCTGGCAGATGGCCCGCCCCAGCCCACCGCTACCGCCGGTGACTACGGCGACGTTGTTCTCAAGCTCCATCATTGCTCCCGATCGAAGAGTCCAGCTAACCCGCTGGGCCGCAAGGTTCCGGCGATGCTATCCGCCGACTCGGACATCGCGGATGTCGTCGACGCCGAGGAGCACCATGACAAGCCGATCCACTCCCAGCGCGATGCCGCCGCAGCGGGGGTGTCTGCCCACGGCCTCGATCAGCCGATGATCCACCGGGTGAGGCGCTCGGCCCTCAGCGACACGCGCCAGGTTGTTCTTCGACCATCGCTCCGCCAGCTCGGAGGGATCCAACAGCTCGGTGAAGGCGTTGGCCAGCTCCACGCCCTCCCAGTACAGCTCGAAGCGCTCGGCGACGTCCCCACGGATGGCCGCGAAGGCCGCCTCGCTGGCCGGGTAGTCGCGCACGATGGTCGGCGCGGTCAGCTTCAGCTCCACGTCGTTGACCCAGGTCCGGGCCGCCTCGATGGGATCCGCGTCGGCTGATCGTCCGCTGTGCCGCCGGTACGCCTCGGCGACGGTGAGGTGCTCCACTTCGGGCAGCGACCGGCCGGCTGCGGCTGCGGCGGCCCCCAGCAGGGCGACCAGATCGTCCATGATCCCCCGGTAGTCGCAGCCCACCCGATACCACTCGATCATGGTGAACTCGGCGGCGTGGTGCGGCCCGCGCTCCTCCCCGCGGAAGCAGGGACCCAGGGAGAAGACGCGCGGCAGGCCGGCGGCCAGCACGCGCTTCATGGCGAACTCGGGGGAGGTGTGCAGCCAACGCTCGGGCGCGCCGCTGTCCACAGCCAGCGCCTCGAGGTGCTCCTCGAGCGCCGCGCTACGAACGAGGGCAGGCGCCTCGATCTCGATGAAGCCCATGCCCCACAGCCACTCGCGCAGGGCGCGGACGACGGCCGCCCGCGCTCGCAGCGCGGACGGGGCGGGCACGTCCAGAGGGGAGCGAGGACCAGACAGGTCCCTACTCCTTGACGCGGCCGACGTAGCTCTTGGTGCGGGTGTCGACCCGGATGGCCTCGCCCTGCTCGATGAACAGGGGCACCTGGACCGTGGCGCCGCAGGTCAGCGTCGCGGGCTTGGTCGCGCCCTGGGCGGTGTTGCCGCGGACGCCGGGCTCGGTGTAGTCGATGGTGTCCTCGACGAAGTTCGGCAGGGTCATGCCCACCGGACGGGAGTTGAACATGGTGATCATCACCTGCAGCTCCTCGGTGAGGAACGACTCGCCGCCGTCCATCATGTCGGGGGCCATGCCCAGCTGCTCGAAGGTCTCCAGATCCATGAACTGGTACTGCTCACCGTCGTGGTAGAGGTACTGCATGTTGCGGTCCTCACAGTCGGCGGCCTCCAGGCTCTCACCCGTGCGGTAGGTGCGCTCGATCACGTTGCCCGTGATGAGGTTCTTCAGCTTGGTGCGCGTGAAGGCGGTGCCCTTGCCCGGCTTGACGAACTGGAAGTAGGTCATGACGTAAGGGTTGCCGTCCACGAGGACCTTCAGGCCGTTGCGGAACTCGGAAGTCTGATAGTTACTGCCCATGGCGACGAAACTCCTGAAGCTGGAAAGGGCCGTTCGGTATCACGACGAGGCGGATCCGTCCCGTGCTCAGAGCCCTGTTGTGGGCCGTCGAGAGGCGCTCCGGCGGCTGTCGGGCCTGGACCCGGAGACCTGGGGCGCGGCGGACGCCTCCTTCCCGGTCAGGATCCCCCGCACGTGGTTCGATCGCATCGATCCGGACGACCCCGGAGACCCCATCGGCCGTCAGGCGTTGCCGGACGCCGCCGAGCTGGTCCCCGCCGCGGACGATCGCGTGGATCCGGTCGGAGACGCGGCATGCAGCCCTGTGCCCTGGGTGGTCTGCAAGCACCCCGATCGGGTGCTGCTGTTGCTGACCAAGCGCTGCCACCTGTACTGCCGCTACTGCTTCCGCCGGAACCACAAGCCCGGCGAGCGCCAGGACCCCGGTCCCGAGGCCCTGGAGAAGGCGCTGGACTGGTGCGCTCGCAGCGGCGCCCGCGAGCTGATCCTCTCGGGCGGTGACCCCCTCGCGGTCCGGGACGAGCAGCTCTTCAAGGTCCTCGACCGGCTGCGGCACATCCCGGTGGTCCGGATACATACCCGCGCCCCCATCACGGCCCCCGAGCGGATCACCGACGCGCTGGTCGCCGGCTTGAAGGAGCGCGGCCCCGTCTGGGTGGTCGTGCACGCCAACCACGCCCGGGAGCTGACCCCGCCGGTCCTGGCCGCCCTGGCCCGGCTGGTGGACGCCGGCGTGCCGGTGCTCAACCAGTCGGTGCTGCTCGCCGGGGTGAACGACGACGTGGACACGCTGGCCGAGCTCTCGGAGGCGCTGGTGAGCGCCAGGGTGTACCCGTACTACCTGCACCACCCGGATCATGCCTCGGGTAACGCCCACTTCCGGGTGGACCCGCGCCGGGGTGTCGCCCTCCACCGTGCGCTGGCGCGCCGCGTCTCGGGGATCGCGCTGCCGACCTACATCGTCGATTTACCGGATGGTAGCGGCAAGATCCCCGTAGAGCGAGCGCTCGCGGAGGGCCGACTGGGTATCCTGTAGCGTGCAAGCCAGCCTCTAATGGGGAGCCCATGGCAGTCCGCTACGCCAAGCTCGAATATGACGACATCCTCTCGTTCTTGAAGGTCTGGGACAAGCAGATCCTCAAGGGCGCGGTCTACCTGCAGCCCGGCACCGTGGACGGCGAGATCGCCGGGGAGCCCAAGCTCGATCTCGTGGTCGCCGGCTTCGGCCGTGTGGGCCCGCTGGCCTGCCAGGTCGTCCACCGCGCCCCCGACGGGGGCGTCGGTCTGCAGATCCCCGAGATCCCGACCGCCGCGAAGAATCAGGTCGAGGAGTTCCACCAGAAGCTGTCGCGCTTCAAGGCTTACTTCGTCGATCGAGGCGAGCTGTTCACCCCCGAGCAGGTCGAGGCCATCGTCGAGGAGCGCATGGCCGGGTTCGTCCAGAGCAGCGACGCGGCCGTCGCTGTGGCCGCTGCAACGGCGGACACCACTCCGAAGGCCCAGGGGGCCGTGGATCCGGACAAGCTGCCGCTGGCGGATGCAGCGCTCCAGGACGCCAAGCCCGCCACCGGGCGCGGCCTGAAGATGCCGGATGTGCACGGCCTCGTCCCCGACGCCAAGGGTGTGTTGGGGAACACGGAGCTGCGCACGGCGCTGATGCAGCTCGCGGTCGATCGCTCCACGGGGCTGCTGACGGTGAGCCTGGCCAACGGGCAGAAGAAGTACGGCTTCTGGAGCAAGGGCGGCCCCGTGGGCTGGCGCAACGATCCGGTGGACAAGGAAGAGGTGCTCGGCGTGCTGCTCTACCGGGCGGGACAGATCACCAAGGAGCAGCTCCAGGAGAGCCTGGAGCTGATGGAGAAGAACGACTCCAGGCAGGGCGAGGCCTTCATCGAGATGGGCGTGATGACCTTCGCCCAGCTGGTCATGGTCCTGCAGAAGCAGTGCGAGTACATCTTCCTGAAGGTGCTCCAGGCGCAGGAGGGCGAGTGGCACTTCCACCAGCTCGACAGCCTCCCGGAGCGCTTCTTCAACCCGGCCATCAAGGCCGCCAACGTGATCTACGCCAAGCTCAAGACCGAGGTGGGAGAGCTGGTCACCAACGAGATCTACGACCGGCTCCGCCCGCACCTCGACCGCTACATCTATGTCCGCGACGAGATGAAGCACGTCATCGGGGCCATCGGCTGGAGCAAGGATGACCTCCGCTTCCTCCAGCTCGTCCAGGCCCGGTCCTGGCGGCTGCGCGAGGTCTTCTCGGTCTCCAACCAGTCTCGCCGCAACACCGCAAGGCTGATCTGGTCGCTGCTCGATCTGGAGTTCGTCGCCTACCAGGACGACGAGGACAAGGAGCGCTACCAGAAGCGCATCAATGAGCTCATCATGGGCAAGTTCTACAAGGTCCGCACCGCCAACCAGTTCGACATCCTGGAGGTCCACTGGATCTCCATCGCCGACGACGTGCACCTCGGCTACAAGGTCATCAAGGACCGCTACAAGGCCTCCGCCTTCCACGACCTGACCTCTGAGCACAAGGAGGCGCTCAAGGCGATCAACGAGCGGGTGGACCACGCCTACCAGGGGCTGAAGGACACGGCCCGCCGCCGCGCCTACCGCGAGGAGCTGGTCGAGAAGGACATGATCATCAACTCGGCGGAGCTGCTGGGCAAGAAGGGCGAGATGGCCATCATGCGTCAGGACCCCCGCGACGCCCAGTCGTGCTTCGCCAAGGCCGTCGAGCTCATGCCCAACGTGCCGGAGTTCCGCGACGGGCTGCAGCGGGCCATGGCCATTCGACCCAGCAACTCCTGACGCCGGCTCGACGTCAGGGCTGAAACGAAAGAGGGGCGACCGGATGACCGGTCGCCCCTTTGAGTGTCCGCGCTCAGTGAGCGCTGCTCAGCTCAGTGCGCCTCAGCCGGGAGGACATGAATGTCCTCGGGGTTGGGCTGCATGTAGGGGTCGCAGACCGGCACCGCGGGGACCTGAGAGAGGAACTTGCAGACGGTCCAGATGAACCCGCCCAGCACGCCGATGGTGACGCCGATCTCCAGGGGACCGAGCGGCAGGGTGGGCTCGCGCCAGATGCTCGGCACGGCGACCAGGAAGCGCTCCAGCCAGATGCCCGTGGCGGTGAGAGCCAGGATGATGAAGAAGCCCAGAGGCATCTTCTTCAGCCCGCGGGAGAGCAGGGTGCCGAAGGGGATGGCGAAGCACATGGCGCCGACGATGCGGGACAGGTACGTCCAGGGCTCCAGCTGCAGGCGGACCAGGAGGAAGCCGATCTCCTCCGTCATGTTGCCGTACCAGATGGGCAGCAGCTGGGCGTAGAACATGTACGCCCAGACCATGCAGAAGGCGAAGGTCAGCTTGCCGAGGTCGTGGTAGACGGCCGGGGTCAGCAGCTTCTCGATGCCGAGCGCCTTGCGGGCCCGCAGGGAGATCATGCCGGTCCAGATGAAGCCGAGCCAGAGGCAGGAGCAGAAGAACCAGCCGCCGAACATGTTGGCGTACCAGTGCGGCGCCAGGCTCATGATGACGTCGAAGGCGAAGAACGACATGATGAACGCGTAGGCGACGGTCAGCGGCGGCGAGCTGTAGAGCATGCTCTTGTAGTTCGCCGCGACCTCGCTGTCGGAGCCGCCGAAGCCCGCGGTGATGCGTCCCCACCAGGCCGGCGCCGGGCCGTCCATCTTCTTGGCTGCGGCGGCCAGGTCAGGACGGAGGCTCAGCCGCAGGTAGCGGAAGCCCAGGAAGATGAGCAGGGCGGTGGAGCCCAGCACCCGGACCAGGAAGAACGGGGCCACGAGCCACTGGGACTTGTGACCGTGCAGCTCCTCGGGGTGGGTGTGCCACTCATAGAGGTCGAGGCCGCCGGTGAACAGCAGCCCGGCCAGCAGCACCCAGAGCACCGGGGTGAAGACCACGAAGCTCTCAGCGATGCGCTTCAGCGGACGGCCCCAGCGGGCGAGGGTCATGGTCATGGCGGCTGAGAAGATCAGCCCGCCCATGCAGACGCCGAAGAAGTAGATGATGTTGACCAGCAGCGCCGCCTGGATCTCGACGGTGCGGCCCATGACCAGGCCACCGATGTACGAGAGGACGCCGATGGCGGCCATGACCTGGCCGGCGCGGATGACGCCGGAGGGGATGGCTCTGGGGGCGTAATGCGGTTCCGGGTCGAACCCGTGGTGTCCAGCACTCATGACTTGTCCAGCTTACGCAGGTGGGCGACGATTCCCCAGATCTCCTCATCGGAGAGCTGGACGCCGTAGCTCGGCATGACACCGCCGCCGTTGCGGATGGTGAGGTAGATGTACCCGTCGGTGGTCAGCGGGTTGGTGTGCAGGCGGCCCTGATCACCGATCAGGCCCGGGATGGGCACCTGGAACCGCTTCTGCCCCTCGTCGGGCTTGTTCCAGCCGACCGGCCCGTTTCCGTTGGCGTCCGCGGAGTGGCAGGGGGTGCAGTAGGTGCTGTAGCCCCACTCGCCCTTTGCCAGCAGCTCGTCGTCAACCGTGTACGGGTTCTCGATCGCCTGACCCGCAGCGCTGAGACGCAGCATGGACTGGGGATAGGCCTCGCCGTACGGGCGATAGTCGCGGGGGATGCTGCCCTCGGCGGGCAGTCGCATCTCGACTTCGTACGCCTTGACCATGTCCGAGTCCATCATGTCGATGAACCAGAGCTGCCAGGGGTAGACGATGGACTGGGAGAGGGCGAAGATGCCGCCGCCCAGGAGTCCCGTCGCCACCGCGCCGTAGACGAAGAAATGAGGAGGGAGCTTAGCCACTGGCGGCCTCCTTGCGGACGTTATCCACTACCTCGACCGCACCCGCATCGCGGATGATGTCGCCGGCCTTGGACCGGTCGGACTCGCTCAGACCCACCAGCACGAGGCCGAAGTGGTCTGAGGTGTACCGGGGGTCGCACAGCTCGAACTCGAGGTTCAGCGCAGGCAGCCGGCAGTGGTAGAGCAGGCCCAGCAGGGTCATGAGACCGCCGATGAGGACCGTACACTCGAAGGTGATGACTATGAACGGCGGGATCGAGACCACCGGCTTGCCGGCGGGCAGGGTCATGGGCCAAACCGCCGACGACAGGGAGGCGAGGCTGAACCCGCCGCTGCCGCCCAACAGGGCGCCGGTGAGAGTCCACCAGCGCACAGGGCTCGGCTTGCCCTCGTAGATCAGCTCTTCGATCTCATGCCTCGGCAGGGGAGCGGCGACCTTGATGTCGCGGTAGCCGGCCTGCTTGAGGTTGTGGATCGCGTTGACCAGGCAATCGAGATGGGCAAAGACGCCCTTTACATTGGAGCTCACGCCGCCTCCTCATCGGACTTCAGCGGGGGTCGCAGGCCCTCCTTGACCTCGGCGATTGCGACAGACGGCATCACCTTGGCGAAGAGGAGGAACCAGAAGCTGAACCAGCCGAAGGAGCCCAGGAAGATCCCCATCTCGATGTAGCCGGGCGTGTAGTACGTCCAGGAGCCGGGGTCGTTCATGTGCGCCAGGGAGCTGGCGATGATGTTGAATCGCTCGAACCACATGCCGATGTTGATGAAGATCGAGATGACGAACAACCAGGTGATGTTCGTGCGGATCTTCTTGAACCACCAGGGCAGCGGCGCCACGCAGTTGCAGATCACCATGGTCCAGAAGACCCAGGCGTACTCGCCGGTCGCGCGGAAGACGAAGATGCCCCACTCGTACGGGTTG
>Ga0316204_10005253_pt1 | contig 21737 bp, 19 predicted proteins | sample 6monrhotite_MG_2_FD_205661 | JGI IMG/M metagenome (GOLD analysis project Ga0316204, IMG submission 205661) | Microbial mat bacterial communities from mineral coupon in-situ incubated in ocean water Damariscotta River, Maine, United States -... | ecosystem: Environmental > Aquatic > Marine >... | reverse complement strand
CTGCCCTTAATGGCTCCCATCTCAATGGGGGCAGTAGGCCAGAGATCCCTCACCTCAAAGATGAATGGTATGTTTTTCTTTTTCTTCAGCCAAAGCGCAATGAAGCCTACCGTAAGTGGGGTAGAGGTAACGTAAGCCAGGTCTACATCATTGATTTTTCTTGCCAGCTTTTTGGCTTTAGTAACAAACCTCAAAAAAGCCAGGAGTCTACTTAAGAAACCCATGCTGTTGGCATACCTGACAGGCAGATAGTGGACCGTTACACCATCTACCACCGTTTTGCGATAGACCTTGGCATTGTGGGTAGTGATCATTTCTACCTCAAAACCATGCTCAACCAAACCTTTGCTCAGGTAGTAGGACCGAATGGCGCCACCCTCCTGAGGAGTTTTAAAGTACTGGTGAATGTAGAGTATTTTCATGCTATCCTGAGTAGGGATATACCAAAGTTACAATGTTTTCAATTAACGTATAATCCCGTTTTCCTTTTCAAAATAACGGCATAAGTGGGTGATTTTGCATGTGTCACACTGTGGTTTGCGTGCCAGGCAAGTGTATCTGCCATGCAATATGAGCCAATGATGTGCTGGGTTAATGACTTCTTCAGGTAGATTTTTCACCAATTGCTTTTCCACGGCCAGCGGTGTAGCCGCATTCTGATTGACCAGCCCAAGCCGTTTAGAAACCCTAAATACATGGGTGTCCACTGCCATACTTGGTTGGTTCCATATCACAGAAGTTACCACATTGGCGGTCTTCCTGCCCACTCCAGGCAGCCGCTGCAGCTCTTCCAGGGTAGACGGAACCTCAGAATTAAAGTCTTCCACCAACATTTTGCCTAGGCCTATAAGGTGCTTTGTTTTGTTGTTGGGGTAAGAAACGGACTTGATATAGGGGAAAAGTTCATCGAAACTGGAGGTGGCCAGATGCTCCGGGTTGGGGAAATGCTCAAAGAGCCGTGGCGCTATCATGTTGATGCGCTTATCGGTGCACTGGGCACTTAAAACAACAGCCACAAGCAGCTGGAACGGGTTGCTATAGTGAAGCTCCGTTTCTGCTTGTGGCTGATTTTCCTGGAAATATGCGATAAACTCCTTGTAACGATCCTTTCTGGTCATGTACGCTAAGTTAATCTGACTAAGTGAATTTCGATGCAACAATATTAAGCATCAAGACTTAGCCGCTAACGAAGGGCATGCAGGTCGTAAGACTTGGAGTAACTAAGAATTCTATCAACTGTACCTTCAGAAGGTTTTACCTGTACTTGCTTAAGCAAACCCACAGTCCTTGAAAGTTCGTTGTATGAATCCGACAGTGCCTCATCAAATATGAGTGCGGTCTCTATTTCGATAGATTCCTCTGCGGTTGTTTCCTGATAAATATACCTTATTAGGTCATCTTGGGTAAAGGTTTTGATCATACGCGATATTTAATTTGGTCATCTTCTTCCTTAAGTTGATGAGTGCATATCGCATGCGGCCCAGGGCGGTGTTGATGCTCACGTCTGTGGCTTCAGCAATTTCCTGAAAGCTCATTTGCATGTAATGCCTCATCATCAGGACTTCACGCTGAGAATCGGGCAATTCCTTGATAAGGTCCCGCAGCAAAGCGTGCGTGTCTTGTTGTATTTTTCTTGACTCAATAGAGTCTTCTGAAAATTCAAGCGTGTTAAAAATGTTGCTGCCATCTTCCATGACAATCATTGGGTATCTTTTTGCTTTTCTGAAATGATCAATCGCAAGGTTATGTGCGATCCGGGTCACCCAGGGCAAAAATTTACCTTCTTCATTGTAACGTCCGCTCTTAATCGTATTAACGACCTTAACGTACGTTTCTTGTAATAAGTCCTCAGCTAAATACGTGTCTTTTACGATCAGGTAAATAGTGGTGTAAATCTTGTTCTTGTGACGATTAACCAGCTCAGTGAAGGCGTCCTCATTACCGTTTTTGTACTGCGATATCAACTGACTATCGCTAATAGCATATTTCCTCATGTTAGTTATTGTTAGGTTAACGTAGAGGTCTATGCCATATTGTAATGTTTGGTTTTAGAACTGGTTTTTAGAATTGTAAGATTCCAAATGTATCGAATCAAAGACAAAATGCAAATTTTCTAAAAGATTTTTTGTCTTTTGCCTGTCCTTCGAAAAGCACATTATAGAATCACCAAAATAACAGCAATGATAATGCCAGAAAGCAAAACATTCTTCTGGCGAGCCAAATTTTATTTGATTAACAAATCCCCAAAGGCTCTGCTATCTTTGCAGTCTCATGAATTCAACAACTTTCGAAGCCAACACCCCTATCGACAAGCTCGACCCGAAAGAGTTCATCATCATCAAGGGTGCCCGTGTCAATAACCTCAAAAGTCTGAGCGTAGCCATACCGCGCAATAAGTTGGTGGTGGTCACAGGCCTGTCCGGTTCAGGAAAGTCTTCTCTCGCTTTTGACACCCTCTTTGCCGAAGGCCAACGCATGTATGTAGAGAGTCTAAGCTCTTATGCCCGCCAGTTTTTGGGCCGCATGGAAAAGCCAGAAGTAGATTACATCAAAGGAGTAGCGCCAGCCATTGCCATTGAGCAGAAAGTGAATACCCGTAACCCTCGTTCTACGGTGGGTACGAGTACAGAAATTTATGATTACCTCAAATTGCTTTTTGCCCGAATTGGTAGGACCTACTCGCCCATCAGTGGTGAGGAAGTAATGCGTGATACAGTCACCAGCATTGTGGAATATATCATGGGCAAGGAAGAGGGCACGCGCTGCATGATCCTTTGTCCGCTTCAGCTCAAAGAAGAACGCAGCCTTGAGCAGGAACTGAATGTACTGCTACAGAAAGGTTACACGCGTGTGCTGGTGGGTGGATCGCCCTATTTTATAGAAGATTTATTGAGTCAGGATGAGACTGTCGAAGGAGACCTGGAAATCTTGGTAGACCGCGGTGTAGTGCAGCATGAAGAGGCCATGCAATTCCGCTTTGCCGACTCAGTGCAAACCGCCCTTTTCGAAGGAGAAGGCGATTGTATCGTAGAAATACCCGGAGAAGGTAGAATGGCATTCAGTGATCGCTTTGAAGCTGATGGAATGCTGTTTGAAGAGCCGAGTGTCAACTTATTTACCTTCAATAACCCCTATGGCGCCTGCAAACGTTGTGAGGGCTTTGGTCGCATTTTGGGCATCGACCCAGACCTGGTCATTCCCGACAAAAGCCTGTCACTATATGAAGGGGCTGTTGCGCCTTGGCGTAGCGAAACAATGAACAAATGGCTACAGCCATTGCTGAAACACGGTATTGAATTCGACTTCCCTATTCACCGCACCTATGCGGAATTGACACAAGCTGAGAAAGACCTTATCTGGACTGGGAACAAATATTTCAAAGGGCTGAATGCCTTCTTCAAATTTCTGGAATCGAAGACACATAAGATTCAATACAGGGTGATGCTGAGCCGATATAGAGGCCGCACCGACTGTCCCGAATGCAAGGGCACGCGACTGAGGCAGGATGCCTCTTATGTGAAGGTCAACGGGCATTCTATTACCGACCTGGTTTTGCTCCCGGTCAAACGCTCATTGGACTTTTTTGAGAACCTTGAGCTTTCTGAAACAGAAGCAAAAGTGGCAAAGCGTCTGCTGAGAGAAATTAACAATAGACTCGAATACCTGAGCCGGGTGGGATTGGGTTACCTGACCCTGAATCGCCTCACCAGCAGCCTTTCAGGTGGGGAATATCAGCGAATTAAACTGGCCACTAGCCTGGGCAGTGCTTTGGTAGGCTCCATGTATATTTTGGATGAGCCAAGCATTGGGCTTCATCCAAGAGATACCGACCGATTGATTTCTGTATTGAAATCGCTAAGAGATCTCGGCAATACAGTAGTGGTGGTAGAACACGAAGAAAAAGTGATGCAGGCTGCCGACCAGATTATAGACATTGGCCCCGATGCGGGTTCGCATGGTGGTGAGCTGGTGTTTCAGGGTACGCTGGATGGACTCAAAGAAGCCAGCAATACGCACACAGCCCGTTACCTCAATGGTACTGAAGGGCTTGAAATACCGAAGTATCGTAGAAAATGGAGAGACAGTCTTTTGATCAAGGGTGCCCGGGAAAATAACCTGAAGGGCATGGATGTTGAGATTCCATTGGGAGTTCTTTCTGTCATTACCGGGGTCAGTGGTTCTGGTAAGTCTACTTTGGTTAAGAAATTACTTTATCCCTCATTGGGCAAAATGCTAGGTACCGTTGGTGAGCAAACCGGTCGTTTTGACGGCCTTGAAGGGGCTACCAAGAAGGTGTCGCAGATCGAGTTTGTAGATCAAAACCCAATCGGAAAGTCGTCACGTTCCAACCCAGTGACCTATGTGAAAGCCTATGATGCCATTCGTAACCTCTTTGCCAACCAGCCGCTAGCGAAACAAAGAGGATATAAGCCTGCTTTCTTTTCATTCAATGTAGATGGTGGCCGTTGTGAAACCTGCCAGGGTGAGGGACAAGTGAAGATTGAGATGCAGTTTATGGCCGATATTCACCTCACTTGCGAAAGCTGTGGAGGCAAGCGCTTTAAGCACGAGATTCTCGAAGTGCAGTACAATGAAAAGAGCATTTCTGAGGTGCTGGACCTGACTGTAGACGATGCCATGGAGTTTTTTGCCAATGAAAAAAGCGTCTATAATAAGCTTCATCCCCTTCAGCAAGTAGGACTAGGTTACATTACCCTGGGCCAATCTTCTAACTCCCTTAGTGGAGGTGAAGCGCAAAGGGTAAAGCTGGCGTTTTACCTGGGAAAGGGCAAAGGGAACAGGCAAGACCATGTTCTTTTCATCTTTGACGAACCTACTACCGGACTGCATTTTCACGACATTAGCAAGCTCATGTCAGCCATCAATGCTTTGATTGAGCAAGGCAATTCAGTGCTGATCATTGAACACAATACTGAGGTAGTGAAATGTGCCGACTGGATTGTAGACCTGGGACCTGAAGGTGGAGATGATGGGGGCGACCTGTGCTTTGCCGGTACTCCTGAAGACATGATCAAGCTGAAGGATAATCACACGGCCAGATACCTAAAAGAGGTTATGAATGTCTGATTTTTCTCCTCCTCACCATTATCATAATTAAGATTCCCAAAGCTACCAAGCCCAAGTACAGGGTATAATCAGCGGGTTTGGTGAGGGGCCTCATATCCCCATTGGCAATAAACTGTGCCCAGTAATAGGGGTGACTTTTGATGTTGTCACTGCTTTCTAAATATTCCAACTTAGCTTTTCGCAATGCCTCAGATTTGCTTTCTCCCTGCGATAGGTACCTATAAAACTTATCCATGACTTCTGCAGTAGAGTAGTCATTGGCGGGCCAAAGACTCATCACAACACTTTTGGCTCCGGAGTAAAAAAATGCCTGTGCCAGGCTCATAACACCTTCTCCTTGCTCTATTTGTCCGTACCCTGTATTACAGGCGCTTAGAACTGCCATTTCTGCATTGAGATTATTGTTGAGAAGTTCGAATGCATGTAAGAAACCATCGTCCAGGCTATCTGATTTATCTTGGGTGAAAACGATTTTTGAGTACATAGGATCTGCACCATCTACTAAAGCATGAGATGCTATATGAATGATGCCATAATCACCTGCTATCTTATTAAATTCACTTTCTACGGCTTTTGCATCCTTCAAAACAGTGGTTGAAAAGTATTGAGCTATTTTTTGTGACTCTTCCTTTGTATAGTCAAGATTTCCTAGGCCATTCCTTATAGAATCTAACTGATTAGGCCCTTCAAAAATAGGAGCAATTGCTAATACTTTTGTGTTAGCATTGTCATTGTTATTAAACTCAATATCATCTATTGGGTTTACTTCTTCAGACAACAAGGCTTCAAACGGAATTAACCCCAAGGGTCCACTGGGTATGATTAAGATTTCTTGGTGAGCGGTTTTTTCTATCAAGGGGCTAATTAGTGTCCTATATAGGTAATAGCCGGTTTTTAAATAGACTTCCTTACTGCCTTTTGAAAATGGATTTTTGATGCTATGGTTAAAAGCATTCAGGCTTTCATAGAATGACGAATCCACTTCAATCCTGATCATTTTTGACACTCCATTATCAACTGAAGTGGCAAAAAGCAAGCTGTCTTTCAAATAGTATTCGATGAACAGACGGTTTTTCAAAACTGCTAATTCAGATAATTCTTCAAGGCCAATTACCTGCTGTTGATATTTGAGTTTGTGATACTCTGGATAGGCATTTTCAATTTCATTCTTCAATACCCTGGCCTCACTCTTAAGATCCAGTATGGTTTCTTTAAATGTAGCTGAGTCTCTAAGGTCAATAGTCTGATAGTACTCAATACTGTCCTGAATGGCCAATCTTCTTCTTCTAAATTCTTCAGGAATAGTATTTTCTATAGCCATCTTGTCGTTGAGGTGAGCCATCAATTGGCGTGATTTGTCATTTTCAGAAAGTTGCCACAAAATATTTAGGAGCTGTTGACCTTTATTGGCTGTGTAGATTGGCCAGCTAACCTCAAAAAACTTTGAAAATACATTAGAGATCTTATCAGAGTCTTCTGTCCCCTGAGCATAGGATTGCACGGCTTGATCAATGATATGGTCATACAACCTAATAATGGAATCCATGGGAGTGAAGCCTCCAGCTTCATGGTTTTTAAGCATTTCCAGCTTCATCTTAGTGCCCATGAAGGCTATTGTTGGGTCGCTGTACAATGTAGAACCATCAATTTCAATGGTGCTATTGCTACGAAAGCTATTTAATAATGATTGTTGGGCGGCTTCTGGTTTTCCAAGTCCATGAAGGATTTCAGCTTTCATGAAATAATATTTCGTGATAGGCCTTCCAAAGACACCTTCTGATTTTAAGGCTATGGCAATGGCGTTATTAATGTGTTTAAGTGCTTCTTCTTCCTGGCCATTTAAAACGAGATTTTGTGCCAGATAGGAATGCGTGATAGCCGCACTGATGTGGTCATGAAGTTGATAGCTGTCTATTACTGTTAATGATTGTCTAAGTTGCCGTTCGCCTTCTTTTAAACGGCCCATTTCAGTGTTGATATCACCCAGGTTATGAAGTAGTATCAATTTGTAATTGGCATAGCCCGCTCTTCCTTTATTGGCTTCAAGTACGTTGTCTGCTTTTAAGTAATACTCCAACGCTTTTCCGTGTTCTTTTTTGATTTTATAATAGTTGGCAATGTTATTAAGCACCGATAAATAGTTGCGAAAATTTTCGGAGTTGGGTTCTCCAAGCATTTCAAGGGCATATTGGTTGTACTCATGCGCTCTGTCATAATTTTGAGTATCGGTAAGTATTAGGCCTATCATAATGTAGGCACGCACCTTAGCTGAACTTACTCCTGGGGAATCTTCTTCATTCTTTATTCTAAGGAGGCTCTTTTCAGCATAATCAAGCGCCTCTTCATATCGTTTCATACTCCAAGCCTCAGTACTTAGGTTGATATATACGCGGATTAGTCCGAAGTGATTTATTGAATCAAGCTCGAGTATGTCTTTCTGAAAAAGAGAATAGTAATGCGCTTTCTCAAAATCTCCGGCAAAGTAATATTTGGCCCTTGGAATGCCGACTATGTCACTTTTGATCTTTCTAAATTCAGGATCAGTGTTTAAAGTATCCATTTGCATTACGAAATGTGCCCAATCTACAGCCTCATCAATGCGCCTTGAAAAATAAGCGATCCAGGCGATCTCGGTAATCGACTTTGCAGAGTCAACGCTTTGTGAAGTTACCTTCAGAGACTCATTAAAATAGTATAGGGCACTGTCTTCCTTTTGTTGTTGAGCAAAGGCTTTTCCTTTGTCAAAAAGAAGTTGGAAGTTCCCTTTTTCTCCCTCTTGTGAACGGCCTTTGTGAGGTGAAAAACACAATAGTATTACAGCTGTTAAAAGGAGGAGTTGATTAAATGATCGAGACGACATGGTTGAAATTTCGGCTGGTACATAGAGCTATTCGATAAACCAATATATCGATAGGAAGTGGTTTATCCCATTCTCTTTTTAGATGCTAACACCTGCTTGGCTATGCCTAATAGATTGGCCAAAATGATCAAGCATGCTCCGAGTACTTTATTCAAAGGCATGGGTTCGTTCAAAAAGAGATAACTCACCAACATGGCTACGGGAATGCTAATATAGTAGATAAGGCTACTGGAGGCATTGGGCAAATGAGTAGTGGCCCGCAGCCAAAGTGTGTGTGCTCCAACGGTACAGACAATGGCCAGAGTTATGAGGTAATACCAATCATTAGTAGGCAACTCAAAGTCGGCCTGAAAAGCAAAAAGCCCAAAGAAGAGTAATCCGAATCCATATTGGCCGAAAGCACGGGTATAAGACAGGATGTGCGCATTGCGTTGCTGAAGTATAGGCAGCATTGCAAAAAAGGCGCCACTGCCGAGTCCAATGAGTAAGCCAATCGTAATGTCATTGCTCAAGCTAAATTCCGGTACAATGAGCAAGTTACCGCCAACGGCCATGAGCACTGTTAGCCACTCAAAAACGCCTGGCTTTTTACCTTGAAAAATCCATCCGAAAAGAATGAGGTATATGCCAAAACAGGTGAGTCCAAGAATAGCAATAGAAGGGGTACTGACCTTGACAGCGTAGAAGTAGCTAATCCAATGAATGCCGAAGACTAAACCAATGAGTGCCAGTGCTTTCCAATCTTTTTTATCAAGAGCCTTCAGGCGTTTGACCCCAATAAAGATCAGGTACATGAACAGGGTGGCGATAGATAGTCTTACCAGGCCTATAGTAACTGCATTGGCGGTTACTTTTTTGATAAGAACCGGTGTGCTACCAAAGAGTATGGCTGCCACGATGCCTTCAATATAATAGCGTGATTTCAATGGGCTTAACCTTGCGCCAAAGCTGCTGAAATTCCAGGAAACGAAAAAGCTATTTGATGTAACCCTTCCTTTTCAGAATGGTCTCTACAAACTTTACTTCGTTTTCGGTTTTGAAAACCTTGAAGGGAAAGAGGATCATCTGAGCCTTGTTGATCACCAGTACAAACTGCTTTTTGTCTTTCCAGGCACGCTTGATCTGGTCCCATTTCATGGGCATGCCCTGCTTTGAGCTCATTTTGATCAATACCTGTCGGCTATCAATTTCGTAAGAAAGCTTGTCGAAAAGCATTTTGGTTTGCTCTAGCTGAGTAACCCCTGTAAACTGGATAACCCAGAAGAGAAGGTACAGTACAAAGGCGATCAGGGCACCGATCCACCACCAATTGGATGGGATCACAAAAGTCATGGCCGAAATGGCCAAAGCAATCAACACAACCCACCATTGCTGTTGCAACACATTTCGCATTCCTGCGAGTATGTAAGCCTTCTTATCTAAGGCGTATTTTTTGGTCTTAACAATCATTTTCTGCCCTCTCTATACACAGTGTCGAAAAAAGAACACAAACATAAGGATGATCGCGATTGCTTCAACAAATCTGATTAAAAAATTCTTCGTATTGACTTTCAATGTCTCACTTTTCTGCCTTCAGGCTAATGTCCAGGCTTTTGGCCGAGTGCGTTAGTGCTCCTACGGATATATAATCTACCCCGGATGCCGCCACGGCCTCAATGGTTGATTCGGTAATGCCACCGGAGGCTTCAGTCTCCGAACGGCCGTTAATCAGTGCTACGGCTTCCTTCATAAGTGCTGGCGTCATATTATCCAGCATGATACGGTCAACTTTACCAGTATCAATTGCCTGTTGTACCTCATCCAAATTACGGGTTTCCACTTCAATCTTCAGGTCCTTGCCTGTTTTTGCCAGGTAATTCACAGTGGCTGCAACCGCATTGGCAATGCCACCGGCAAAATCTATGTGGTTGTCTTTGAGCATGATCATGTCAAAAAGCCCATAACGGTGGTTAACGCCTCCGCCTATGACCACAGCCCATTTTTGCATCATTCTGAAGTTGGGTGTGGTCTTGCGTGTGTCTAACAATCGGGCACTATGAGCACTAATGAGAGCATTAAGGTGCTGGGTGTGGGTAGCAATGCCACTCATGCGCTGCATGCAGTTAAGTACAAGGCGCTCGGCAGATAAAATCGCTCTTGATTTTCCGTAAACCCGCATAATCACGTCTCCCTTCTTCACCACTGCACCGTCTTCTACTACCTCGCTGAATTTAATTTCCGGGTCTAGCTTACGGAAAATGACCTTGGCCATCTCCATACCGGCTATTACTCCGGAGTCTTTCATTAGCAGGTAAGCCCCATTCTGAGCATCGGCCGAAATGGAAGCCAATGAAGAATGATCGCCATCGCGAATGTCTTCATCCAGTGCCTGCTCAATGAACTGATCGAGGGATTGGGGAGTGATGTAGGGGGGAGTCATGTGCCAAAATTAAGAATACCCGAGATAGCACCCAGGCTTTCTTGGCATTTAGCGGTCTTTTGAGAATTCCAGGCGGTAGATTTTGTACACGTCCCGGTATCTTTTGGCCCTTAATACTACTCTGTAGCTAGTGGTGCCCGAGGTGTATTTGCCTATGGCATAGATAATACCGCCCTTGGAATTGCCCTGATGAATGATCTCAGTAGCATCAGATGGATGCTTTTGAAAAAACTGCTTGAGCACAATCTCGGCCTGATTGGCACTGTATTCTTTTCGCTCATTGTCCAGTTTGATCTCTACCCTGTCATTCAGGTATTTCGCCAACTCTCGGGAGCTTGAAGATTTCAGAGCCTCTTCCGCTTGGGCAATAATGTCACTATTGCCTTGCGCAGCCAGCGAAAGGACAGAAAGCATCAGCAGTAGAGCTGCTGAGAAAAGCTTGATTTGTATTCTCCTCATGAATGCTTGGTTAACGTCTTAGGGTTAACGAAAACAGTGCCAAAAATTGCGCGGTCTCAATGCAATCGATTCAAATTAATACAATGCGCTTTCACATACAAACCACCTGTTAATATTTATATTTGGCGCATGAACAAGCGCGTACTACTCATGATCCTCGATGGTTGGGGAATTGGTGATAATCCTGCAGTATCGGCCATAGAGAAGGCCAATACTCCCTTTATTGATTCATTGTATCAGCAATATGCTCATAGCAAGCTGGAGGCCTCGGGCCTTGCAGTTGGTTTGCCAGCAGGGCAGATGGGCAATTCTGAAGTGGGACACATGAATATTGGTGCTGGTCGGGTAGTGTATCAAGACCTGGTGAAGATCAATAAAGCTGTGGAAGAAGGTACATTGGCAGAGAATGAGGAGTTGATCAAAGCGCTTGATTACGCAAAAAAGGAGGGTAAAAAAGTACACCTGATGGGACTATTGTCTGATGGGGGTGTGCACTCACACATCAATCACCTCAAGGGTTTGTTGAGCCTTGCGGCAGACCGGTCGCTGGAAGAGGTATATGTTCATGCTTTTACTGATGGCCGTGACACCGACCCGAAGGGGGGGATTAACTACTTGAAAGACCTCCAAAATCATATGGATAATTCTACTGGTACCATTGCCTCTATATGTGGCAGGTACTTTGCCATGGACCGCGACAATCGCTGGGAACGAGTAAAATTGGCCTATGATGCCATGGTGAATGGGGTAGGTGAAAGTTCGACTGACCTTTTTGGATCAGTGCAGGCTTCCTATGACGCTGGTGTTACCGATGAGTTTTTGAAGCCCATCATCAATGCTCCTGCCGGCAGTGCGGTGGCGACTATGTCGGCAGATGATGTGGTGCTTTGTTTCAACTTCAGAACCGATAGGGGGCGCCAAATTACGCAGGCCCTGACCCAACGCGATTTTCCTGAGGCGGGTATGAGCAAACTGTCATTGTACTATGTTACCATGACCAACTACGATGACTCCTTTGAAGGCGTAAAGGTGCTTTTTGATAAAGACAACCTGGTGAATACGTTGGGAGAGGTTTTGGCGGCTAATGGCAAGCAGCAGATTAGAATTGCCGAAACAGAGAAATACCCGCACGTTACCTTTTTCTTCAGTGGTGGGCGCGAAACTGAGTTTGAAGGTGAAAAACGGCTTTTGTGTCCTTCGCCTAAAGTAGCCACCTATGACTTGCAGCCAGAAATGAGTGCCAAAGACATTCGCGATGCTATTGTGGCCGAGTTTGAAAAAGGCGAGGTAGATTTTACCTGTCTCAACTTTGCCAATCCAGATATGGTGGGGCATACGGGAGTATTCGAGGCAGCGGTGAAGGCTTGCGAAACGGTGGATGCATGTGCCCGTGAAGTGCTGGAAAGTGCTTTGGCCAATGGCTATACCTCTATTGTAATTGCCGACCATGGCAACTCAGACATCATGATCAATGCTGACGGATCACCAAATACGGCACATACCACAAACTTAGTACCCTGTATTCTCGTTGATAAGGAGTTGAAGCCGGAATTGAAGGATGGTAAGCTGGGAGATCTGGCCCCTACAATCCTAAAGCTGATGGGGGTAGATATTCCATCAGACATGACGGGAAATATATTGATATGAGATCATTGATCGCTTGCTGTTTGTTGGCCCTCCTTTTTACAGGAGCCTGTGATGGCACTGGGGCAAAAACAGTTAAAATCGACAAATATTTCGACCTGGTGAGCTTATTAGATCAACAGGCAGAGCTATTATATGAGCGTGGTGCAAGGCTTGAAAAGGCCCTGATTGCCAACGGCAAGGAGGAAACCATGATCATAAGGCCCGATTCGGCAGGTACTCTAAGAGCAGAGTGGCAGTTGTTCTACGAAGCTGATATCAACAAATTAGGCCTTGATGATGCCTATTATGTAGAAGAATTGCCTGGCATCAACGGTAGCCGCAAAGTGATCAATACCGCAAAGAAAAATGCTTCGAATGTAAGGATGATTGAATATGACTATGAGCAGGAAAGGCTCAGGCACATCCGAATTTTGGTGCAGGACAAAAACGACATCTATGATTTCGAAAAAGAGATGCTTCTCAATTTCGATTGGATTGATGGGCGTGAAATGCTCACCAGCTATTTCATAACCGGAAAGCAGGACATGGTAATGAAGTCGGAATTGGAGTTTTCGCTTTCTGGAAAGCTCCTGCTGAACCCTTAAAGGTTGATTAACGTTTTGATGAAGCTTTGATTTTCATCATGCATTTTTACAATGAAAAGAGGGATATCCTCATCTTCTACCAAGAGGCTTTCGGCCACTGAGCCCAGTAAGAAAGCGGCTGCTGCACTTCTTCCTTTCGACCCCAGAATGATCATGTCCACATCGGCTTCTTTTGCTGAAGCATAGATTTTATCAGCAGGTTTGGTGTCATCATCGAGCATGTAGGTATGATCGAAATCTACCCCTTCCAGGTCCATCTTGGTGAAGAAACGCTGGCATTCCTTTTTGGTGTTTTCCAGCATGATTTCGGCAAACTCTTCGTAGGACTTACCTGAGCTATGATAGCCAGTAGGTACTTTGTACACATGGTTGCTCAATAGTTTGGCACCAGAGTTTTTCTGAATGGCTATGCCCAACTCAAAGGCCTTTTGCGAGTGTTCCGAAAAATCGATCGATATCATGATCTTATTCAGGTCAAACCTGGGTGCTTCAGGCACCATAAGTACCGAAGTAGGGCAGCCCTTGGCTATTTTTCGTTCATCAAGGCCTGTGCTCTTAAAGTTCTTTTTGCGCCCAACCAGTAGCAAGTCAACCAATTTGGTTTTGCTCGATTTGATAATTTCATCTGTGATTTTTCCTGAAACTATGCTAATGCGTGTCTCCACTTCTTCAGGAGCATCGAAATATTGACTTAATGAGTATTCAATTTCCTTCTCAATGGTCTCGTCTACCGGAGCCAATAGCTTGGGGTACTTATGCGCAATTTCTTTGGGTAACTCAAGACTGGTGACCACATGACAGAAATACACTTTTTGGATAGTGAATGCTTTGACAGCCATGGAAGCATACTTTAAAAGCGTTTCATCCATGTCTGACAAATCCAGGCAGACCATCATCCGTTCGTAATTACTCAAATCGTGCATAGTATTAGAAGGGGTTGAACTCCTTAATTTATTGAATAATACGAGCATTAACCACTCTAATGAGTCAAAATTTGCATGGTTATGGGAGGCTATTCCATTCGTTCTTATCTTTGCCACCCTTCATACACTAAAACACGAGTTGTGGCAGAGCAAAATTTCTTTGATAGATTAAAGACCAGGTGGGGCATTGGGTCAAACATTCAGGTGATTCTTATTCTGATTGTTTTTGCCATTAACGGCTCTTTTGCAGCCTGGGTGGCCAGCCCAATCACTGAGGCACTGGGGTTAGACAAGGAAACGACCAATGGCTTTGTATACTGGCCATTAAGAATCTTAATGGTTTTCCCAATATATCAGATTACCCTGCCCATTGTGGGTTTCCTGTTTGGTCAGTTTAAGTTTTTCTGGGGTTTTACTAAAAAGATGATTAAACCTTTTAACCGTCTCTTTGGTGCCAATAAAAGGTAGTGATTAAGCTACTAATAGTTTGAAGACAATGGTCTCCAGATAGTGCTGAATCTCCTCATTTCCATTTTGGCTTACACGCAGTTCGGTAAGAGAAGGGAAATTCTCTGATAAGAATTGCTGTTGGTGAGCTGTGTCAATAATGGTGGTAGTCAAGGCCTTGGTAAATGGAAATTCTGGATTTACTCCCTCTAATATGCTGGTAACCTTGTGGCATAGCGACTTGTAGCTGGCAAAATATCCTTCTCTATTGGCGGTGCCTACCTCTTTGGTGAGGAATGATTTTGAAGATTCAGCAACTACAATTCTATATAAGGCCACTTCATCGATGTGCGAAAAGTGGGGGTCAAAGTGAACCGCCTCAGATAAATTAGAGATGGCCACCCTTAGCTTTCTGATAGGGTCTTCAATGTTATGGGTATTGTAGTCCAGGCGATACTCCATCCAGGCCCAATACCATGAAACCAGGTAGGTGAGCAACTTGTGTTTGTTCTCAAAATAACGGTAAACCGATGCTTCTGTAGAATTGATTTCGTTGGCAAGCTTCTTGAAGTTGAAGTGCTCAAAACCAATCTCATCAATGAGGCTGATGCTGCTGTTGATAATTCTGCGGCCCAACTCTGAGCTTTCCGGATCTTTGAGATATAATTTCTCATTCACCTGAATTTTGATGGTCGCATAGCCAAACATGGACGCCATGTAATGAAATTTAAGTTAGTAGTATTCTTCCCTCGGAACTATTGGAGGCCCAGTGACATTCTATAAACAACGAATTGATATATTTGTTCCTGTGGACTCGAATGTAAGACAACTACTAAAGGATCATTCCCTTAGGCTCACCCAGAGCCGAGCTGATATTGTTGATGTTTTTTTAGAAAAACATGTTGCGATTTCTCATGGTGATATTGAATCTACCATGGATGGAAAGTATGATAGGGTTACTATTTATCGCACCTTAAAATCTTTCCTGGAAAGTGGCTTGATTCACAAAGTGCTCGATGATGGAGGCGGAACCCGATACGCCCTCTGCGATGATGCCTGTGCTGATGGCCATCACCATCACAACCATGTACATTTCAAATGCTCAAATTGCGAAGAAACCACTTGTTTGGACGGTGTTCATATACCTGCGGTAAAATTGCCAGAGGGCTTTCAAGTAGCGGAAAGTAATTTTCTGGTAACTGGAGTTTGTAATAAATGCACGGCTGCCTAAGCCAGCAATTCTTCTTCTATTTCCTTTTTCTCGACCGGACCATTTTGTGGCCAGTCTACTCCTGGAGGTAAGTCAATTTGGGGAGGGGTCAATTCAAAAGGCTGCCCACCATTGTCATTTCCACCTTTTTTATTTCGGTGACGCATAAGTCTGAAACTGAGGAATGTGAGTATCACATAGACCAAACCACTCAATACAAGATCTCTGATTGCTAAGCTCATGATGGCAATGCTTTCTTGAATCTACGAAATTTAGGCCGAAAGTGGATGTCTAGAATACGAAGAACACGAGCCAGACCACTACGAAGATAGGCAGCAGAATGGGGACCGAGTATCGAATGATATAGCCAAAGAATGATGGCATATGAATACCAGTCTGTTCTGCAATGGACTTTACCATAAAGTTGGGGCCGTTACCAATGTAGGTCATGGCACCAAAGAATACAGCTCCTACTGCAATGGCCGTAAGGTTGATCACTGAATCGACATAGGTGCCACCAGCTGCATAGGCCTGTACATCGGCAATGGTACTAATGTCACCTCCTTGAGAAGCCAGGGCTGCTGCCAGGAAGTTGAGGTAAGTAGGCGCATTGTCCAGAAAACCAGAAAGAATGCCAGTACCCCAGTAAAGGGAGTTAGGGCCAATAAGGGCTACTCCGGTTTCGCTCTGTGCAAATTCGCTGACCAGAGCCAAGGCGGGCATCATGGTACCAAATATTCCCACGAATATAAATGCGACTTCGCGAATGGGTTCAAAGTTGAATTCGTTGCCTTTGATGGCCTCTTTGTTGGCGAATTTGAAGGAGAAGAAGCCTACAGAAAGCATAATCAGCTCTCTGATGAATGAGAACTTCTGACCATGGTAAATGATGGCAGGTACACCTTCAATTACATTCGGGTCAAGGAATACACTGGCAATAATTACTGCCAGCCAGAGAAAGTTTTTGGTGCCAATAATGCTGGTTTTCCCGGTGTATTCAATTTCTTCAAATAAGTCTTCGTGCTTGTTGCGCTTGTCGAATACGTAGAAAATGACTGCCAGTATGATGAGGGCCAATACCCATGGCAGCACGTTATGCGTCAATGTCCACATAAAGGGAACCCCTTTCAAAAACCCCAGAAAAAGAGGTGGATCTCCTATGGGAGTAAGTGCACCGCCAATGTTGCTCACCATAAAGATGAAGAAGATAATGTGGTAGGGCTGAATGCGGCTTTTATTGAGCCTGATAAAAGGCCTGATCAGCAGCATTGAGGCGCCTGTAGTTCCAATGAGGTTAGCTATTACCGCACCAGTAAGCAGCAGCGCCACATTGGCCATTGGGGTGGCCTTCTTGTCTACATTGATCATGATGCCCCCAGAGGCAATGTACAATGAAGCTAAAAGGGCTATGAACTGAATATATTCGGCCAATGCATGCACAGGTGCTGTAGCATCATGCAGGGCAAACAGGTAATAAAGTACAACAATGGCGGCCAGTGAAACGGCTATGATGGGGTAGTTTTTATGCCAGAAGTGCTCATAAAATAACGGGCCTGTGGCAATCATACTCAACAATAAAACAAAGGGGATTACCGTCCATGCTGGCGGAGCAGGTCCATGCCCGCCTTCATTGGCATGGGCATTATCACCATGGGTGGCATCTTGTACATGATCATCTTTGCCATGGTCATCTCCACCATGATCGTCAGTTTTTTCCTGAGCATGGTCATTTCCCTGATGGTCTGTGGATGAGATTTCTAATGAGGTGGCTATTTCGTGGTACAATGGGCTGTTGGGCTCACTAGCTGAGGCATACAAAGGTATAGCCAGCCAAAGTACCAGACTTAGTAGTAGCGCGTTTCTCATTAAGGTTGTTCTGTGAAGTGCCAAAATAGACCTCATATTTCAAAAATCAAATAGGCACGAGGTATAAACTGAAAGATACTAAATCTTATCAGTTTTCATAATCATCGGGTGATTATACCAGCTTTTTCAGCGCAATTTCAAAAGCCGAACTGGCCAGCTTTGTTTTCCCTGAGTTGACCTGATGTAATTCTTCCAAGGCCTGGCGGATGGTACGGGAAGTGTCTTCAAAAATGGATTGGTCGGTGATTTCTACTTCACCACTCATAAGGTAGGCAAAAACCCTGGCCATGCCACAGTTGGCTATGAAGTCGGGGAGAACGGCAATGTTTTCATCCGCAAATTCAGCGATGGGACCGAAAAAGATTTCAGGATCGGCAAAGGGTACATTGGCACCACTTGAGATTACTTCCAGGTTGGTAGCAATCATTTTATCTACCTGCTCTCGGGTGAGCAGGCGGGAGGCCGCTGCGGGAATGAAGATCTCTGCGTTCAAATCCCAGATGCGCTCGTTTACCTCTTCATAAGAGAGCATGTCATCCACCATTAGTTTATTGCCGTTGCGGTCGAGGTATAGCTTCTGAATGTCTTCGAAACTATAGCCCTCTTGGTTGACAATGCCTCCGTTTTTGTCAATGATGCCCACAATTTTCACCCCTTCTTTGGCCAGGTAATAGGCGGCAGCTGCCCCTACATTTCCCCAGCCCTGAATTACCGCGTGCTTTTCCTTCAGGTTTCCACCCCATAGGTTATAGTAGTGAACCACTGCTTCGGCTACGCCATAACCCGTGATGAGGTCGGCCACTGTATACTTTCTTTTTAAAGAGGGAGTGTAATGGTGATCTTCTACCACTTTGACTACGCCAGTACGCAGCTGGCCCAGCATTTTGATCTTCAGGGGTTCGTTGGCCTGGTAGTGGCCATTGACCACGCCTTCCTGTGGGTGCCACAGTCCAAAAGTTTCTGTGATTGGAATTACCTCCTCAATTTCATCAATGTTAAGGTCGCCTCCTGTGCCATAGTAGTTTTTAAGCAATGGGTACACAGCCCTGTACCAGCGTTTCAATACCTCGGCTTTGCGTGGGTCGGTGGGGTCAAAGTCGATGCCCGATTTGGCACCACCAATGGGAGGGCCCGATACGGTAAACTTCACTTCCATGGTTTTGGCCAGTGACTCTACTTCATGCTGATCGAGTCCTTTACGCATGCGGGTACCGCCCCCGGCACTGCCTCCTCTTAGCGAATTGATGACCACCCAACCGCGGGCTTCTGTCTCGCTGTCGTTCCACTCAAAAACAATTTCTGGTCTTTTGTTCTCAAACTGGGCTAGGAGCTTCTGCATGGTATTTATTTGTTATGACAAGCAAAACTATAAAAATAGACGTCAGAAACCAGTCAATATTCCACCAGAATTATCTTTGCTTGCTCCTGTGACAGAGGCCAGGCAGTTAGGCAGGTCCAATTTGCGCAGCAGACCCAGGTAGGCAAAAACGATGGCTTCCTTGAATTCAACAATGTCGGATTTGGGAATAACTACATCAGCCCGGCATTGTGCCTGCAGCCTATCCATAAAGTAAATATTGAAAGCGCCACCTCCTGTAACCAGCAATTGGCTCCCTGGTTTGCCATGATTTACAACAGCCGCTATTTGTATTGCGACATGCTCAACCAGCGTATTGAGCTTGTCTGGGGTGCTACTTGTGCTGGATGCTATTAAAGGTTGCCAGTGCTTAAGATAGTCTTCAAGGCCAAGTGACTTTGGGTAAGGAGCTTTGCAATATGGTATCTGATTCAATGAATCCAGCAGTTCAGAATCCAGCTGGCCTTCTCGTGCAAAGTCGCCCTGGTGGTCATATTCATGTCCCAGCAATTGCGCCAGTGGGTTGAGTGCCATGTTTATCGGGCAAATGTCAAATGCCCTGCGCTGGCCACCTTCCTCAAAAGATACATTGGCAATTCCTCCCAGGTTTAGGCAGTAGTCGAATTCAGAAAACAAATCTCTGTCTCCGATTGGCACCAGGGGGGCGCCTTGCCCTCCTAGTTTTACATCCAATGAGCGGAAATCTGAAACGACAGGCAGGCCGCAAGTTTGGTTTATCTGGTCACCATTGCCTACCTGCAAGGTGATGCCTTTTTCAGGCTGGTGCAAAACAGTATGACCATGAGAGGCTACAAAGTCAGGTTTGGGCTTATCCGCTAAAAAATCATTGATGCACTTTCCCAGATACATGCCGTATTCCAGGTCAAAGGCCTTTAATTCCGGCTCACGAAAGTCAATAGCCGTCTTTAGATCATCAGACCAGGCTTTGGAGTAAGGCATGGTCTGTGCCGCTTTTAGTTCAAATGCCCAACTGCCTTGTGCATGTCTGAATTGCACCAAAGCCAGGTCCAATCCATCTACGGAGGTCCCGGACATGACCCCAAGAATAAGATAATCATTGGTTTTACTCATTGATTTTTACAATTCAACTAAACATTACGTTATATTTGCAGCTTTCTATTTCTATGAACCTGGCTATTGACATAGGGAATACCCGAAGTAAGTACGCATTCTTTGACGAGAACCAAATGGTAGAGTCAGGAAAAATTGGTGATCTGGTGGGCTTAGGTAGCTTTCTGTCTGAGCGATCATCGGATTTTGAACGTGCCATTATATGTTCGGTAAACCATAGCCAGCAAGATTTGGCAGAGTTTATACCTGTTGAAAAACAGGTGCTTTATCTAAACCACCTCACCCCTGTACCCATAACCATGACTTATGCCACCCCTCAAACTTTGGGGATGGACAGGCTGGCCGCAGCAGTTGGCGGCAATTACATGTTTTCAAACAGAGCGGTAATGGTAATAGACATAGGTACTTGTATCACATATGATTTCATCAATGCCCAGGGCGTTTTTGAAGGTGGTGTGATTAGCCCTGGAGTAGAACTGAGGTATAAGGCCATGCATGATTACACCGCCAGATTGCCGTTACTCAGCGATCGGGAAGACGAAGGTTTGATTGGTACCAGTACCACTTCAGCCATGAAAAGCGGAGTCATCAATGGAATAGTGGGTGAAATAGAATACATGGTGAGCCAATTTTTGTTAAAAAGTCCTGATTTAAAGGTCATTATTACTGGTGGCGGAGCGAAAATCTTTGAATCTAGAATAAAAGCCGACATATTTGTAGCCCTCGAAATCGTGCTTGTTGGATTGAACCGAGTTTTGGATTACAATGCTTAGAAATACGTTAAAATACTTAGGCCTTTTAGGGGCCTTATTTTTCTCTGTGCAAGTAAATGCACAGCATAATCAGTCCAGTTATTCTGTAATTGGAATTGGAGAAGTTAATTGGGGTGGATACTCGCACAATGCGAGTATGGGTGGCCTGGGTATCTCTTATAATACCCGCTATTTCCTCAATAATATCAATCCCGCGCTGATGTCCAGTAATCTTGAGTCGGTATTTCAGCTGGGGCTGTCAGTAGACTCCCGCACTATTACCGGCAATACCGCTACGGGCGATCAGCAGTACAATAGTACTACGGGTGGTTTTAAAGACCTGGGTTTTGTCCTTCCCATCAAGTATGCTAAGTGGAACATGGGCTTTGGCTTGAGTCCCTACTCTACAGTCAATTATGGTTTTACCATTTCAGACGCTAATGGTCCACAGGGCTCAACCATTTTGACAAATGTAGAAGGCCGGGGCGGCATAGACGAGGTTTTCTGGAATAATAGCTTCCGTCTGGGCAACTTGCAGCTGGGAGCCAAAATACTTTTTCGTTTCGGTTCTATTCAGACACAAAACCTGTTTGTTCTTGATGGTGTAACCAATACTCCTTTTGGCAATTCATCGGTTCAAGAGCTCAGAAACTTCTCAGGAGCTGGTGCCTCTTTTGGTGCCGCTTATAAACTAAAGCTAGCAGATGATCAGGCACTGAACCTGGGCTCTTTCTATACTACAGAATCTAAAATCAACTCTACATTACTGTCTACGCTGCAAAACCAGGCATTGAGTGGTATCATCATTAGTGCCGATACACTAGTAGATAATGTGAAGACAAAACTTACCCTACCAGCCAGACTGGGCTTTGGTGTTTCCTATGAGAAATTCTCGTCTTTAGTGCTGGGTGTGGATTTTATGACCCAGGATTGGACTAAGTTTATTGGCGAAAACGGTACCGACCCCGCTTATGCAAAGTCTTTCAGGCTTGCCATTGGTGGAGAAATTATACCTAATTATCAAGATTTAAAG
>Ga0316204_10005252_pt1 | contig 21739 bp, 19 predicted proteins | sample 6monrhotite_MG_2_FD_205661 | JGI IMG/M metagenome (GOLD analysis project Ga0316204, IMG submission 205661) | Microbial mat bacterial communities from mineral coupon in-situ incubated in ocean water Damariscotta River, Maine, United States -... | ecosystem: Environmental > Aquatic > Marine >... | reverse complement strand
CTGATCGATCCCTGGCTCACTGGAAACCCGATGTTTGAAGAAAGTGAACGCGCTGACGCAATTGCGGGAGCCACACATATTCTCGTGTCTCACGGACATGGTGATCATTCCGCCGACGCCGTCGCCATTTCTAAAGAACTGGGCATTCCCAGCGTCGGAACCTACGATTTGATGAGCTACTGGGAAGAAGCGGAAGAAATTAATGTCGTTGGCTTCAACAAAGGGGGCACCGTCGCGCTAGGCGATGTTAACGTCACACTTGTTAACGCGACACATTCCTCTTCTTTCCTGATTGACGGAAAACCGACATACGCCGGCGCTGAAGCTGGTTTCATGATATCGGGGGAAGGGAAAACCATCTATTTTAGCGGCGACACTGACGTGATGGCCGACATGAAAATATTCAACGATCTACACGCACCTGATATCGGGATTCTTTGCGCCGGCGGGCATTTCACAATGGATATGAAGCGCGCGGCCTATGCTGCAAAAACATTCTTCAATTTCAAAACCGTGATCCCCTGCCATTACAGAACTTTCCCGCTGCTTGAGCAGTCAGCAGACGCGCTTGCAAAGTCCCTCACGGGCGTTGACGTATTGGAACCCGAGGTCATGAAAGCTATTACTCTGTGATTCCGCTTAACCTTTTCCAAAAATATCCCCGCCGGAGGCAAGAAAGTTTAACGTCTCCGGCGAGGATATTTGCAGAGCCTGGAAAAACTAACGTCGGATTGCGAAAAATTCCTTCAGCAAGGATTCTGATTCCCTTGCGGATATACCATCGTAAACCTCTGGTACGTGATGCGCCTGGGAATGGTCAAAGATTCTTGGACCCTGCGCTATTCCGCCTGATTTTGGGTCCGCGGCACCATAATACAAACGCGCGATACGCGCCGCAGAAATTGCCATTGCGCACATGGGACATGGCTCCAACGTTACATAAAGGCTGTAGCCTATCAGGCGCTCGGTGTCTGCTGCTTTGCAGGCTTCACGGATCACCAGAATTTCGGCATGCGCTGTTGGATCGGACAATTCACGTGTTCGGTTTCCTGCTTTGGCAATCACATGTCCTTTTGCGTCCACCAGCACGGCGCCAACAGGAACCTCGCCCCTTTCGCCAGCAGTACAGGCTTCCTCCAGCGCAAGGCTCATGTGACTTGTAAAATCGCTCATATGCTCTCTCTGCCCTGCGAATATTGAATTGCCAAGTCGCTTTCCCTTTTAGCTAAGACAGGCTAGAGCCTGTTTCATGAGCAAAGAACCCCCAAAAGACGTCGCAAGACCCGGCGAACGCATTGCAAAAGTTCTGGCCCGTGCGGGCATTGCCTCGCGGCGCGAAGTTGAACGCATGATCGAATCTGGCCGTGTTACTGTTAACGGAAAAAAGATCAGCAGCCCTGCGCTGAACATTACAACAGCGGACAAAGTTACTGTCGATGGCAAACCTGTTGGCGAGCCCGAGCCACCGCGTGTTTGGCTGTACCACAAACCGTTAGGCCTTGTGACAACGGAGCGCGACGAAAAAGGCCGCAAAACGGTTTTTGAATCTTTGCCGGACAACATGCCCCGGGTACTGAGTGTTGGTCGGCTCGATATAAATTCCGAAGGTCTGCTTCTGCTGACGAACGATGGCGAAATGAAGCGGAAGATGGAATTACCTTCAACCGGCTGGCTGCGGCGTTACCGGGTGCGGATCAAAGGCAGACCAACAGATGATATGCTTGCGCCGCTAAGAAAGGGCATCGTGATAGACGGCGAACGTTTTCAACCAATGGAAGTAACAATCGACCGCCAGCAAGGCGCCAATGCCTGGCTGACAGTTGCAATACGCGAAGGAAAGAACCGCGAGGTTCGCCGCGCGATGGATGCAGTGCAGCTGGACGTAAACCGCCTGATCCGCATCAGCTATGGGCCGTTTCAACTTGGAAACCTAGAGGCTGGCGCAGTTGAAGAAGTCAAGCAAAGGGTGGTGCGAGACCAGCTAGGTCTGCGTGAAAATCCGAAGCCGACAGTGCAGCGTAAAGGCCAACCCACCCGCCGCCGACAATAAAGCGAATCCCACGAAAGCTTGACCTTGCGCGCCGCTTCGCTAGTTCTAAACCCCAGAAAATTCAGTTAGGGCATGCGCGATGGCAGATATTTTAACGATTGAAAACCTTAGTAACCTATTAGTTCTTTGCTTTCTTCAGGCAGTGCTTGGGTTTGACAACCTTCTCTACATCACAATCGAAAGCCAGCGCGCACCGATTGAACACCAGAAAGCCGTGCGCTTTTGGGGCATCATAATCGCAGTTTTGCTGCGCGTTGTTCTGCTTTTCACGATGATCCAGCTAATCGACTCTATGTCTGAACCGTTTTTTGTTTTCGACTGGACTGGTGTCATTGAAGGCGGCGTTAATTTTGCTACCCTGATTTTCATATTGGGCGGCGTGTTCATCATCTATACCGCCGTAAAAGAGATCGGCCATATGCTGACGATTGACCGCCTTGATACAGATGTAGAGCATAAACGCGGTAAATCTGCAGCGCAGGTGATTGCTGTAATCGTGATGATGAATCTCATATTCAGTTTTGATTCAATCCTTTCATCACTGGCAATTACAGATGTTTTTCCGGTTCTGGCCTGTGCAATTCTGGCATCTGGTTTTGCAATGCTGGTATTGGCTGACGGCGTTACAAAATTTCTTGAAAAGAACCGAATGTACGAGGTTCTGGGTCTGTTTATATTGCTCATCGTCGGCGTTGTGCTTTTGGGTGAATCTGGTCCTGCAGCCGCCCATGCGATGCATGATGATACTTTGCAGATAAAAGTTCTTGGCCAAGCAATAATCCCGATGTCAAAATCGACCTTCTATTTTGCAATCATCGTTCTGGTTGCCGTTGAGGTTGTGCAATCGGGCTATTCTCGCAAGCTTGCAGCAGAACGCTCTGCTGCTTCCCGGTGATAATTCCCCGTAGCGTAACGCTGGATCGAATCTAACGCATGGCCTATAGCTTGTAAGCGCCTGATTTATTGTAGGGGGAGGTTGTTTTATGAGCGGAACTGGTTTGCAAAAACTTGCATTTGTTCTGCTTGTTGCGTTGATCCTCTATGTCTCTGTTACGGGAGGCGTTTAATGGCACAACGGTTTGGTGGAAAATACAGCCCTGATGACGCGCCGGATATTTCCGGCGCTCCGCAGAAATCCCCGTTTCACGGCCAACGCAGAAGTCGTGTAGGTGGGCGGGTCAATTTTCTATTTCTTGCGCCACTTCCCCTGGCATTTCGCGCCTTTTTTCAGGATCCGACAGGGCTTGCGCTAAATTTGCTGGCCTTTGGTACGTTGATCCTCGCGGCGTGGCTAACGCGCGACGGACTCTTGGCACAAGAAGCCTATGAAGCGCGCAAAATCGCACGCCGACCAGCCATCCCTCGAAAAATGTTTGGCTCTGCTCTGACTGGCATCGGCTTGTTTATCGCTGGGTATGCGGGAACAGATAGCATTGCCAGTCCCGTGCTTTTGGCGATTGTCGGAACCTTGTTGCATGGGTTTTCATTCGGTGTTGACCCGCTGCGCGACAAAGGAATGGAGGGGATTGATACCTTTCAGTCTGACCGCGTCGCACGTGTCATCGAAGGTGCTGAAAAACATCTGGCCGCTATGTCTGACGCGATAAAACGCGCAGGTGATCGCAAGCTTGAAGCCCGTGTCGCGCAATTTCAGGCAACCGCACGCGACATGTTTCGGACAGTCGAAGAAGACCCCCGAGACCTGACAGCGGCACGCAAATATTTAGGCGTCTACCTGCTGGGTGCACGCGATGCGACTGCCAAATTTGCGGATATTTACGCCCGCTCCAGTGATATGAAAGCCCGTGCTGACTACGAGGCTTTGCTTGCCGACCTTGAAGAGAATTTCGCCGCGCGTACACGCGCACTATTGCTCGATGACCGCAGCGATCTTGATGTAGAAATCGAAGTGCTGCGCGAACGACTGGCCCGCGAAGGCATACGCGCCTGAGAGCCACCCTGTTTACCTGTAGTGAGGGAGAATTGTTAATGTCCGAGACCATACGCCAGAAGGCTGAACAAACACTACGTGAGATTGAAGAAGTCACCGCGGTTATCCTGCCTGAACCGTCGACAGCGATTGTGCCGATCAGTGAGGCCAAGAAACCTGTCGCTACGCAGATCAAGAAACGCATGGCAGAAATCGATATGACAGATACTGGTTCTATCGTTCGTTTTGGTTCGGGGGCGCAAGCGGAACTACAACAGATCAGCCAGGCGATGTTGGCAGATGTTCGCAACAAAGACGTTGGTCCGGCGGGCGACGGCTTGCGCGACATGGTAACAACTATTCGCGGCTTTTCAGTTTCGGAACTGGACGTGCGGCGTAAAGCAAGCTGGTGGGAAAGGCTTTTGGGACGAACTGCACCTTTTGCCAAGTTTCTTGCGCGGTTTGAAAAAGTTCAGGGGCAGATTGATAAGATCACCGACACGCTTTTGAACCACGAGCACAAGCTGTTGAAAGATATAAAATCGCTCGACCAACTTTACGAAAAGACACTGGATTTCTACGACGAGCTCGCGCTTTACATTGCGGCTGGCGAAGAAAAACTGCGCGATTTGGACGAAACAACAATCCCTGCCAAGGAAAAAGAAGTCAAAGCAGCACCTGAGAAAGATCAGGTGATGGTTGCACAACAATTGCGCGACCTGCGTGCTGCACGCGATGATCTGGAACGCCGGGTACATGATCTGAAACTGACGCGTCAGGTGACGATGCAATCGCTGCCTTCGATCCGTCTGGTGCAGGAAAACGATAAATCTCTGGTAACCAAGATCAACTCGACTCTCGTTAACACCGTGCCATTGTGGGAAACCCAATTGGCGCAGGCAGTCACGATACAGCGGTCTTCAGAAGCTGCGGAAGCTGTTCGCGGTGCCAATGATCTTACTAATGAATTATTAACCGCAAACGCGAAAAACCTTCGGATTGCGAACAAAGCAGTGCGCGAAGAAATGGAACGTGGTGTATTTGACATAGAAGCAGTAAAAACAGCCAATGCAGAGCTGATTGCAACGATTGAGGAAAGCCTGCAAATCGCCGATGAAGGCAAGGCACGACGTGTCGTCGCGGAAGAGGATCTGAAAAAGATGGAAGCAGAATTGCGCGACACCCTTGCCTCTGCGAAAGCGCGCGGCGATGGTGTGGGCCACAACGCCGGCTCTGCCGTGCCTTCCTAAGGATACTTGATGCAACTGCGCCCCTTGCTAGCCGCGCTTTTGACAATCGGCCTGTTAGGTCTGATGGGTTGTCAACCATTAGGGGTGCAGTCTTCTCCCTTGCCTTTACCCAGACCTGACGAGACGGGTGAGGGCATACCTGAACGATCCGAAGAAAGTGAGCGGCTCGTTCGTCACTATGCATACCTGCAGAACGATTTGCTTGCACAGGGGCTAATGCGAACAGATGGTGGCGGCCCGGATGCGCGCTTCACTGAAGAAGATCTCGTTGAAAACTTCCTGCGGATCGCTCTCTACGATGAGTATGTTTTCACGAATGGACGTCTGATTGCCCGAGAATCCGCCAGCCGCCTGCGCCGTTGGGAAGCACAGGTTCTGATTGGCCTTCACTTCGGCGCAAGCATTCCTGCCGCACAACGTGAAAAAGACCAGTCAAGCATAGACCGTTATTCCCAGCGTCTTTCCAGAGTCAGTGGCCATTCCATTCGCATCGCAGAAGACGCCAATTTTCACGTCTTGATCCTGAACGAGGATGAGCGAAAAAGTTATGCGCCCCAACTAAAAGCTCTTATCCCCGGAACGAGCGACCGGATCATCACATCTATCCTGACAATGCCACGCCCGACACTTTGCCATGTATTCGCATTTTCAGGTGGTGCAGGCGATAACATATACAACACGGCAGTTGCCGTTATCAGAGGGGAACATCCTGACCTGACGCGTCTGGCGTGCATTCACGAGGAAATTGCGCAGGGTCTTGGACTCGCCAATGATAGCCGCGACGCACGTCCTTCAATTTTCAACGATGACGAAGAATTTGCTTTGCTGACGCGACATGATGAACTTTTGCTTAAGATTTTATACGACCCCCGGCTTCGCACCGGGATGACACCAGACGAAGCCCGCGAAACAGTCGAAACCATCGCGGCAAAGTTAATGGGCGGAAATACTTAGTACAAAGACGGAGATAACCATGGGTATTCTTGATTTTCTGATCGGCGAATTCATCGATGTAGTCCATTGGGTCGATGACACCCGCGATACGATGGTCTGGCGTTTTGAGCGCGAAGAACACGAAATAAAGTATGGCGCAAAGCTAACGGTGCGCGAAGGGCAAGCAGCTGTCTTTGTTCACGAAGGCCAAATTGCTGACGTCTTTACCCCCGGTCTTTATATGTTAGAGACCAACAATATGCCAATTCTTACAACGCTGAACCACTGGGATCATGGCTTTCAATCCCCGTTTAAATCCGAAATCTACTACGTCAACACCACCCGGTTTAACGACCTGAAATGGGGCACAAAGAATCCGATAATTCTGCGTGATCCTGAATTTGGACCCGTGCGAATTCGTTCATATGGCACCTATACAATTCGTGTCTCGGACCCGGCAAAGTTTCTGACTGAAATCGTTGGGACGGACGGTGAATTCACCATGGATGAAATCAGCTACCAGATCCGCAATATTATCGTTCAGGAATTTTCGCGCGTGATTGCGTCATCCGGCATCCCGGTTCTCGACATGGCCGCAAACACTGCGGACCTCGGCAAACTGGTCGCCGCAGAAATATCGGGAACACTGGAAAACTACGGCCTGTCGATGCCCGAGCTTTACATCGAGAACATCAGCCTACCTGCCGCCGTTGAAGAGGCGCTTGATAAACGTTCGTCAATGGGGCTTGCGGGCGATCTTGGCAAATTCACACAATATTCAGCGGCCGAAGCCATGACTGCAGCCGCGCGCAACCCTTCTGGCGGAGGCGGAATGGGCGCTGGGTTAGGAATGGGAATGGGCATAGCGATGGCAGGGCAGATGGCACAGGCCGGCCCTTGGGGTGCGCAACAACAACCCGCCTCGCCGCCGCCACCACCCCCTGTTGAAAAGGTCTGGCATATTGCTGAAGACGGTGAAACCAAAGGACCATTTTCGCGGGCAGCGCTTGGCCGCATGGTTGGTGCGGGAAGCTTAAGCCGGGAAACCTACGTCTGGACCGCCGGGCAGGACGGCTGGCAAAAAGCCGAAGACATCAGTGAATTGGCCCAACTTTTCACAGTGTTACCCCCACCGCCACCCGCTTCTGACAAGGTGTAATAGTCTCGCTTCACACGTAAACAAAATGTCCCGACCATGACAAAGCAGATTGAAGAGCATCGTTTCCCTTGTGAAACCTGCGGATCCGACCTTCGGTTTGCGCCGGACTCTAAACAGTTGGTTTGCGATCACTGTGGCAACACCCAACCGCTGGGCCCGCTCGAAAGCAAAACTGCTGCAATCCGGGAGATGGATTTCAGGCGCGCGCTTGACGCGCAGTTGCCTGAAGCTGAAATTGAAGAAATTCGCACTCTGACATGCCCGAATTGCGGGGCGCAGGTCGAATTTGATCAGACAAGTCATGCGGCTGAATGCCCGTTCTGCGCAACGCCGGTTGTGACAGACACAGGTGCCCACCGACTTATCAAACCCAAAGGTGTTTTGCCTTTCGTGCTGGAAGAAACGGAAGCACGCAAAGCGATGTCCAAATGGCTTGGACGATTGTGGTTCGCACCTAACGGTCTGCAGGACTACGCCCGTAAAGGAAGGAAAATGCAGGGTATCTACGTGCCCTACTGGACTTTTGACGCAGATACCAAAAGCAGGTACAGCGGCCAGCGCGGTACCGTTTACTACGAAACACACACCGTTAGGGTGAATGGCAAAACCGAAACACGCCAAGTTCAGAAAGTTCGCTGGACGTCAGTTTCTGGCCGCGTTGCACGCTGGTTCGATGATGTACTTGTTCTGGCGTCCCGGTCTCTACCTAAACGCTATACTGACGCGCTCGAACCGTGGGATCTTTCGGAAATGGCACCTTACCAACCTGAGTACCTGGCGGGTTTTCGGGCCGAAGCATACACAGTTGAAATAGATGAAGGGTATAGCGAAGCACGCGTGCGCATGAACCGGGTTATTGAGCGTGATGTAAAGTTTGACATCGGGGGCGACCGACAGCGTATACAGTCGATCGATACAACTGTTAAGGACATAACCTTTAAACACATCCTGCTGCCTGTCTGGCTTGCCGCCTACAAATACCGGGGCAAAACCTACCGCTTCGTCGTAAACGGCCAGTCAGGTCGTGTGCAGGGGGAACGCCCGTGGTCGGCCTGGAAAATCGCGATCGCGATCATCGTTGGCGCTGTTGTTTTTGGTGCTGTCGGGTATGTAATAGCCATTAATCAGTAACGACACATTCCGAGGTCCTATGATTTTATGCTGCGGTGAAGCGCTGATCGACATGCTGCCCGGTGCTCTGGCAGACGGAAACATCGGCTTTGCGGCTCACCCCGGAGGGGCCGCCTTGAATACAGCCATCGCGCTCGGGCGACTTGGCGCCACAGTTGGTTTGTTTGCCGGAGTTTCAAACGACCTTTTTGGTAAAAAGTTGACCTGCGCACTTGATGATAGCCACGTCACTCAGAATTACCTCGTGCGCTCTGACAGGCCCACAACCCTTGCATTCGTGGAACTATCAAACGATGACGCGCAATACGCCTTCTACGATGAAAACACGGCAGGCCGTATGCTAACACCAGATGATCTGCCGGATTTGAATGATGTGGATGCCCTATTGTTGGGTGGCATTTCGCTTGTCGAAGAACCTTGTGGGTCAACATTCGAAGCTCTGATGCAACGCGAATCTTCACGCCATGTCACGATGATTGATCTGAACATACGACCTTCGTTTATTCAGGATGAACACGCCTATCGAATGCGTATCGACCGCATGGTCTCTATGGCTGACATAGTGAAAGTATCTGACGAAGACCTGCAATGGCTGGACGACAATACCGACAGCGAAATTTTTGCAAGATCCCTGCTTGAAAAAGGCCCAGAACTTGTCTGCCTCACACAAGGCGACAAAGGCGTAACAGCCTACAGCAAAAACGGAAAAATTCATGTGTCTGCCCAGAATGTTGCGGTTGCAGACACGGTTGGAGCCGGCGATACTTTTAATGCTGGTATGCTTGCCGAACTGCAATCTTCCGGCGCGTTGACGAAAAAAAACATCACAAATCTAAAACCCGTCGAAATAGAAGCTGCACTAACGCTTGGTGTACTCGCCGCAGCTATCACCGTGTCCCGAGCGGGTGCTAACCCACCCTGGAGAAAGGAATTGCCCTGATGCGCGCCTTGATACAACGCGTAAAAGCCGCCTCTGTAACCGTTGATGATTCAATCGTCGGAGAAATTGGTGCCGGCCTTTTGATTCTTGTTTGCGCCATGGAAGGTGACAGCGAAATTCGGGCAAACCAGCTTGCTGCGAAGATCAGCAAACTGCGCATCTTCAAAGATGACGCAGGCAAAATGAACAAATCACTCCTCGACACGAGCGGCGCGGCACTGGTTGTCAGCCAGTTCACTCTGGCTGCAGATACTTCGCGCGGCAACAGGCCGGGGTTTTCATCGGCCGCTAAACCAGAACAGGGTGAAATACTTTATGAACACTTCGCCACTGAGATACGCAAATTAGGGATAGAGGTCGCCATGGGGCGCTTCGGGGCCGATATGTCGGTTGCGCTTGTCAACGACGGCCCGGTCACGATTTGGCTGGAGGTTTAACCCCCGATTGTGTTTTCTTTTTCCTCTAAATATCCCCGCCGGAGGCAAGAAAACTAAATGCCTCCGGCGGGGATATTTTAGGAATAAGAAAAGTTCAGAGCGTCGATCAGCCTAATTTCTTTGCAAACTCAGTCAGGATGACAATCCGTTGGCCGTTAACCCGGCCTTCGATGTGGCCTTCGTTATCAGCGACCAGAGAAATGCCGCGCACTGCGGTACCTCGTTTCGCTGTGAACCCTGCCCCTTTAACGTTGAGGTCCTTGATAAGGGTAACCGTATCTCCGGCGGCAAGTACAACACCGTTACAGTCTCTGTAAACCAGATCGCCCGCGCGGCTTGTACTTAATCCTGCCTCAACCCATTCCAGCAATTCCGGATCCAAATAAGCTATTTCAAGTAGATCACGTGCCCAAGCTTCACTTTCCAGTCGTTTCAACTGACGGTAGGCTAACACCTGAACCGCAGGCACCTCTGACCAGATCGCATCAGACAGGCATTTCCAATGTGGTGCATCGCTGATGTTACCCGTCACACCCTCGCGACAGGTCGCGCAAAGTGTCACACTCTCGTCACGCGGTTCAACCGCTAGCCCCAAAAGAGCCTCTGACGCACTGCAGAATTCACAAGCTGATGAAGTTTCAGACATCTGGGCCTCTCATTTTTTGCCAGCAACGCCAATTTCGCGCTGAAAGAAGCAGCTAGATGAAACCAGAGGGCTTGGCCAGAGGCGTTGCATGGTCTTTCCGGCGGCAACTGGTGCCACCGCCGGAAAACGCTCATTTATTCGTCGACGTAATCGCTCATCGGTGGGCAGGTACATACGAGATTTCTATCGCCATATGCGTTATCAACCCGGTTGACCGGCGGCCAGTATTTATCAACGGCAAAAGCACCCGGCGGATAGCAAGCCTCTTTTCTGGTGTAGGGACGGTCCCAGTCACCAACGAGGTCTGCAACAGTGTGCGGGGCGTTCTTCAATGGGTTATTTTCCGCATCGATTTTACCATCCGCTATATCCTGTGCCTCTGCCCGGATGGACAGCATCGCCTCGCAAAAACGGTCAATCTCGGCTTTGGGCTCAGATTCTGTCGGCTCGACCATCAGGGTTCCGGCGACGGGCCAGCTCATCGTTGGGGCATGAAAGCCGTTATCAATCAAGCGCTTGGCTATATCATCAACGGTCACACCGGCACTTTCGGCGACCGGGCGTGTGTCAAGAATACACTCGTGTGCGACACGCCCGTGATCTGACGTATACAGCGTATCGAACGCGCCCTTTAGCCGTGCTGCGATGTAATTGGCATTCAGGATCGCCACTTTGGTTGCTTGCGTGAGACCAGCCCCCCCCATCAGCAGGCAATAAGCCCAACTCACTGGAAGGATTGATGGCGAACCGAAGGGCGCAGATGAAACAGGGCCCATTACATGCGCGCGTTCAGGATGGCCTGGCAGGTAAGGTGCCAGATGCGCTTTCACACCAATTGGCCCCATACCAGGGCCACCACCACCGTGTGGAATGCAAAAAGTTTTATGCAGGTTCAGGTGGCTGACGTCACCTCCAATGTCACCGGGACGCGAAAGGCCCACCATGGCGTTCATATTCGCGCCATCAATGTAAACCTGCCCGCCGTGCTTGTGCGTTACTTCGCAAACCTCATTCACCGTTTCCTCGAACACGCCATGTGTTGACGGATAGGTGATCATGCAGGCTGCCAAATTCTCGCTATGCGTTTCGGCCTTTTCACGGAAGTCAGCAACATCGATGTTGCCGTTTTCATCCGCACGAACCGGTACAACCTTCCAGCCAACCATTTGTGCAGACGCCGGGTTTGTTCCATGTGCCGAGGTCGGAATCAGGCAGATATTGCGATGCCCTTCCCCGCGTGAAGCATGATAGCCGCGAATTGTTAGCAATCCGGCATATTCGCCCTGAGCTCCGGAGTTTGGCTGCTGAGAAATAGCATCATACCCGGTTATCTGGCAGAGTTTATCGTTCAGATCGTCAATCATCTGCGTGTAGCCCTCGGCCTGGTCAGCCGGAACAAAAGGATGCAGGTTACTGAACTCGGGCCATGTGACCGGAATCATTTCAATCGTCGCGTTCAGCTTCATTGTGCAAGACCCAAGCGGGATCATGGCACGATCAAGCGCTAGGTCGCGGTCTGCGAGACGACGCATATACCGTGTAATCTCTGCCTCAGCACGATTGAGATGGAAAATCGGATGGGTCAGAAACTCGCTGTCCCGTAAGTTCGCTTCGGGCAGACGATACTCGCGATTTTTCTCGCTGTCGTCTTCCATATCGCCACCAAAGGCGCGCCAGACAGCTTCGATCGTTTCGGGGCGCGTTTGTTCGTCAAGGCTGATACCGACACGGTCATCGTCAATCTTGCGAAGGTTGATGCCGCCCATGACTGCGGCATTCATGACAACGCCCTGAAGCGGGCCAACGTTGACGGTTATGGTGTCAAAGAAAACTTCGGGCTCAACCTTGTAGCCAAGGCTTTCAAGGCCCTTCGCCAGACGTGCGGTTTTGCGATGAACAGATTGCGCAATCGCCTTGACCCCATCAGGGCCATGATAGACCGCATACATGGATGCGATAACCGCAAGCAGTGCCTGCGCCGTACAGACGTTCGAATTGGCTTTTTCGCGACGGATATGCTGTTCACGGGTCTGCAATGCCAAACGGTAGGCCTTGTTGCCGTGGCTATCGATCGACACGCCGATAATCCGCCCGGGCATAGACCGTTTGAACGCATCGCGTGTTGCCATATAGGCAGCGTGTGGGCCGCCGTATCCCAGTGGCACACCAAAGCGCTGGGTTGACCCAATCGCAATATCAGCCCCCATTTCACCGGGTGACTTCAACAAAGCCAGCGCCAGAGGATCAGCGGCAACCACTGCAAGCGCTTTGGCATCATGCAGTTTTTCGATCAGATCCGTAAAATCGCGTACGTGGCCATACGTACCAGGATACTGAAATATTGCGCCAAATACATTTTCGGCAACCAGATCATCCGGTGCACCAACGATCACTTCGATGCCAAGAGGCTCTGCACGAGTCTGAATAACTGCGATGTTTTGCGGGTGGCAGTTTTCATCTACAAAGAAAATGTCAGATTTTGATTTCGCCGACCGTTTCGCCATCGTCATTGCTTCTGCTGCAGCAGTGGATTCATCCAGCAAAGACGCATTCGCAATATCGAGCCCGGTCAGATCGCTGACCATAGTCTGGAAGTTTAGCAACGCTTCCAATCGGCCTTGCGAGATTTCAGGTTGATACGGTGTATAGGCCGTATACCAGGCGGGATTCTCCAGAATATTGCGCAAGATAACAGGCGGAGTCGTGGTGCCATAATAGCCCTGACCAATCAGCGAAGTCAGAACCTTGTTCTTTTTAGCGACCTCTTTCATATGATACAGCGCGTCGCGCTCTGTCATCGCCGGGCCCCAGTCGAGCGGCGTTTTTTGCCGGATCGCCTCGGGGACGGTATCATCAATCAGCTCATCAAGTTTTTTAAAACCGATCACCTTGAGCATTTCCGCCATTTCGCGCGTCGTTGGACCTATGTGGCGCCTGTTGGCGAAATCATAGGCCTCGTAGTCCGTGAGTTTGAATCCCATTTGCGGGCCCCCTAGCCGATAAACGCTTTGTAACCTTCTTCGTCCAGCAGATCTTCAAGCTGCTTGGCGTCCGAGATTTTGATTTTGTAAATCCAGGCGTCAGTTTCAGCGAATTCGTTCATGCTACCGGGCGCGCCTTCCAACATATTGTTGGCTTCGATGATTTCACAATCTACAGGCGCATAAATTTCTGAAGCGGCTTTGACGGATTCAATCACGCCAATTTCATCGCCTTTTTCGAATTCGTCCTCTGCATCTTTCAGCTCAATAAAAACAACTTCGCCAAGTTGGTCGGCAGCGTGCGCGGTAATGCCAATGGTTGCGGTATCGCCGTCAACGGTGATCCATTCGTGGTCTTCGGAATAATAGGTGGTCATGTTAGAAGCTCCGGTTAGCGTTTGTAGTTTTGCTGCACGAAAGGCAGAGCGATTATTTCTGCGGGCAGGGCCTTACCACGCACAATTAGGTTTACCACTTCGCCAACATTGGCATGGTTCACCGCGACATACCCCATCGAAACCGGACCTTGGACCGTAGGCCCAAACCCGCCAGATGTGATATGACCAAGAGTATTACCGTCAGTATCCTGGATTTCAACGCCTTGTCGTGCTGGCGCACGACCTTGTGGTTTAATTCCGACCAATTTTCGCGACGGCCCATCAGCCAATTCGCGCAAAATTCGGTCTGCACCTGGAAAGCCACCCTCTTCGCGACGGCGTTTCTGGATTGCCCAGTTCAACTGCGCCTCAATTGGCGAGGTGTCATTGTCGATGTCATTACCATAGAGACATAAACCTGCCTCAAGCCGAAGACTGTCACGCGCCCCGAGACCGGCGACATCGCAGTCTTCATGCGCCAGAAAGGCACGTGTGATCGCAACAGCATGTTCGTCGGGAATAGAGATTTCATAGCCATCTTCGCCGGTATACCCCAAACGGGAAATACGACAAGAAGCACCCATAACATCCGCAACGATCGTTTCCATGAATTTCATCTCAATGGCGTCTGGGCACAACGCACCTACAACATCGACCGCTTTAGGGCCCTGTACAGCCACCAATGCGCGATCAGTAAGTTCCACAATGTCGACCCCATCAAGATTGGCACGCATATGACCGATGTCCTGATCCCGCATCGAAGCATTCACCACTAAAAACAGGTGATCCCCTGCGTTTGATACGATCAGGTCATCCATGATCCCGCCTTCGGGATTGGTAAAAAAGGTGTAGCGCGCCTTGCCCTCAGCCAAGGGTTCAATGCTTGCTGGCACGATGCTTTCAAGCTTCCGGGCAGCACCTTCCCCACGCAGTTCGACCTGCCCCATGTGAGACACATCAAAGACAGCGGCCTTTTCGCGGCATTGTGCATGCTCTGCCATAATGCCAGCTGAATACTGAACCGGCATTTCCCAACCGGCGAAATCAACCATCTTACCGCCAAGTTCAACGTGCAGGTCATATAGCGGGGTTCGGCGCGGAGCAGTGGATTCTGTGTCAGACATGATGCGTAATCCGTTTGAAAAAGGTTTCGATGGCAGCTGAACAAGTAAGAGGGGAAGCTTGGGCAATAACGCTTTTCGCGAAAGGCAGGTTAGATTTCACCATACGTCTGATTCCCCCTTTTCAGCAATGTTTCTTATAAGAAACTATTTTCCTTTAGTGTCATTTTTCTCTCATATGCGTATAATATCGCTAAATCAACAGATTCTTGCTGTGAACTGGTAAATTTTGCGTGGATGATAGGACCAAATTCGCGCCAAGTTGACCGCAAGAACGCGGCTACGGAGGTTCCTGATGGCTGAAATGGAAGAACTTCAACCGCTTACAGCGGAAAGTCTGCCACCAGAGGCGCAAGACAGCTCCTCTCTTGCAAAGCTGATCCGAGAGGCGCGGCGCAAAAAGAACTGGACGCTAGAGGAAACAGCCCAGCGCGCCGGCATCGGTCGATCAACCCTATCGAAAATCGAAAATGATCAGACCAAGGCCGGATTCGATATTATCCGCCGCCTCACCCAAGCATTGGAACTGCAAACGCCGCAGCTTTTCATTCAATCCCGAAACCGGGGTGTGACAGGTCGGCGTGATGTGACCTTCAAAGGAAAGGGTGAACCACGATCCACCAAAACGTATGATCATGAATTGCTCTGCACAGAACTCACCAGCAAAGCCATGGTCCCCTACATCAGCCACATCAAAGCCCGCGATATGACAGAGTATGACGAGTGGATTCGTCATAGCGGTGAAGAGTTCATGTATGTTCTGGAAGGAACGCTCGAGTTACATACGGAGCACTATCGCCCATTGACCCTAACCAAAGGTGACTCTGTTTATTATGACAGCGGCATGGGTCATTGCTGTATTTCCCTGAGCGAAGAAGATGCCTTGGTTCTTTGGGTATCGCTGGAGTTGTGAGCTTGAAGCAGAAAGCTCTGACATTGCGCGGTCTCGAAGTTTTTGAAACGCTGGCCAGAACCGGCTCTGTCGCCGACAGTGCGCGTCATTTGGGGATGAGCCAACCCGCCGTGTCTCAGCAGCTTCGCAATTTGGAAGACGGTCTGGGAGCCGAACTTCTCAATCACGGCAAACGCCCGATGACATTGACCCCAGCCGGAGTCAGGTTTCTTACCCGGACCAAAGAAGCGCTAAGCCAGCTACGTCAGGCGCAAACCGAACTGACAGCCTTGGATCTGTCGCATCTCGCCGATCTGCAACTTGGTATGATTGACGATTTCGAAAATGATGTAACACCGCAGTTTGTGACTGCGCTCGCCCAGAATCTGTCGAAATGCCAGTTTCGTCTGATTACCGCGCCAAGCCGCGAGATTCTGCAAATGCTCAAAGACCGCAAGCTTGATCTTGGGATCGCCGCTTCGACGGGGGAACCACCCGCCGAAGTAACGGAACACCCATTGCTGCGTGATCCATTCTTGCTTGTCGCCCCTGCCGCAATGGAGTTGCCTGCTCAAATTGAACTTACAGCGCTGACAAGCCTTCCGATGATCCGTTACGAACGTGACATGATCATTAGGCGCCAGATAGATGCCCATCTGTCCCGGTTGAAACTTGATCTACCAGCGCGTTACGAAATCGGCAGTCAGCAAGCCCTTATGGCGCTCGTTGCTGGCGGCCTTGGCTGGGCGATCACAACGCCGCTGGGGTATCTTCGCGCTCAAAGGTTTCATAGGGATGTGACCGTGCATCCCCTGCCCTTTACACCTTTTGCCCGTCGCATTTCACTGTTTACGCAGAAAGACTGGCAAGATGCAGCAAGCTTTGACATTGCGGCAACCTTAAGGGTGTTAATTGACACTCAAATTATAGACGCGGCCCACAAGAAATTGCCTTGGCTGGGCGAAAACCTCCGGATGCTGCCTGATTAAAGAAGGATGTTAAAGGCCTTGCGGATATCTCTGTCGACGGACGCTTCAACATATTCAGGCTCATGGTTTGCCAAAATATCGCGCACCCGTTCCCGCGCCCTGCTCCATGCATCGGAGCCGCCCTTTTCGGCCCAGGTCCTGGGGTCGTCGCGATCTGCCAGACTAGGATAGAAATAGTCCCGCTCCATCGCACCGAGTGTATTTTTCTCACCCAGGAAATGCCCCTCGCCCAGCACTGCCGCACAAATTGCGTCATAGCCAAGTGTTTCGTCACTCACCTCAACACCGCGTAGTACCCGGTAAATATGCGAATGCATTTCGTCATCCAGCAAAAACGCCTCGAAGGACACGCCAAGCAGCGACGCTGTCATACCAGAGCTTTCATAGATCAGATTGCCGCCCGCCAACCCCGCAGCAAGCGCGGAAATTCCCTTTTCCATTCCATATTGCGCATCAATCGCCTTGGCGTCTGTCATCGAACTGGCAACACCCGATGGCAAACCAAGCCAGTTTGATATTTGCGCCGACGCGGCATTTAGTACCGAAATTTCGCCGCCGCCGCCGCAGAAAGCCCCACTGCGCAAATCGATCACCAAGGGCCAGTTCGAAAATACCATCGGGTAGCCCGGCTCAAACACATTGATCATGATCAGACTGCCCAGCGTTTCAGCCAGTGATTGCGCCAGAAATCCGGCAAGCGTCGCCGGGGCCGTTGCCCCGGATTGCGCCGCCGTGATGCATGAAATCGGGATGTTGTGCTTCATGCATTCAAGCGCAACCTCCACCGCATCTTCGCCAAAGCGCATTGGTGAAATTACCGGGCTGATATGGGCCTTAACGAAGGGTCGCTTGGAAAACGCCCCGTCTGCGCCCAACGCCATGTCGAACATCTTAACAATCGGGGCAATGGTTTCGGCAACAGTGAAAGAGGTCGCCACGGGTTTCGTTGTACCGTGCAGCAAGGCATAGGCCGTGTTTACATCAAGATCGATCACCTTGGGTACGTCGGTCGCGACACAGCAGCGCGTGAACCAGCTGACATTAGTCAGTGTGTCCTGCAATCGCGTGAAGTCATAAAGGTCACGCAGCGTCGATGGCCGGTAAACCTGTGTGTCGAGGTCAAGTGTTTGAACCGCTGCACCCCCGGTTCCGAAATACACCTTGTCACCACCAACTTCGATTGAACGCGCCGGGTCACGCCCGTGAAGCGCAAAAATCTTGGCCGCGTTCGCTATGATTCCCTCAACCATGGATGCCGGAAACACAATGCGTCCAGTATCATTTTTCTTTGCCCCATGCGCGATGAGTTGCCTTTCTAGAACTGCGGGAACGTCGCCCATTCCCAAATCTTCCAGCAATCGCAAAGCTGTCCCGTAAATCGCGCGAATCTCGGGTTCGCTAAGCGGCTTATATTGCCCACCAACCTGCCCCGGTGGGCACGGGTTTGTCACCGGCGGCGCTGATCGCGCAGCAACCCTTTCGGCCCGTCCCCCCATGCGTCGTGTTGATTTAACCCTAGCCACTTCTTTTCGCTCCGGATTTTAGGAACAGTTGACCCATACACAGTAGGGCACGCAATCCAATCTGTCGGTATTTGTTAAAAGCGTAACTTCGATTCCAATAAATGGAAGACAGTGACTTTGGCTTGACCCGTGCCTGCGCTTGTTTCCCTATACAAAAAAACAATGGGATATGGATATGAAAAGCCAGACGCGCGTGGTTGTTATTGGCGGCGGTATCGCCGGATGTTCAACGCTCTATCATCTGACCCAGGAAGGCTGGAGCGATGTTGTATTGGTCGAGCGGAATGAATTGACCAGCGGCACGACCTGGCATTCGGCAGCTCAGGTCACAAATTTTGGCATGAACCAGACGATGGTTGGCCTGAAAAGCCACTCCATTGCGCTTTATAAGGAACTTTCAGAAGACCCGGAATATCCCATCAACTATCACCACGCGGACGGTGGTATTCGTCTTGCCAATACCGAAGAACAGTTGGAAGGCTACCGCCATTTCACTTCCGTGGCACGAGGCATGGGAGTGAAATTTGAGGTGATTGATGCCGCAGAATGCGCGCGGCGGCACCCGCTCATTTCAACCGAAAACCTGCTTGGCGGGCTGTGGGACCCGCTTGATGGCGATATTGACCCGGCCCAGTTGTGTCAGGCGCTGGCGCGACGCGCGCGTAAAGCGGGGGCAGAGGTTTATCGCAACACACCCGTTACCGGGCTCACCCAACATAAAGACGACAGTTGGACCGTTCACACCGAAAAAGGTGGCATCAATTGCGAAATCGTCGTGAACGCCTGTGGGTACCGCGTGAACGAGGTTGGCACGATGATGGGGGTGCATCACCCTGTCATGTCGATGGAACACCAGTACATGCTGACCGAGCCAATCCAGCAAATTGTTGAAGCTGGCCACAGAATGCCGCTGCTCCGCTGCCCAATCAGCGACTACTACTGCCGTCAGGAAAAACAGGGACTGCTTGTCGGATTCTATGAGCAGGATTGCAAAACATGGGGTATGGACGGGATCGACCCGAATTTCGTGAACGCGCTTTGCCCGGATGATCTGGACCGGATCACCGATGTTCTGGAAGGGGCCTTTGAGCGTATGCCTGTATTGATGGATGTTGGCATTCATACGGTTGTCAATGGGCCCATCACCTACACCATCGACGGCGCGCCATTGGTTGGGCCAATCCCCGGAAAGCGGAACGCGTTTTGCATTATCGGCCTGCGTGCAGGGCTTGGCGAAGGCGGTGGTCACGGCTGGCTGCTCGCACAGCAGATCGTGCAGGGCGAGGCTTGTTATGACACCTGGTGTCTGGACCCACGTCGTTTCACGGGTCACGGCAACGTGGAGCTGACAGCGCTAAAAGCCATCGAAGACTATCAAAACGAATTCCGCTTTCATTTCCCGCACGAACACCGCCCGGCAGGTAGGCCAGCCAAAACGACGCCACTGACACCAATTCTGGCCGCTGAAGGGGCCGAATTTGATGTTGTGAACGGCTGGGAACGCATGGCGTACATTAAGCCTTCACCGGATTTCACCGAAACCCACAGCTTCCGGTTCAACGAAACCTTTGATGTTATTGCTGCAGAAGTTGACGCCGTGCAAAACGCTGTCGGCCTGACCGAAGTAAATGGTTTCAACCGATATGAGATTTCAGGCATCGGCGCACAGGGTTGGCTTGATAAAATGTTCTGCGGGCGCATTACCCGCAAGACTGGAAAAGTTGGTTTGGGTTACCTTCTGAACCACACGGGCAATGTGAAAGGCGAAGCAACGATAGCCAATCTGCCGGATGGGCGTATCTGGTATGGCTCTGCTGCTGCGGCTGAGTTCCATGATATGGACTGGCTGAGTTCGCATCTTCCCAATGACGGTTCGGTCAGCGTCCGGTCCCTGACAAACGATCACACAATTTTGGTTCTCGCAGGCCCGCGTGCGCGCGACGTTTTAAGTTCGGTTTCGCGCGAAGACTGGTCATCTGAAGCCTTCCCTTGGCTGTCAGTTCGCGCGGCATTCATCGGTATCGCCCCGGCTGTTGTGATGTCTGTAAGCTTCTCGGGCGAGCTTGCTTATGAAATTCACGTTCCAAACAACCAACTCTACGCCGCGTATCTGGCGCTACGCCAAGCAGGTGAGACGCATGGAATGCGACTGTTCGGAAGCCGCGCCGTTGAATCGATGCGGCTCGAAAAAGGTTACCGTCATTGGAAATCTGATCTGATCACAGAATATAACCCGTTTGAATCCGCACTCGACCGTTTTGTAAAACTCGATAAACCGGATTTTGTGGGTAAGGATGCGCTGATCGAAGCAATGAAATCAGGGCCCCGTCGCCTGTTTGTTTCATTGGTTCTTGATTGCACCCATGCCCCTGCGCATCCCGGCGCAAGTATTTTGAAAGACGGCAAGGTCGTTGGCACTGTTACCTCAGCTGATTGGGGCCACAGAGTCGGCAAGAACATTGCGTTGGGGTTTGTGGAACCCGATTGTGCGGTTGAAGGAAGTGACCTTTCCATCGATGTAATAGGCGCAAGTATACCGGCTAAAGTGACACAGCCTTGCCTCTATGACCCCGAAAATACTCTGGTCAGATCCTAAGTTCAGAACCTATAAACTGACGGAAAGCGTCAGATGACAGCTATGATCCCGAATTGCATGAAGCTGCGGAGCAAGCGCGGCTGGCAAAGGTGCTAGTAGATGTTCTTGTGTGGATGGCGCCTGCAAAGCAAGACTTTTTTCGAAGCAATTAGCAATTTGTCAGATACGGTCTTGTGTTCGGCCTGTTCGCGCGGAACTTTAGTCCGCTGGCCTTGATGGTTTCCGCAGATCAAGTCCCCATTCTCGCAGACGGACAGATGTCGTCCTGGACAAAGCCCGGGGTGTCTTGATGTTGCGGCTGACTCGTCCGCCATCACTTCATTGGTCTTGCTATCTCGTTGTTCGTTGCTTCTCGTTTCAGACTGTTCGTACTTCGTAGGGTTCATTGCGCGATAGCACCGCCCAGATGATCCTTGCGGTTTTGTTTGCCATGGCAATCGCCGCCAGCTTGGCTGGCTTTCGTTGTAGGATGTCGGCGAACCAAGGATCAAACCGCTCTGGTGCGCTTCTGATCTGTTTGATGCGAGACGTCATGCCCACAACCATCAATCGACGGATGTAGCGGTCACCCATTTTTGATATGCGCCCCAGACGCTCTTTGCCGCCTGTCGATTTGTTAATTGGCGTCAGACCCAGCCAAGCCGACAAATCTCGACCGCTTTGGAACTGTTCGCCACTCCCCACAGTTGCCACGTTGGCAGAGGCGGTAATTGGTCCAATGCCTGGGATGGTCTGAAGCAACGCTATTCGCGGTTCCGATTTTGCCGCAGCGGTTCTCTGTTTG
>Ga0316204_10005251_pt1 | contig 21749 bp, 17 predicted proteins | sample 6monrhotite_MG_2_FD_205661 | JGI IMG/M metagenome (GOLD analysis project Ga0316204, IMG submission 205661) | Microbial mat bacterial communities from mineral coupon in-situ incubated in ocean water Damariscotta River, Maine, United States -... | ecosystem: Environmental > Aquatic > Marine >... | reverse complement strand
TAGTTGAAACACAAGCTGGAGATGTTTCTGCTTATATTCCAACAAATGTAATTTCGATTACAGATGGTCAAATTTTCTTAGAAACATCATTATTCTATAAGGGTATTCGTCCAGCTATTAATGCTGGATTATCTGTTAGTCGTGTTGGTTCTGCTGCACAAATTAAAACAATGAAACAATTATGTGGTTCATTGAAATTAGAGTTAGCTCAATACCGTGAGGTTTTATCTTTTGCTAACTTCGGTTCAGATTTAGATGATGAAACAAAAGCTCTATTACATAGAGGTGGTCGTTTAACTGAATTATTAAAACAACCTCAATTCTTACCTTTAGCTGTAGAATACGAAGTTATTTCTGTATTTGCTGGTATTAAAGGTTATTTAGATAAAGTAGAATTATCAGAAATTTTACGTTATGAAGAGTTATTATTAAACTTCGTTAAAAAATCTAAGATTTTATTACCTTATGTTAGTGTTTTAAAATCAGAAATTAATGTTGATGCTTTCACATTAATTTATAACTACTTTTTTAAAGTAACAACTTAATTATATATTTTTAATAATTATTAAAAAAAATATAATTAAAATAATTTTTTATGGGTATAGTTTATTATTTTTTTGTATTAAAAATTTAATAAAAAAGTTGGGTTTGATTCTGGCCCAGAGTGAACGCTATAAGTAGGCCTAATACATGCTAGTTTCAACGTAAATTTTAAAATTTAAGTAGCGAAAGGGTGAGTAATACGTTAGTAGAATGTTAATAGTATATTTTATGTTAAAATTAAAATAATTAAAAATTAATTTGCTATTAATAAGCTAACTTAGGATTAGGTAGTTGGTAAGGTAATGGCTTACCAAGCTGTAGATACTTAGCTGATTTGAGAGAATGATTAGCCACAGTGGGACTGAAAAAAGGCCCAAGCTTATTTTTAAGACAGCAGTAAGGAATATTGGACAATGAGCGAAAGCTTGATCCTGCCATGCTATAGAGGGACTTTAATAGCTTATAATTTTAAGTGAAGGCGTTAGTTGTAAACCTCTTCGATTAGGAACTATAATGAGATTACCTAATAAGATGAAAGTCCTGACTAACATTCGTGCCAGCAGTCGCGGTAATACGAGGGGGGCAGGCGTTATTCGTGATAACTGGGCGTTAAGGGCAAGTAGGCGGCTTTTTGAAAAAAATATAAAAGAACGAGAACATCGTAATGTATTTTTAATATTTAAGCTTGAGTATAGTAGAAAATAATAGTATTTTTAATTTAGAGGTAGTAATCATAGATATTAAAGAGACTTTCAATTGCGAAGGCAATTATTTATATTATACTGACGCTGAGATGCGAAGGTATGGGTATCGAAGGGGATTAGATACCCCCGTAGTCCATACAGTCAATGATGAATATTCATTATTAAATTAAAAAAATAATTTAGTTTTGTTAGTTTACGCATAAATATTCCGCCTGAACAGTACGGTCGCAAGATTGAAATTCAAAGAAATTGACGGAAGTTTTTTTAAAGCGGTGGAGCATGTGGTTTAATCCGATAATCCGCGCAAAATTTTACCAGTTCTAGTTTTTAAAATGTAATTATAGATAGTAAGCTATAATTAAATATATAAATTAATATTATATTTAAATTATTTTAAAGCAGGAGTTGCATGGCTGTCGTAAGCCCGTGTTGTGAAATGTTTAGTTAATTCTTTAGAACGGGCGTGACCCTTATATTTAAATTATTTTATAAAGATTTAAAAATTTAACTCTTTATAATTTAGATAAAAATGCTATTACTCCCAATTTTTTAATATTTAAAAAATACCATTGACCACTACTAAGCGGTTATTATTTTTTAGTGGTGGTTTACACTTTCTATTGGGATAAAAGATGAATGTAAGGCTGATGTCAAGTCGTCATGGCCTTTATGAACTGGGCTACACATTTGCTACAAGGATAAGCACAATAAGAGACAATAATGTAAATTAGCGTTAATCTGTAAAACTTATCTTAGTTCGGATTGTCCTTTGTAATTCAAGGACATAAAGATGGAATCGCTAGTAATCGTAGATAAGCACGCTACGGTGAATTTTTTTTAAACTTAGTACAGACCGCCCGTCACGTCATGGAAATTAGGATTATTTGAAGTTTTTTTATATTTATTTCATATAATTTTTAACTAATATTGGGAATTATATATTTATATAATTTTAAAGTTTTTAATTATATTGAAATAAACTTTTTATAAAAATTCGAGGATGGTTTTAAGGACTGGGATGAAGTCGTAACATGGTAGTCGTAGGGGAACCTGCAGGCTGGACAAAATAAAAAGTGCATTGAATAGTATAATTGGTTTAGTATATTACATTGCAAATGTGAAGGTAGTGGTTCGATTCCACTTTCAAGCTAGAAAAATATTTCACTAAACTTTAAAAGAGGTGGCTGAGTGGTTAAAGGCGCTTTATTGCTAATAAAGTTGTATTTATATGAATACACATGGGTTCGAATCCCATTCTCTTCGTACTGTTTAATATTTTATAATTTTTAAATAGGAGTAGCTTAACGGTTAAAGTGCAACCCTGAAAAGGTTGAGATGGTGGTTCGATTCCACTCTTCGGCAATTTTTTTAGAAAATGAGTATTACAAATATAAAATTTCGTAGTCGTTCTCAAAGCCTCGATATTGGAGGTAAATTATTTATAAAAGGTAAATTACAATTTCGTTTTATTAAAAAATGGGTAGAAATGTCTGATAATAATATTTTAAAAATAAAAAAACGTTATCCAGCAATTTTTACAGTTTTTCAACGTAGACAACTTTTAAGGACATATAAATTTCAATTAAAGCGTGTTAAAAGATTTTTGCGTTATCGTTTTCGTCGTTTTAAAAGAGTAAAGCAAATACGTCTTCAGCGTAAATATTTAAACCGTTTTCGTTTAAAAACGTTAAAATTTAATATTTTAGATTATGATTTAGATTTAGAATTTTTAAATTATTATTCTAAATTTCGTTATAAAAATGTTTTAAAATTTCGTATTCATTATGATAGCTTTCCAAAACGAATTAAACGGTATAAACGTTTATATATAAAAAAACAAAGATTAAAAACATTTTTAAATTTTAAAGATTATCAATTTAAAAATTATATTAAAACGTTAAAAACAAAAAAATTTTATTTATTTGATTTTTTATATTTTTTAGAATATCGTATTGATACTTTATTATATCGTATATTTTTTTTTCAAAATTTTAAAATTGTACGTCAATTTATTAATAATTATGGTGTATATATTAATAAAAAATACATTACTAATTATCATTATTTAACAAGGATTGGTGACATTATTCAATTATCTAAAAACTATAAATCATTAAAAATGTTAATGTATTTATTAAATCAATTAATATTAGTACCATTTCCAAAATATTTTGAAGTAAATTATAATACATTAACTGTTGTCGTTAAATCTTTTTTTTTATTTAAAACTGAAGGTGTTATGAAAAACCAGTCAGAATATTTTAATCGAAAAAAGAAAAAAACAGATAATATTAAATTACCATTTCCGAAACGTCCATTTTATCCAAGATTAAATAAAGAGAATCGTAAAAAATTGGGTTATTTTAATTTTTTAATTCAGAGAAGAAAACGTTATAATATGATTTATAAAAATAAATTATATTTTGCGGCGTCGTATGAGTTAGGGCAACTTTATTATCCTTTTAACTTAAATTTTGAAGATTTAAATTCAATTTTTCAATATTATTAGTAGTTTTTACTAGTTAGGAAGTAGTTTAATTGGTAAAATAGTGATCTCCAAAATCATTGCTAAGGGTTCAAGTCCCTTCTTCTATGTTAAAAAATAAACTAACAGGATGTAGTTAAAGTGGTAAAATATTTGCTTTGGGAGCGAAAGTTATTGGTTCAAGTCCGATCATCCTGAGATTTATAGATATGGCGGAATTTGGTAGACGCGTTAAATTTAGGATTTAATTTTTAACAAAGTGTAGGTTCGATCCCTACTATCAGTAAATATTTTACGGCTCGTAGTTTAATGGAAAAATAATAACCTTCTAAGTTACTGATATAGGTTCGACCCCTATCGAGCCTAGGAGAAAATTTTAAAATGGAGTGGAGTAAATGGTAACTCACTAGTCTCATGAGCTAGGGTTATAGGTTCAAGTCCTATCTCCTGTATTTTAGTAAAAATAAATTAAGTGACTGAATTGGCTAAGGTACCGGTTTTGAAAGCCGAGGTTTCTACTATAGAATAAGGGTTCAAATCCCTTCTTATTCTATTTTTATTAAAAATTACTTTGATAGCTATAAACTTTTTTTAAATAAAAAAGTAATTGATGGATGTTTGTAGGTATTAATTTCAATAAGACGTTTTTATTACGAAAAGTTTTAAAATTATTATTTATAATAATTTTAATAATTTCTTATTATTAGTAATAATATATTTATTTATTTATTTAGTGAATTGAAACATCTTAGTAGCTAATAGAATATAAATTACTAAAGATTCCGTTAGTAGTGGTGAATGAATACGGAAATTAAAGCCTGTTTTTATTATGTATTAATAAGTATATTAAATAAAATATAATTAAAAATATTATTTTAGACCGAAGAGGGTAGAGTCCCGTGTATACTAAGAATAATAAAATAGAAAAATGAGTAGGGTTAATACGTAATTTGCCTGAAAATAGGAAGACCATTTTCTAAGCTTAAATATAAATTAATAACCGATAGTGCAAAGTATTGTAAAAGAAGAAAATGAAAAAGTTTAGAATTAGAAATGAAATTGATTACTTTACATCAATTGTATTTTTAATTTAAAATACTGTGTACCTTTTGTATAATGGATCAGTGAGTTAATTAAGTTAGCAAGTCTAATTAGAGATATTGTAGGCGTATTGAAAAAGAATTATAAGTTAGCTTAATTAGACCCGAAACTAAGTGATCTAGTCATGGCCAAGTTGAATATACTTTAAAAGGTATTGGAAGACTGAACTTGTATATGTGGAAAAATATTAAGATGAGCTGTGATTAGGGGTGAAAGGCTAATCAAACTTAGAGATAGCTGGTTTTTTGCGAAATTTATGTAAGTAAAGCGTTATATATCATTAAAAAATTATTAAGGGTAAAGCCATACGTGATTTTTGGGGGGAGTAAAGTCCTTACCAATATTATAGAAACTTTAAATATTAATAATTATATTATATAACAGATAGAATACGGGTGCTAAGATTCGTCATTCGAAAGGGAAATAGCCCAGATTAATAGCTAAGGTCTTAAATTATTTATTAAGTATACCAAATGTGAATTTTACAAATGAAAATTTTTGGGAGGTAGGCTTAGAAGCAGCAATCCTATAATGAAAGCGTAATAGCTCACCAATTTATATTTGTATTTGCAGAAAATGTAGGGAGATTAAAATAAATAACCGAAGCTTTAAATATATTTATATAAAATATATGGTAGCAAAATGTTTTGTAAATTTTTAAAGTTTTATTGTCAAATAAAATGTAGATATCAAAATTAAAAATGCTGATATGAGTAACGATAAATAGTATAATATCGAAAAGTCTATCGCTGTAAATTTAAGGTTTCCTTAGTAAAGATAATCTTCTAAGGGTTAATGTTACGGTCCTTAAAATTTTTTTTAAAAAAATGATTGATAGGAAAAATATGGTTTATATTCAAAAACATAAAAATATGAAATTTTTTATTATATTTTACAATCTAATCTTTTTTATTTTAAATACAAAAAAATTTATTTAAAAATTGTTAGATTCAGGAAAAATTATATAATAAAAATATTTTTACCGTACTAAAACCGACACAGGTGGATAAGCAGAGTATGCTAAAGCGATTAAGAGAACAATATTGAAGGAACTCGGCAAAATAACTCTGTAACTTCGGGAGAAAGGGTACCTTTTTTAAAGGTGATACAGAACAGGAGATGGCGACTGTTTATTAAAAACACAGGACTCTGCTAAGTTTTATAATGATGTATAGGGTCTGATATCTGCCCGGTGCTGTAAAGTTAAAAGGAGAGGTATTTATAATTTTTATTATAAATGCTTTGAATATAAGCTTCAGTAAACGGCAGCTGTAAACTTAACGGTTCTAAGGTAGCGAAATTCCTTGTCGGCTAATTACTGACGTGCATGAATGGTATAACGACTGTCTTACTGTCTCCAATATTGACTTAGTGAATTTGAATTCTCCGTGAAGATGCGGTGTAGCAACAGCTAGACGGAAAGACCCCGTACACCTTTACTACAATTATACATTAATTTAAAGTTTTAAGTATGTAGAATAAATAAGAGCTTAGGATTTTTATATAGATAGTATAATAAGGAGGCATTAGTGCAATATTATTTACTTAAATATTTAAATTTAATTTTTTTTAAAGACATTGTATAAGTGGTAGTTTGACTGGGGTGGTCGCCTTCTAAAGAGTAACGAAGGCGTACAAAGGTAAGCTCTAATTAATATTGTATATATTAATTATTGAATTTAATGGTATAAGCTTGCTTAACTGTTTTATAGACATATAAAACAGAAACGAAAGTTGGTCATAGTGATCCGGCAACACTGTATGGAAGGGTTGTCGCTTAACGGATAAAAGGTACGTCGGGGATAACAGGCTAATGACCCCTGAGAGCTCATATCGACGGGGTTGTTTGGCACCTCTATGTCGATTCATCACATCCTGGAGCTGTAGAAGGTTCCAAGGGTTCGGTTGTTCGCCGATTAAAGTGGTACGTGAATTGGGTTTAGAACGTCGTGAGACAGTTTGGTCCCTATCTACTGTTGTATTTTTAAAAATTAAAAACCCTAATTCTCGTACGAGAGGACTGAATTGGGTATATCACTGGTGTTTGTATTGTTTGTTAAAAGCATTGTACAGTAGCTACATATAAAAAATCTAATTACTGAAAACATATAAGTAAGAAGGTCATTTTAATTTTTAAAATTAAATTATTTTAGATAAAAATATTAATAGGTTATGATTGAAAATATTGTAAAATATTTAGATGAATAATACTAAAAAAATATATTTTTTAAAAAATTGTTAGCACAAAAATCAAAGTAAAAAAATAATTATATAAATATCTTGAATAGTATAATTGGTTATTATATGGTATTTGTAATACTGAGATAGTGGTTCAATTCCACTTTCAGGCTCTATTTATATTAATAAAAAGGTATAGTTCAATGGTTAGAATAATTGACTTTTAATCAAGGGATCTAGGTTCGAGTCCTAGTACCGATATTTCTAAATATGGAAGGGTAGTTTAATTGGATAAAACATTTCATTTGCATTGTAACGATATGAGTTCAAGTCTCATTCTTTCCATATTTAATAATTTTAAATATATTTTTGTAGTTTAATTGGTTAAAATGTTATTTTTCGAAAGTAATGATTTAGGTTCAAATCCTAACAAAAATATATTTAAAATACAAATTTTTATACTACTATTTAATTAAAGTAGTATTTTTAATTTTTTAATTAAAAAATGAGTTATAATTTAAATATTTTAATAGTTTTTCTTCCTTTTTTAGGATTTTTATCAGGTGTTTTATTTGGACGATACCTCGGTCATAGAGGGACGGCGATTGTGTTGATAACAAATATGTTAAGTGTTTTAGTTCTCTCGTTAATTAATTTTTATAATGTTTTATTTTTTAAATCCAGTACAATTATTACGTATCATACTTGGGTTGATATGTATTTTGGCGTAATTAAATGGACATTTTTAATGGATACATTAACTAGTGTAATGCTTATAGTTGTTACATTTATTAGTACTTTAGTACATCTTTATTCATTAGGTTATATGTCGGAGGATCCACATTTAATACGTTTTATGAGTTACTTATCATTATTTACTTTTTTTATGTTAATGTTAGTAACTGCTGGAAATTTTATGCAAATCTTTTTAGGCTGGGAAGGCGTAGGTTTAGCGTCATATTTACTGATTAATTTTTGGTTTACCCGTTTACAAGCTAATAAATCAGCAATTAAAGCTGTTATTGTTAATAAATTTGGTGATTTTGCTTTAATTATTTGTATTTTATTGATTTTCAATATGTTTCAAACATTGGATTTATCAATTATTTTTAGTTTAGTACATTTTATGAGTAATGAAACATTTACTTTTTTTATGTTTTCGTTTAATAAGGTTTCGGTTATTGGAATTTTATTATTATTAGGTGCAGTTGGTAAATCTGCGCAATTAGGATTACATACTTGGTTACCAGATGCTATGGAAGGGCCTACACCAGTTTCTGCTCTAATCCATGCTGCGACAATGGTTACAGCTGGTGTTTTTTTATTAGTTAGATGTTCTTCTATTTTAGAAGAATCCTCGATTGTTTTATTATCTATTTTAATTGTTGGTGGTTTAACAGCATTTTTTGCTGGTGTAGTTGGTTTAGTACAAAATGATTTGAAAAGAGTTATTGCATACTCTACTTGTAGCCAATTAGGTTACATGGTGTTTTCATGTGGGATGTCCAACTATTCTTTAGCAATGTTTCATTTATCAAATCATGCCTTTTTTAAAGCTTTATTATTTTTAGGAGCAGGTTCCGTAATTCATGCTTTAATGAATGAGCAAGATATGAGAAGAATGGGAGGTTTAGTAAAAATTTTACCATTAACTTATATTTTTATTTTTATAGGATCTTTAGCTTTAATGGGATTTCCATTTTTAACTGGGTTTTATTCTAAAGATGTTATTTTAGAAACAATTTCAACAGTTTCAACATTAAATGGTATTTTTGTTTATATTTTAGGTTTATTTGCTGCAGCTTGTACCGCATTTTATTCATTCCGTTTAATTTTTTTAACATTTTTTAATTTACCAACAGCAAGTTCAATAAAAATTATTGAAGGTGGTCATGAACCTAATTTATTATTATTAATCCCACTATTTACGTTAGGGTTAGCTAGTATTTTTATTGGTTATTTTACAAAAGATTTTTTTATTGGGTTAGGTACAGCATTTTGGAATCAAAGTATTTATACTAATACTTTTACAGTCTTGTTATTAGATTCAGAATTTGTACCTTCGGGTATTAAACATTTACCTTTAATTTTTACTTTTGTTAGTGTATTCTTTGCAATTTATGTTTTTATGATAAATGGTAATAATTTTTTAAACATTTTTAAATCTAATTACTTAGGATTTTTAATTTATCAATTTTTCAGTAAAAAATGGTATTTTGATAATATTTATAATTTATATATTGTTCCTAGTTTTTATAAATTAGGGTATCAAATAGGCTTTAAATCAGTTGATCAAGGATTTGTTCAAATTTTCGGACCCCGCGGTTTAATTCAAAGTTTTACAAAATTATCACAAATTTCTTCGAGTTTACAAACAGGTTATATTTATAATTATTCTTTTATAATGTTTACGGGATTATTTATAATATTTAATATCTTGTGGTATAATTTTTAGTAAAGCGATGAATCCCGAGCAAGCAATTTTTTTAGTATATTATTTTAATTATCATAGTTTTATTTGTATTTGTATTTTTTACTTCACTTTTATGTTATATATTTTATTTAAAGTGTTAATTTATAATACTATATTTATTAATAGTAAATATAGTATTATAAGATTTTTTCAAAAGTCTTTTTATTTTTATTATTTTATTACTTTTTATATTATATTAATTAATCTATTGCATTATATATTTCTTTATTTTTATATGGTTACATTTAACTTTTATCCAACGGAAATTACGTTTGACTTAATGATTGGCACTGTTGCGGGTCGTAGTAATTTTATATTTTCTGTTATTGGCGTTTTATATTTATTTTTTAAAATTATTTATCATTATTTCTTAAATTATATATCTTTATGGGAGGCTTTTTTATTTGAATGTTTTAATATTTTAAAATTATTTATTAAAATTGATTTTTTTTTTAAAAGTACTTCGGCATTATTAGTTTTAAATTTTCCTGGACTATTGTTTAAATCAAATATTTTAGTAGTTAAACCTAATACCAAGTATTATGCAATAAATAAAAAAGAACAATTTTATTTATTTTATAAACAATTTTTGTTATTAATTTATCAAATTTTTTTAATAGGAATTTTTTTATTATTCTTTTTTAATATGTGTTCGGTATATTATTTTCATACTCTTTTATTGTTTTTACCTTTTTATAATAATAAATTGATTATTATTTTAGGTTTCGTTTTACTTTATTTTTTTTATATTTATTTTTATAAACCAATTTCTTTAAGGACATTACTTTATTTAACTAATTTTTCAAAATTTATAAATTCAAATTTAAAATATAATCTATTATATCGTAATTTAAAGTATTTTTTTAAACCAAATTCCAGTTATAAACAATTTTTTACAAAATTATCAAATTCTTATTTTATAAAAAATGCTAAGGATTTTTTTTATTTTGTAAGTGATGGGGGTAAAGAGTATTCTCTTCCATATTATACTTCAAAAAAAATAATCGAAACTTCTACTCATAATTACAAAGTTTTTCCAGCACATTTATTTAAGTTTTATTTACCTAATTTTGGTAGTCTTATTAATAAAATTTTAAATAAAAATAATCCAAAGTGGATCTATCATTTTGGAAGTGTATTTACGTTTTTAACATTTTTATTTCAAATTACTGGAATTTTTGAAAAAGATAAGGAAAAATTTCCAGAGTCTATGCCTTTAAATTTCCCGGATTTATCCACTAATTATTTTAAAAATTTGTATTTATATTCAAATTTTTTATTAAATATTTATCTATTAAATTGTAAAAATTGGGTAGATGGCCCTTATAATAAATTTGTGATTGATTATTCAAATTATTTTAATTTTATGACTTATTTATTTTTACATAAATATCGTTTAAATTTTTATAAATTTTATAAATTTTATAATAAATTTGTGATACCATTAATTATTTTACTTATTTTAACTGTTTTAATGTTAAATTTTAATGTTTTTTTTGATATAAATGCATTTTTTAATTTTAATATTAATAACTTTACTATAGAATATAAAGTTAATAAATTTGTTAATATAATAATTTTAAATAAAAAACATATGTATATATTTACTCATATAGATTTATTATATTTAATTTTAAAATTATTTATTTTTAATTGGCTTATCAATTTTTTACTTCGATTGGAAACTTTAGCTGTTATTTATTTACCAGCTCTTTATTTAGAATTTTCTCGTTTTAAAGAGTATGGTTTTTCTTCTTCAAATAGTTATATTATAATAATATATAAAGTATTAAATTTTTTTCGTAAATTTTAATTATGAATTTTGCAAATAAAAAATTAATTATTAGTTCTATTTCGAATGTTAAAGAAGTTGCAGAATTTTCAAATGCATTTAAGATTGCTCTTGGGCGAAGCTGTGGTAATACGCAATATTATAAGCTGCTCAATTTGCAATATAAAATGGTTAATGCTAGGCTAGAAAACCCTAGGCTTAGTAATAACCCTGAATTTAACAATCTTTTAATCGATACGACGGTTATTGTTAATAAATATGCGACTCATATGTCAAAAAATGGGGGAGTACCAACTTTTTCGTTAGTAGATAGTACTGCTTTTTTTGTTTCTACAGTTGCAGTTGAAAGTGAAAAAAGTGTTAAGGTACCTTCTTCTACAGGTGCTGCAGGTGCTGTTTTAGAAACTACTCCGGAATTGGTTACTCCACACTCTGTTTCTAGTGGTAAACTGACACCGTCTTTGGGAAGTAATAATATTTCTTTAGGAAAGGAAGAAGAAGAAGATTTAGTAGATATTGGTCAAGTTACGGAAATACCGGAAGCTAACGAAATTGATAAAGTTAAAGAAATATCTGAAATTTCTAGACGTATGATTTCTCCTGAAAAGGAGAAGATTGTTTTACCTAATTTTATTAAAAATTTTCTTAGTTCTACAGGCCATGTTGGTAATCAGTTATTATTTGCAATTGCATTTGCTATTTTTACTTCTTTGGAGCCCGTGCAGTCTTTCGCAATAAATAATATTATATTTTTCGCGGAGCAAGGTGTTCCTTTTAAATATTCGGCAGAAATTGCCGAAACGTTAAAACAGAGTAAATCCTTTTTAGAAATTAAAGGGGCAGTTTCTTCCCTAAGTTCTTTTGTGGAAATTGGCCCAACTTTACAATTTGAGACCGTTAGTGCGTTAAATTTTTATGAAGAAAATAATTTATTCTATTCTTATTTTCACATTGATGATAGTGTTCCAGCGGGTTATCAATTAGCTCTAAAGTTTAAAGAATGGCATAATGCTAGTGAATTATTAGTTTATTTAGCTGGGGAACCTTCCATTGCAGGTACTTTTGACATGTCTACTATAGTACCATCGAGTACTGAATCTAATTTAAGGCCACATTTAATTATTCAATTATTAAATGCTGACGAGTCCACATTAAAAAAAATTTTAACAACAAATTTTTTATTTACCTCACAACTTCATGTTTTAAGTGATAAAATTTTATTTTTATTAGATCAACATGATATGACTTTATTAGATAGTACTACAGTTAATAATTTTTTACAAATACGTAAAATTATTGATATTGCTAATAGCATTTATCTAGATAAAGCTGCTACTGTAGAAGATTTATTTCAATAAATTTTTTTATAGTATAATTAAATTTTAATAATATTTTTTTATTAATGTGTTTACTTGGCGGAATTTGGTAGACGCGTTATACTTAAAATGTAATCTTTTTATAAGGTATCGGTTCGAGTCCGATAGTAAACAAAAAACCCTAAAATTTTTTTATTAAAAAACATAATTTTGTATATTTTTAACTAATTTTTAAAAATTATGTGATTTTAGGGTTTAAAAATTAGTAACCAATCTTAATTCCATAATTATGTATTTTTGTAGTTTAAAATGGTAAAATAGTATTTCTTTTAAATAATAATTTAGGTTTGAGTCCTTACTGAAATACATAATTATAGAATTATAATTAAGTTTTAATTTTTATATGAAATTTTTAACAAAAATTTTTAATATTCAACAACATTCATATCATATGGTAACTTTTAGTCCTTGGCCTTTAATGGGTTCTATAGCGGCCTTTGTTTTAACTACAGGAGGTGTTATGTATATGCATTTCTTTGAGAATGGTTTTTTTGTTTTAGAATTTGGTATTTTCTTAGTATCATTAGTATTTTTTTTTTGGTGGCGTGATGTTATTCGTGAAAGTACATTTGAAGGTATGCATACTTTAGTTGTTCAAAAAGGTTTAAAATTAGGTATGTTATTATTTATTTTATCTGAAGTAATGTTTTTTTTTGCATTTTTCTGGGCTTTTTTTCACTCAAGTTTAGCACCATGTATTGAATTAGGTTCAATTTGGCCTCCAGTAGGTATTATTTCATTTAATGCATGGGATGTACCATTTTTAAACACATGTATTTTACTATTATCGGGTTTAACAATTACTTATACACATCATTATTTAGTAGATAATAATTTAGAATATAAACATTTTGTTATCGAAGGTTTTTTTTTAACATTATGTTTAGCTGTTTTTTTTACAGAATTTCAAGCATTAGAGTACTTAGAAGCTCCTTTTAGTATTTGGGATGGTATTTACGGTACAACTTTTTTTTTAGCAACAGGATTTCATGGATTTCATGTAATTATTGGTACAACATTTATTTTTATTTGTTTTTTACGTTACTTAAAAGGTCATTTTACAGGTACTCATCATTTCGGATTTGAAGCAGCTGCATGGTACTGGCATTTTGTAGATGTTGTATGGTTATTTTTATTTGTAACGATATATTGGTGGGGTAGTTTATAATTTTATCTTTTAAACGTTTTTATATTAAAAAATGAATGAAAAATTTATAAATACACCATTTTTATTTTTATACAAAAGTCAATATTCTTCAATTTTTTCAATTTTTTTACGAATTAGTGGTTATGTTTTATTAATTTGGAGTTTACTTATTTTATTAAATTTAAATGAAATTTTTTTTACATTTAATAGTTTAAGTTTAATTTTTGAAATTTTTACATCTTTTTCTTATTATATAAGTTATATCATTTTTTTCGGTATTACGTTTTTTTTAGCGTATCATTTATTTTTAGGTGTTAAATATATTTTTAGTATTAATATTTTTAATGTTGAAGAATTTCAATCATTTTTAGATATTAAAAATTATTATTTAATTGGGTATGGTTTATTAATTTTTATAGTAATTATTTATATTTTATTCTTTTTTATATAATTAAATGATTACTAATTTATTAAATAGTATTTATTTACGTTATAATCATATAGTGTACTGGTTTTTAAAAACTAACAATTCTTATTATTTTTTAATTTTAAGTTTTAGTTATTTAGTACTTTTTATTTTTAATAGTTTTGTTTTAAATTTTTATTTAATTAATATTTTATTAAATTTAAACTTAATTTTATTATTAATTATAGGATTTTTTCATATTTTTTTATCTATGGTTAGCCTTATAAATGATTATGTTTATAGTTTAGAATTAAATGGATTATTTACAGGTTTTACAACATTAATTTGTTTAAAAATTGTTATTATTTTTTTAATTTAATATAATCTAAAAAAAATATTTAAAATATTTTTGAATTAAAATATAGGTTATATATTCGATAATATTTAAAAATCGTTTAAATAATTTAATCTATATGCTGCAAATAGTATATTATTTTATGTTAAAATCAGTTATTCAAAAATAAACTTTTTTATTCTTGTAACTTAAGCGGTTAAAGTGTTCGTCTGATAAGCGGAATATGATGGTTCGAGTCCATCCAAGAATATTTATTTATGAATTTTTAAAATCTTAAAAATGTCAAATAAAATAAAAAATTTTAATTTAAATTTTGGTCCGCAACATCCTGCGGCTCATGGAGTTTTACGTTTAGTTTTAGAATTAGATGGTGAAGTTATTGAACGTGCTGATCCACATATCGGTTTGCTACATCGAGGTACTGAAAAATTAATAGAATATAAAACATATTTACAGGCTTTGCCATATTTTGATCGTTTAGATTATGTTTCGGTTATGTGTCAAGAACATGCATACTCTTTAGCGGTTGAAGAATTATTAGAATGTAAAATTCCGATTCGTGCTCAATTTATACGTGTTTTATTTTCTGAATTGACACGTATTTTAAATCATTTATTAGCTGTTACTACTCATGCGCTAGATGTAGGTGCTTTAACACCTTTTTTATGGGGTTTTGAGGAACGTGAAAAGCTTTTAGAATTTTATGAACGTGTTTCAGGTGCACGTATGCACGCAGCGTATTTTAGGCCTGGTGGTGTTGCTCAAGATTTACCTAAAGGTTTGTGTAATGATATTTATTCCTTTATTTCCCAATTTAGTTATCGTTTAGATGAGATTGAAGAATTGTTAACATCTAATAGAATTTGGAAACAAAGATTGATTGATATTGGTGTTGTTACTGTTGATGAAGCGTTAGATTGGGGTTTTAGTGGTGTTATGGTACGAGGTTCTGGGTTAGCTTGGGATTTAAGAAAAACACAACCATATGAAATTTATGATTTATTAGATTTTCAAGTACCTGTAGGTCAACGTGGTGATTGTTATGATAGATATTTAATACGTGTAGCAGAAATGCGTGAAAGTTTAAAAATTATTTATCAATGTTTGAATGCAATGCCTTCGGGTTTTATCCGTGTTGATGATAGAAAAATTGTAGCGCCTTCTCGTGCGTTTATGAAATACTCAATGGAATCATTAATCCATCATTTTAAATTATATAGTGAAGGTTTTAATGTACCAAAAGGTAATATTTATCAAACTATTGAAGCACCTAAGGGTGAATTAGGTGTTTATTTAGTTTCTGATGGTTCTAACAAGCCTTACCGTTGTAAAATAAAAGCTCCTGGGTTTTTACATTTACAAGGTTTAGATTTTATGTCACAAGGTCATTTAATTGCTGATGTTGTTACAATTATTGGTACACAAGATATTGTGTTTGGAGAAGTTGACAGATAATTTAAGTTTTATTAGATTAATTTTTAATGTTTTATTCGTTTGTCATTAAAACGAAATTTTTTTAAATTGTGTTTGGAGAGGTAAAAAATTTATAATTATTTTAATGAATATTTTTACATTTGGTAGTCGTTGGCTTTTTTCAACAAATCATAAAGATATCGGTACTTTATATTTAATTTTCGGTGGTTTTGCCGGTGTTATTGGTACTGTTTTATCTGTTTTAATACGTTTAGAATTAGCGTATCCTGGAAATCAAGTATTTTTAGGGAATCACCAATTATATAATTCGATTGTAACTGCACATGCATTTATTATGATCTTTTTTATGGTTATGCCAATTTTAATTGGTGGTTTTGGGAACTGGTTAGTTCCTTTAATGTTAGGGGCACCCGATATGGCGTTCCCTCGTTTAAATAACATTAGTTTTTGGTTATTAATACCAGCTTTATTTTTATTATTATCATCTGCTTTTGTAGAAGTAGGTGCGGGGACTGGTTGGACTGTTTATCCACCATTAAGTAGTATTGCGGCTCATTCTGGAGGTTCTGTAGATTTAGCTATTTTTAGTTTACATTTAGCAGGTGTTTCTTCATTATTAGGTTCGATTAATTTTATTACTACAATTATAAATATGCGTACTCCTGGTATTCGTATGCATGAATTGCCTTTATTTGTATGGGCTGTTTTTATTACAACAATTTTATTATTATTATCTTTACCAGTATTAGCAGGTGCTATTACAATGCTTTTAACAGATCGTAATTTTAATACTACTTTTTTTGATGCTGCAGGTGGTGGTGATCCGATTTTATATCAACATTTATTTTGGTTTTTTGGACACCCTGAAGTTTATATTTTAATTATTCCTGGATTTGGTATCGTTAGTCATGTAGTTTCTACTTATTCATGTAAATTTGTATTTGGATATTTAGGTATGGTTTATGCTATGTTATCTATTGGATTTTTAGGATTTATCGTATGGGCTCATCATATGTATGTTGTTGGTATGGATGTTGATACACGTGCTTATTTTACTGCTGCTACTATGATTATTGCGGTACCTACAGGTATTAAAATTTTTAGTTGGTTAGCAACTTTATGGGCTGGTATTTTAAATATGCAAACTGCAATGTTATTTGCTATTGGTTTTATCTTTTTATTTACTGTAGGAGGTTTAACTGGTGTTATTTTATCTAATAGTGGTTTAGATGTATCTTTACATGATACATATTATGTTGTAGGTCACTTTCATTATGTATTATCATTAGGTGCAGTTTTTGCAGTTTTTGCTGGTATTTATTATTGGATGAATACTTTAACAGGATTTAAATATATTGAACAGTATGGTCGTTACCATTTTTGGACAATGTTTATTGGTGTTAATTTAACATTCTTTCCTATGCATTTCTTAGGTATTGCTGGTATGCCTCGTCGTATTCCTGATTATCCTGATATTTATAGTTTTTGGAATAAAGTAGCATCTTTTGGGTCTTATATTTCTGTAGTTAGTGTAATTATTTTTTTTTATTTATTATTTAATGTTTTAACACAAACAACACCACAGAAAGATTACCAAGACGAAAATCTAGTACAAGTTAACTTTCAAGCAACTACTTATAATAATAATAACTTAAAAACTAAGTTATTAAGTAAAAAAATTTAATAAGCTAGAAAATGCCACAGTTAGATCAAATGTCTTTTTTCTCACAAGTATTTTGGTATTTATTATTTTTTTACAGTTTATATTTTATTGTATTAAAATTTTTCTTACCAACTATTTATTATATCTTAAAATTTCGTATTAAAAAATTTCAAGGTTTAATTTTTCAAATTGAAAGATTAAATGCTCATATTATTCGTTATGGTCGTTTCCATGTTGTTATTATGATGGATATTACTGAGTATATTTTAAAAAATTTAAAAAAAGAACATACATTTTTTTCAATTTTTTTAAATAAATACGAAACATTTTTTACTGCTACACGTAGTTCTACTTCTTCTTTACAAACATCATATTATACTTTTTTAAAATATATTAATTATAGAAAATTATCATTAAATTAATGAAAAAAGTATTAACATTTGTATTTTTTAGTTTTTTATTTTATTTATCTAAAGAAATTTTAGTATTTAATGAAGAAATTATTTTATTATGTGCGTCGTTTATTATGTTTACAGTATTTGTAACTGCAGGCTGGTCTGCTTTAGAATCAACATTAGTAACACGTTCTAATGAGATTTTTTTTATTTTTGATGATTTATATGCATTAAAAATAAAAAAATTAACATTATTTAAAGATGTTTTTTTAAAAAAACAACAATTTAAATTACGTTTAGTTTCATTAACACGTACTATTTCTTTAAATATTTTATATTCAAAATTTTTAAACTCTGTTTTAGAAGATTTTTTCTACTTATACAGTTATTCATATTTAATTTTAAAAGAAGTAATTACAAAAGAATTAATGTTTTTTAAATCTTTTTTTAATCAAAAAGTAATTGCAAAAGATTCTAATAGTAATCTTATAGATTATTTTTTATTATCAAATCAATTAAATACTAATAGTTCATTACAAAATGATGTAGTATTTTTTAGTACAAAATTATTAAAAAATAATTTAAATAGTACTACAGTAAGTTTTACAAAAGAAAGTTTAATTAATAATTTTGTATCTACTTCTTTAAATTCTACACCAACTATTTATTCTTTAATTATAAAAAATTTAAAAACATCATCAACTTCTAAGTATTCGAATGATGTATCATTAAATTTACAATTACAATTAAATTATTTATTTTTTAATTATTGGAATTTAAGTACATTTAAAGTATTATATTACTATAATTTTTTAAACAATTCAGTACGTAATTTTATTGTAAACCGTTACTCTAATTTTTTTAATAAAAAACAAAGTTTAGTAACATCTGTAAATTTCAGTTCATTTTTAAGTTTATTAAATCAAGGTTCTGCTAATTCTTTAGAAACTTATTTATTTAATAAATATTTAATCTCATCTTTAATTTCAATTAATTTTATTTCTCCAAATTTTTCATTTTTATATTATAAGTTATTATTTAATAAAATGTCAGTACAAAGTTAAGTTATGAATTTATTTACACCATTAGAACAATTTGAATTAACAGTATTAATTCCTTTATATTTTTTAGGTTTTGATTTTTCAATTACAACTATGACATTCTATTTATTTTTTGTTTGTTTTTTTGTAATTATATTTTTATTTTTTGGTACTTATAAAGCTTTATTAGTACCTCGTTTATTACAATCTTTAGTTGAATTTATTTATAAATTTATTTATAGTATGATTATTCAACAAGCAGGTATTGGTGGTAAACAATATTTTGCTATTTTTTTTACAACATTTTTATTTATTTTATTTAGTAATATTTTAGGTTTAATGCCTTATGGTTTCACGACAACGAGTCATTTAATGATTACATTAAGTATGGCGTTTACATTTAATTTTGGTTTTATTTTATTAGGATTCTATTTACATGGATTTGGATTTTTAAAATTATTTGTACCTTCTGGTGCTCCAAAAGCATTATTACCTTTAATTGTTGTTATTGAAATTGCATCTTACTTGATTCGTACGATTAGTTTATCTGTTCGTTTATTTGCTAATATGTTAGCGGGTCATACATTATTATTTATTATGGCATCTTTTGTTATGGCATTTTTATATTCTAGTTACGCATTTTTAGGTTTATTACCTTTTGTTATTATTTTAGCTGTTTATGTTTTAGAATTAGGTATCGCATTTATTCAGGCGTATGTTTTTATCATTTTAGTAACTATTTACTTAAATGATTCATTACATCCTGGTCATTAATTTTTTTTAGTGATTCGATTACTTTTAGTTAGTGGAGAGGCTAAGGTTGTTTCTAATCTTAGCCGTACTTTGGGACAACATCAAATTAATACATCTAAATTTTGTATTAAATTTAATGAAGAATCTTTAAAGGTTACGTTACCAAATATTTTATATTATGTTTATATTGAAAAACGTGAGGGGCGTGATAATTATGTATTTAATTTAGGATCACCAAGTTTAAAATTCATAATAAACGAATTAAGTAGTATCGGTCATATTTCGAATAATACGTTAAATTTAGAACAATTGTTTGATTTATATAGCGTATATAAAAAATTAACAATTTCTCAAAGTCTAAATTCTAAAGAAAAAGATTTAAAAATATTTCTAGGTATGTTAAGTTCTATTAATTATTTAAAATACAATGTCTAGTTTTATAATTAGAAATAGAAAACGTTTAAATTTATACACTAAATTATTAAACAAAAATAATTTTGGATTTTTTTTATTAGATGGAGATTACTCTAAAAATAATAAATATTTATCTTTATCTAATAAATTGTTATTATTATTAATTCCTTTAAATAATTTTAATATGTTTAAAGGTGTTAATTATTTTTATAATTATTCAAATTTTAATGAATTTTTAGAAAATGTAAAACAATTACAAAAATCTAAATCTAATTTATTATTATTAATTAAAATTAATAATTTATATTTTACTCCATTATTTTTAAAAAAAAAAATGATGTCATTATTTAATATTAATAGTAATATTAATTTTTTTTTACTAAGTTTATTATTTAAATTTAGCATTAAATTTTTTTCCTCTATTATACTTTTTCCAGTAAAAACTATTTTAAATAAAAAAATTTATTCTAATAGTTTTTTTGAAAATACTAAAATAAATTAGGATGAGTGGTATTCAAAATAATTTTTTATGGAAAAAACGTGCACGTAAAAAAAAAAAAATAAGAGCACCCTACTTGGAAGGTGCTCCTCAAAAACGTGCATTTTGTTGGAAGGTTTATACTACTAAACCTAAAAAACCAAACTCAGCTATTCGTAAAGTAGCAAAAGTTTCTTTAACTACTTCCAAGTCTGTTATTGTTTCAATTCCAGGACAAGGTCATAATTTACAAGAACATTCTGTAATTTTAATTAGAGGTGGACGTCGTAAAGATTTACCAGGAGTACATTATCGTGCAATTCGTGGTAAATATGATTTTTCTCCATGGGAAAAATTTAATCGACATAACCGTCGTTCTAAATTTGGTATTATAAAAAATTTACAATAATTTTTAAATGAATGTACCTATTTCTAATTTAAAATTTCAAAATCATATTATTTATATGTACCTTTTAAAAATTATAAAAGGTAAAATAATTTTAAAAGGTCAAAAATCTGTATATTTTTTCCAAAAATTACATAATCTAGTTCATATTTCCCAGTATTTTTATGTTTCATTTCCGTATTTTTTAACTTTTTCTATTTTAAATATTGTACCATTTTTAAAACTTTATAAAACTAAAGTTCATAAAAAAAGTAAAAAAAAAATAGAAAAAGTTAAGCAAATTTCTGTTATTACTGGAGTTAATATTGCCGTTAATTGGATTTTTGAAAATATCAGTAATTCAAAATCATTTGAATCTTTTATTTTAGATTTTTTTTTTGAATTATGTGATGCTTTTTTTAAAACAGGTAAAATTTATCAAAAAAAATTTGATTATTATAAGCAGTGTTTAGATACACGTTTTTTTATTAAATAATTTTATGAATTTATTATTTTTAGAAAAGAAAAAAACAATTAAAAATTTAACTTTAATGTTAAAAAAAACAGGAGGGCGTAATTTAAATGGAAAAATAACAAGTTATCATAAAGGCCAAGGCCATCAAAGAC
>Ga0316204_10005250_pt1 | contig 21751 bp, 22 predicted proteins | sample 6monrhotite_MG_2_FD_205661 | JGI IMG/M metagenome (GOLD analysis project Ga0316204, IMG submission 205661) | Microbial mat bacterial communities from mineral coupon in-situ incubated in ocean water Damariscotta River, Maine, United States -... | ecosystem: Environmental > Aquatic > Marine >... | reverse complement strand
ATTTTTTTATCTTTAATAAGGCATAAGCCTGAAACGTTCTTTACATAAGCTCCAGGAGAGAAGCCCTGTCGAAAATGAGCTGTTATTTTACTTTTTGGGATAAAGATTATTATCCATACGGGATGCTAATGCCTGGACGACACAACTCAAGTGACTCCTACCGTTATGGCTTCCAAGGACAAGAAAAAGATGATGAAGTTAAAGGGGAAGGAAACTCTGTAAACTACAAGTATAGAATGCACGACCCAAGACTGGGTAGGTTCTTTGCGGTGGACCCTCTGGCGGCTAAGTATCCTCATAATAGTGTGTATGCTTTTAGTGAGAATATGGTTGTTCATATGATAGAATTAGAAGGGTTAGAAGCAACCACATATAAAGCAAACCAATCTGGTCCAACAACGAATGCAAATGGCTCAACTAACTCATCTGTTGATGGTGCTGCAAATAATATAAAGGTTCATGACCTAAGTTCGAATGGGGCTTTACCTCAAGGAGTAATGGCCGCAGGTGCTAGACAGGCGGAACTTGCAAGATTGCAACAGGTAATAAAGGATACTAGAGAAAGAGCTGGAACTATTTCGGCACATGATCAAAGGAGTCATTTCGATAAGATGGCTACAATGAGTATTACTGCCGGAATGGAAGCTTTTTCTTTGATGGAGGGTGCTGGAGCGGTGAGGTTATTGGCTAAGAATGGATTTAAGTATTACAAGGGCACTGCAAAATTTGTAAAAGGTGCGTTCGCGCTTAATGCTACGCAAAATATAGGGAGATCAACTTTGTCTTTGACCGATGACTTAATTAATTTAACTTCCAAAGGTGGTATCACTTCTTTTGTCGATGATGCACTTGGTTCTGTTAAAAGCACCATAACATCATTGGATCAGAATGCAGTTGTGGGGTATAGAGGTTCTTTAGCGAGTGGTGTTAAATTCAAAACTGGCGGTCCTTTTGATCCGACTAATTTTGATGTAGATGCATTTATAGTTAGTGATAAATTGGCAGGGCAATTTGGAAGCGCTCATGGGATGGCCGTATTTAGAAATGGCAGAAATGCTGATGGTTTGTTAGATGTTTCTAAAAGTTTAGAAAATTCATTTCAAAATATTCCCGGTTATAGAATAGATAAATATAAACCGTTTACTTTTAGAATATATACTACCTCGGAATTCAAAGCTTTGCAAGGAGTTACGAAATCATTATAAATTGTGTCAATATGACTGATATACCATTTTTTACTGGACATGTTAATATGCAATCTGATTTGCCTATTGAGGAAGTAGGGAAAGAGGTTTCAAAAATTCTGTTCGGAGGACTTGAATTTGGAGGGAAAGAGTTAGAAATTTGTGAAGAAGTGCCAGCAATATTTATTCAATCAGCTATACTTGGTCTTCAGGTAATTTTGCAAGGTACTAGTGGGTTTGATAAAATAAATGGATATTATTTAAGTATAACTCCTTTGGATAATATCGTATCGGATAAAAAAAGATCCAAATTTGGCTTAGAAAATTATTTATACGAACTTTTAAAAGTAGGACTGTTTGAAACCCCCGACATCTTGGTACTTCGTTAAAAAATAAAAGATATAAAGGTATTCATTCGGTTCTCATTTAGTTTTGTAACCCACACACAAAATTATATAAATGCCCTGGCTTTACAGCTAGGGCAATTTTGTTTAGTGTTTTACTCCACACATTGCGCTTCTTATTTCATTCGGTTTTCCCAATATTTTTGATCATTGCATCAAATTCCTCTCCTCAACTTCCAAAAACCTTTACAAACCTTCGAGTTGTGCGGCCCTTCGGGTCGCTGCAAGCTAAACATATCTTGATTTATTGATTGCCTTCGGCAGAGTTGTTATGTTTAGGTGCTTTGCACCACAACCAAGCCTACTTGCGTAAGCACTTTTGTTTGGCTTTTGCTTCTGCCGCTCGGTTCTCACCACTTCGGGATTCATACCTCTAGTCAGGGCCGGGGATCTACTGAGATAACTACGTAGATATTCTAATAAATCTTAAGATGTGATTTTGTACAAAAGGTGTCAGAGTGGTGCCTCGATGGTACCTTAATGATACCTAAATGGTACTAAAAAGTCCGGAATTCGGGAATTTTGATTTTTTTTTAAAAGGGAAAAACCAAAAAATGTACACATACTACCGAGTAAAAAAGTAAACAATACAGACAGTAAGTCTGAGAAGAGATTAACTAATATGTCTTGTAGGATTTCATTCATTGATAAATCAAAGGTATGGATTTAACACTTTGAATTTTGGACTGTTGAAAAGTAGTTTAAAACTTAAGAAGCTAATTTTTGAATTTTCTTCTTAGTGATGAATGCGTCAATGAAGGTTTTGACTAGGTGTTTGTCTTCATCGTTTAGTTTCTCGATCTCTTTGAATTGTTGTAGTAGTACTTTGTCTGATAGTTGAGCAGTAGCAGCTTCATTGGTGCTTCCACTCATGATATAATCTGTTGTAGTCCCTAATGCGTTGGCTAATTTCTTTAAGACGTCAGAAGATGGATTCGACTTTCCTTTTTCGTATCGACCAACTTGAATGTATGTAAGCCCTACAAGATCGGCAAGTTGTGATTGTGTCAAGTTTTTGGCTGTTCTAAGCTCTTTTATTCGATCTGCTGTGTCCATGTTTTAAAACCTATACGTGTTAAAAGAATAGTGATTGCATCAAAAATACGTAATTAACAAGGGTTTTGAAACATTGTTGATAAAATTTAAAACATAAAAGCATCACTAAAGGAATCAAATATGTATCATTGCAATACTAGAATGTATCATAAATAATTATTCACAATGTCAAAAAAGCACAATCTCAACACCGAAAACCCTGAACAACTCATTTACTCAACAGAACATGTCCAAGTAGAAATCTTGGGCGGTATTCGTTTAGATCGCCTAGATTCTTTACGAGTAACCTTAAAACTGGTCTGCAATGACAGTAGACAAGCGCTTCGCCACAACCTTGATTTATACAACGACATTCAGGTGAACAAACTAATTAGACGAGCAGCAGGAAAGTTGGAGTTAGGTATGGCCGCTATAATGGATGTTTTGGAAAACTTAACTGATGAACTAGAAACATACAGGCTTTCAGAAATCAAAGCCAACCAACAGGAAGAAGTAGTAAAAGAAAAGGAACTCACCAAGCAGGAGACAACAGCAGCGATTAAGTTTTTAAAACAAGAAAATCTAATAGAGAAAACCTCTGAGATGATCGCCCAATCAGGAGTTGTAGGAGAAGAGCGCAACGCTCTGTTAATGTATTTAATCTTTACCAGTAGAAAACGCAGCACCCCTTTACACATCATAAGTCTTGGAGCATCAGGAACGGGCAAGTCGCACTTACAGGAGAAAGTAGCAGAACTGATTCCGGAAGAGGACAAAATAGAAATCACGGATCTATCAGAAAACGCATTCTATTATTTTGAACGTAATCAGCTACAACACAAACTGATTTTAATTGAGGATCTGGACGGAGCAGACACCGCTTTCTATCCTTTACGTGAATTACAATCTAAAAAACGCATTAGTAAAACGATTGTAAAAAAGCTTGCTAATGGTAAAACTCAAACTGTTCAATTAGTTGTAGAAGGTCCTGTAAGTGTTGCAGGCTGTACCACTAAAGAGGCTATTTATGAGGATAATGCTAATCGTTCATTCCTAATTTACATCGATGATAGCAAAGAGCAAGATGAGCAGATCATGAATTACCAAAGGCAAGTAAGTGCTGGCCAGATCGACACCGAACAGGAAGATAAAGTCAAAGAGTTACTTAAAAACACGCAGCGAGTTTTACGCCCAATTAAAGTGATTAATCCTTATGCGCCATACTTGCAAATCCCAATAGAAGTCTTTAAACCAAGGAGAACCAACAACCATTATTTACAATTTGTAGAAGCAATCACGTTTTACCATCAGAGACAACGAGAGGAAAAAGTAAACAAGCAAACAGGAGAAATCTATATTGAAACAACGCTAGAGGACATTAAAATAGCGAACGATCTAATGAAGGAAGTTTTGCTTAGAAAAAGCGATCTACTTACAGGAGCTTGCAGAAAATACTTTGAGAAAATCAAGCTGTATTTAATTGCCTCGGAAGAAAAGAAGTTTACCAACCTGAGTATTGGTTCAGCCTTTAGAATCCCGATCAGCACGGTAAAACGCTATCACGGCCAGTTAATGTCAATTGGTTATTTAAGAGCATCGAAAGAAAAGGGAAGCAAAACCAATTACTACCAAGTAGTTAGTTACAAAGAGTACCAGCAGATGCAAGAGAGTGTAACGGGAGCATTAGATGAACTCTATAAAGAATTAAAAGGCAGTCACCCTGTGACCGATCACCAATCGATCAGTTCCAAAATGAGCGCATAAGGTGCTTAAAATCAACTCTTAATAGTAATAGCCCAAAAGTCCACAGAAATGAAAGCGCACGAAAATTTTTCCGATTACATTACCTATCTCAAAACTCAGCAGTATAGCCTAAAGACCATTGCTAGTTATACTTACCAGACAAAGCATTACGCCAGTTGGATTAAAGGCCAAGGAGAATCATTATTCTGTCCAGGCTATAATTTGACTTTAAAATACTTGGACTATTTAAAAGAGAAAGGGAATAGCACCAGAACAAGAGCAGTTCATCTGAATAGTTTAAAACGCTATTTCACTTATTTAAGAAAACAAGGAATCATTGAGCACAACCCAATTGCAAACCTTATTCTGCAAGGGGCAAAACACGACACGCTTTATAATATTTTAAACCAAGAACAGCTGGAGGATTTGTATTACGGTTATCCTGAGAACACGAATATTTACCTGCGAAACAAGATCATTTTAGGGCTTTATGTTTATCAAGGGATTAGTTCAACGGAAGTAAATAAGCTAGAGCCAAGCCATGTTAATTTAAGACAAGGAGTAATTACTATTCCGCAGGGTAGACAATCCAATGAACGAACCATAAAACTAGCTCCTATGCAAATGCTTTTAATGGATCGATATTTACGAGAAGTAAGAGCACAATCATTAGAAGAATCAGAAAAAGAGCATACAGAGAGATTACTGTTTAGTCAGGGATCAAGTGTAGGTATTAACAATGTTCTGTACCGCTTAGCGAAGCAAATCCACCCAATTACTTACAAGCAAATTAGAGCAAGTCTTATTACATATTGGTTAAAATCAGAGGGGCTTCGGAAAGCTCAATATTTTGCAGGACATAAGTATGTAAGCTCTACCGAGAAATACAAGGCTAACGATATGGAAAGCCTTACCAATGATTTAAAAGCTTTTCGACCTTCTTTAGCATGAAACAGCTAGAGATAAACATCGAGCAGTATTTAGAATTAGAGAAAGATTTTAAAAAGTGGTTAGATCAATTAGGGTATAATCAAACCTTAGTTTATAGTGCTCCAATAGCCATTAGAGAATTTTTCTACTATTTACAAGAGCTAGAAATTACTACAATTAAAGAGCTGACTACTCAACACGTTGAGAACCATTACAAGCGGCTTTCAATGAGAGGCAATAGGATTCAAAAGACAGCCGGACTTTCAGCGGCTTACTTAAACAAACACCAACAAGCAATCAAACTATTTCTAAAGTACCTCAGAAATGTTCACGATATAAACATAATGGCTCACGGTCTTCGTGCGGAACAAGCAAACTCTAAAACGATAGAAGTCTTGAGTAAAGAACAGGTGAAGCTACTGCTTGAAACAACTACCTGGTGCGATGAATCTCCTAGATATTCAGCCTTTAGATATGATCATTTATTACTGAGAGATAAGGCGATAATAGCGGTGTTTTACTTGTGTGGTTTAAGAAGGACGGAAGCCGTCAGCTTAAATATTGAAGATGTAAACTTGGACAAGCAGATTTTGCATGTGAAAAAAGGAAAAGGATATAAGCAGCGATTAATCCCGCTTAACGAAGAAGCAGTAGAGATCTTCTCTTATTATCTATACGACTGCAGATCATTGATGGCTAAGCAAACAGAAAAAGCTTTTTTTGTAAGTATCAGAGGATCTAGATTAGGTGGGATGAGCTTGATTAATAGACTACATAAAATGCAACAGAAAACAGATGATATTGAGCTGAAGCAAAAGCAAATCACGCTACATACTTTAAGACATAGTATAGCAACTCACTTGCTGGAAGCAGGTATGAGCCTAGAGAGCATCGCAATATTTTTAGGGCATAGTTCGCTAGAATCAACACAGATATACACACATATCATTGCATCTAAGTAACATAACAGCATCTTATACAACTCCTCGAAATCTGTGGGTCTTATAAGGCCATTATGTTAAATGTATGCTCTGTTAAAATTGGGATAATTTGGCACGATTACCCCCGCTGTTTGGTGGTGTTTTTTCGGTGTTGAGGATTTCGATCTGTAGACCAGTCTGTATATGAGTTTAACCCCTAAAAGATGTGTTGCATAATGCAACACATTTGTACTGTGTTACAGAGCGTACAAATGTGACTAATTCAAACTCAGAAAATAGAGCAGTGTTTTGAGGAGGTTTTAGAATCCTGATTTTGAAAGGTCCAGCTAAATATTGGAGGCAAGCTCCAACACTTATCCGGAGATTTAAATTAGAGATTGGTTCTTAGAAAGTAAATTATAGCAAGTAGGTGAAACGTATATACATTTTGCTTTGCAAACGTTATTCTAATCCACCCTTGATCAAAGCTAAACTTTGATTGTAGCAAGTAGGGGAAGCGTATTACGTTTTGCGCTGCAAACGATATACTTATCCCATCCTTGCCCAAAGCTGGAACTTTGATTATAGCAAGTAGGGGAAACGCCCGTATGTTTTGCAAACGTAACTGGTCTTATTCCCAACTTGCATTGGTGTGCTCCCTTCGGTTGTAAGAGAAATAGCGATTAAACGTTTTTAGAGACGATTTAGAGCAGTTTTAGGCGTTAGTGGAGTTGGTGTAGGTTTTTAGCTCTGAATAGGTTTTAAAAATGATCCAACGAGCGGAGTGAGGCGGAAGGTATTACTGTGAATCGTAAAAGGCGCATTTACTCACGTAAATGCGCCTTTTACTTCAGTTATATATAAATAACCTTTAGTCGTCATAATCCAGCAATTGGTATAACGACCTCTTGCTACTTGTTGACTGGGCTTTAACTGATGAAAATAGAAAGTAACAGTTTTAATGCTACTACTATTTCTAACAGTCTTAACTCCAGGGAAAAGCTTTTTTTGCCTCTCTTGAAATCAAACTTAATCATGATTCAAGAAAAACGGCTTCTCACTTTTTTCAAGGTTACCATTAGAATATTCTACGGTAATGGAATTACAATTGTTTCAGGTGCTCTGACTAAAGCTCTGTCTTCTCAAAAAAAAAAGCAGGTCTTCAAAGAGATTTTACCATTAAAGAAATGGCTGTCTTTATGTTGCTTGTAGTACTTTTTTGAAAAAATCAAACGTTTGTTTCACATCAATCTTTTTAGGGCGGAGCTCATTGTTTCTGGCTATGGCCAATGTAATTTTGGTGTAATCACTGTCTGGCTCAATTAGTATGATTTGAGATGTGTTGACAAGGATTTCTTTGCCATTAAGGTCTGTTAGTATTACGAATTTTGGTGTTTTCATAGTCTTTCAATTATTCTTCTTCGTCTTTAGACGAGTCATTCATACTTGCAGGGTTAACAACTGGCAAAATAACTCCTTCCAAGCTCGTTCCTAGTGATCTTGTTAGTATGATTCCTCTAGCTGTTGAGTAGGACAATCCGAGTAACGTCATGCCTAGTATAGGTTCTACTTTGATTTCGTCTTCTTTGCCATCCTCTTTAGTTAATTCAAGCAGGTTTTCTACATCAAACAAAAAATCGAACTTAAATGATCCTGATGCACCGCTAGATTTATTGTCTTCCAGTAGCCCTTCGATATTAATTGTTAGTTCAACTTTTGCCATGTTTACATCCAAGTTGAAAGCAGAGTCAGAAATATTTTCAAATCGATATCCTTCAATATCATCTTTATCTACCCCTTCATTTAGGTTGGATATGCTGAACCCTATTAGTTCTACATGCCGGATAGATATTTTATTTACATCAAACTTAGAGTCGCTCATGCGGATAGTGATTTAAGGTCAGCTTGTTTATCTCTATTAAGGACTATTTTGTTAGGGAAGTGGATTACTTTTCCTTTTTTGTTAAAGTCAACATTGTCTTTAAGTACCGGCTTCACTAATGTGTAAGATTCTGTCTTTCTGAAGCTGTTAAACAATGCAGATTCTATTTCGAAAACGTCTTTAGCAACACTTTTTGTCATGATGATTTCTTCCCCTAATACCTCTTCCATCTTCGTAATCGATTTAATGGTTAGGTTGTGTAAACCAGAAAGCCATTTACTTATTTCAGCCTCTGTTTTTCCAAGTTTTATAGCAAGATCTTTTTGAGACCATCCTTTAGATTTAAGTATGTCATATACTTCATCAGAGATATCAAGTGATTTTTTGACGAAGTTTTCAGAATGTTTACTTGCTCGTTTTTCGATTCGATCAAATGCGCTTATTTTCTTTTGTTCAGTCATATATTTCGATATTATCAGTGTCCATTAAGTCCAATCCGTTGTAGTCAAGTTCGTGTTCTACTAGTTGTTTAGACCAGTTGTTAGCATTGTGGAAATGCATTGAAACATTTGGGCATTGAACAGGGTTAATTTTTGTTTTAATTCCTCCATTGAATAAGATTACAATGTTTGGGCTAACCCAAAAACAATATAATCTAAGGTCTTTTACGAAGTTGTGTGTTCGTAAGTGTTGGCGTGGTGGAGGTAGGGCAACAGCAATCCGTTCGTCTCGGAATAATTCATAGCGAGCCCCTCGGTTATTCCCGATGTCTTTAATCCATTTGACAAGATTGTCAACATATTCGCCATATTCTTCTTCATTTTCAACCTTTTCGAAAAACTTATCTGCTTCCGTTAACTCAGAACCTTCAAACTTAACTGTATAGAAACAGACTCTTCTATAACGTTTAAATTGTACAATTGTTCCGGTTGAATTCACTTATAAGTTAAGATTGGTACGAATATATAGTAAAATTTTGATAAAACAAGTATGACTTTACACTTAGACCGAGCGCCCAAGGAGCTTACAGAACTTGGTTAACATAGTGTTATTATAAGACCCTACGGAGTTATATAATGTCCATTATGTTAAAGGAGATAATTGTGTTGTTGTTAATCAATGGACAATAAGAGATCTCAAAAAGACAATAAGATAGAAACCCATGCGGTTGCTGTTTATTCATAGAATCTTCAATTGCTATTATCGCTAAAATAGAGCTGTGAAACTCTGTCCTTTATTAAACGAAACCATCTTCTGAACTTAGTCCAGATGAAACAGAATCGGGTTTTCACACTCTTATAAGTATATGTACTTGCAACCAGTCAACAATAACCTGGTTTATAGAGGGATAAAAAATTTGATTAGAAAAGGCTTTATAAGAAACGTTTATCGCTAAGGGTAAAATGAAAGTGAAAATAGAAATAGATATTAAGTGGTGGTTAGCTCTACTAATGGTTATGGTCATGATGGCCGTAGTAATGCTGTTTGTTTGGATAATGATGGATGTTAGTTTTATGGACTTTGTACGCTACATACGGTCATAATTTTTTTATCTTTAATAAGGCATAAGCCTGAAACGTTCTTTACATAAGCTCCAGGAGAGAAGCCCTGTCGAAAATGAGCTGTTATTTTACTTTTTGGGATAAAGATTATTATCCATACGGGATGCTCATGCCTGGGAGGCACAACAGTAGTGATAGTTATAGATACGGTTATCAAGGAAGTGAAAAAGATGATGAAGTTAAGGGGGAAGGAAATAGCTACACAACTCAGTTTAGACAGCTGGACCCAAGGATAGGTAGGTGGCTTGCGAAGGACCCCGCTCAGGACCCGTCTCATTCGGCTTATTGCAGCATGGATAATAATCCAATATTTTATAATGACCGAAGTGGTCTTTATACAGAAAGAAGAGCAAATCGAGTTAGAAAGCGTTTAAATAATAAAGGACATAATGTTGGGCAAGTGGGGAAGCATGGTAGTGGTAACAGGGACTATGGATTTGGTATACAGCAAGAAGGTTCAGGAGGGATATATCTTGGGATACAAACCAAGGGTGCTGGATTTGCTTCTTTCACGCAAGATGATTGGCAACCTTATGACGGCTGGGATGATATTCCATCTCCAGATAGATATATAGACCCAGATGGCGTGGCATCAGCTGACGCAGGGGGGAATAATACTTATGGAGCTTCAGATGGCCCTTATATTGGGTTCATGAAGGATAGTGACAAGTATGGGACGTTAATTTTTGATTCTTATCTCCATAGAGGGACAGGCAGATTTAATATGGCTGGGCACGTTCCTTTAACAGCAAGTGGAAATATTGCGATGATGGAAAATTATGCATGGTATGGTGGTACAGGTAATACTGCTCCTGGTACGTTACCAATGTTCATCAATGCAGGGATTCGGTCGTACGGAGTGAGACTTGATGGGCAATACACTTTGGGGGATTTATCTAAAAATGGAACTGGAATTGGTGGCGAGTTTCATGGTGCATTGGGTCACGGGGATATAAGTGTTCAAACTGGATTCATGAATAATGAGGGTGGAAGAACAGGTTTACAAGCAAAAGCATCTGCTTTTGGAGGCCTTGCAGAGGGAGAGGTTAAAGCGAAAATAGCTATCTTTGGATATACAATTCACGCCACAATTGGAGGCAGTCTCGGTTCTGTTGGTGCTGCTGGTGAAATTGGAATTTATAAAGACGCTGCAGATGGCAAAACTCATATGAGCGGTTTTGGGAAGGCAGCCTGGTTATTTGGGGGTAAACTTGGAATTGATATAGCATGGTGAAAATATTAAAATACATACCTCCCAAAATATTTTGGTTGATTTTACCATTTGTTGTTGTGCTGATATTACTACTTGTGTTCCTTGTTGTTAAGTTTATTACATCAAGCGTAGAGAATAGTGAAGACTATAAAAAATCCATAGAGTTATACAATTCGTGTGAACCGTGTAAGGAAGTAATGGGAGCTAACGTGCAGTTTAGTGTTGCCTCGATTGAAAGTTCTGGGATTTTTTCTCCAGAGTCTTCTACTCTTAAAGTAAAAGTACAAAACCACGAAAAAAGTGCTTTAATAGTGTCAAAGTATGTTAGGAAATCTAACGTTTTAGTTTTAGATAGGTGTACGTTTGAGTATGAAGGGAAAGCATATTTCATAGTTGATTAAGAGGTAGTATGTCAGAAGTGTGATAATCATAAATTGAAAACATAATTAGTTAAAAATGAGGGTTTAATAATATTTCAGAAAATATTTTGCGGAAGGGTAATTGTTCAGTTACCGGTAGTGTGTTAGAAGTGTGATAGCTGGATATTCAAACCGTAAATAGTTGAAAATAAGCAACTAAAATTTTTATATTAGGTATTCTGGAGAAGGGTAATAGTTTAGTTACCCTTTTTTCGTGCTCAGAAATACGTTTTAAATTAGTAAGACCGTTGTAAGTGTATCAAAAGTGTGGTGAATATGATTTGTGAAAAATGTGAGATGAGAATGACCAAAAACGGATTTATTAAATCCAATGGAAAGCAGCGGTTTAGTTGTACTTGTTGCGGGGTAAGCAGAATCGAAAAATATGATAATAAAGCATGTCAAATTGGTATAAGTGATTCCATCGTTCTATTGCTCAAAGAAGGATGCGGAACTTTAAGCATTGCACGGCTGCTACAAATTTCTCCAACAACAGTAACTAAACGGATTCTTCAAATAGCATCAATGATAAAGAAACCGATAGTTGCTTTTGGCAAGGAATACGAAATGGACGAGCTTATCACATTCGTAGGAAGTAAGAAGAACAGAATTTGCATTGCTTATGCTATTGACCGAACCACAAAACAAGTAATAGATTTCGTAGTAGGTAAAAGGAACAAAACGAACCTGGGTAAAGTTGTAAATACATTATTGCTTTCAGCGGCAAAAGTGATTAGAACAGACAAACTGAACCATTATTTAGGTCTAATTCCTAAACACCTACATATCGTTAAACAAAGAGGAACCAATTATATAGAACGAAAAAATCTAACGCTAAGAACACATATAAAAAGATTGAACCGAAGATCGATAGCTTATTCGAAAAGTCAGTTAGTTCTTCAGGCAATTTTGACCATTTATTTTTGGTTCTAATTCTTTCATTTTTCAGTCTCGATAACGTATCTTGCATAGACATGAAATTAGTAGCAATTACCGCCTTGGCACTATTCACAATTAGTGCGTTCTCTCAAACTACTCGGACTATCCCAATCTCAGACGGGACTCATGAAGCAAAAGTGGAAATATTCGTCAATAACCCAGATGTAAAACCAGATTTAAAGAAAACTTATGCCTGGTTTAAGTCCAAACAAGTGCATTATACTCAAGGAAGTTTTGAAGGGGTTTTATTGCATGGAAAATTTGTAAGTTTTCATAACGATGAACAACTTAAAGAAGAGGGTATATATCAAAATGGATTAAAGAATGGACTTTGGAAAGAATGGTATACAAATGGGAATTTAATGGTAACAACTTCTTGGGTGAAAGGAGTGAAAAGTGGTGCCACAACATCTTATGCTGAAAATGGCCAAATAGTTTCAAAAAGTTCGTTTCGAGATAATGTGGTGCATGGTACAGTAATTGCCTATGAAGAAGGTATAGAAGTCAGCTCCAAGAAGTTTAAGAATGGGGAAGAAGTCGAAGATAAAAGTTTAAAGCCGAGAGAGGAAATAATAAAGGACGATAAAACGCTAAAGGCTGGGGAAACGAAGCTGTTTAAAGCAGAAGATGAAAAGAAAACTGCTCCGAAAAAGACCAAAAGAGTTAAGAAGCTGAAGAATAAAAAAGAGAAGCCAGACGATGAAACTAAAAAGTTTTAATCTTAGATCTAAGGTTAGGGGTGGATCGCTATTTCATGCCTTATTCGCAATCTTTATCATTGGTGCGCTATTAACAACCATGTTGAGTATGTCTTTCTTTCAAAAGAAGGTTGCCGTCAGGTTTAACCAAAAAAGCAGATTAATTGAGAACATAGATTCGGTGGCGGAATTGGTCGAATCGGGATATCCTGTTTCACAAGATGGCGAGGTTCTAGACTTGTTTAATAAAGGAACAGATAGCGTATATCTTATCTCTAGATCATGGGGTATGTTTGATTTAGTAGCTACGAGAGCTCAAAGAAATCAGTTTTCAGAATCTAGAACGTTTTTTATCGGGCAACAAATAGCTCCCTCAGAAAGAAAAACAATCTACCTAGCAGATCGTAATCAACCTTTGAAATTAACAGGACGTACGAAAATTGAAGGTAAAGTTGAGTTACCAAAAAAAGGTATTGAACGAGGCTATATCAATGGAAATAATTACAGTGGTGAAAAATTAATTTACGGAACTACATCCATCTCCGAAAAATCTTTGCCTGAATTCAATCAAGATTTACTTCGGCAAAATCTCATTTACTTGAATGGAGGATTACTACCAACAGACAGCCTTGTTCGAATGCCTCAGCCATATGATTCCATCTCGCACCCTTTCAATCAAAACACAATTGTAATTGACCAAAATGGATGGTTATTTTTAGATCAATTAAGTATTTCAGGCAATGTGATTATTCGGTCTGATAAAGCAATTACGATTAGAAATACATCTGCACTATCTGAGGTTTTACTATACGCTCCTTACATAGAAATTGAAACTGGGTTCAAAGGAAACATCCAATGTTTCGCTTTAGATAGTTTGAAAGTGATGGAAATGGTTCAACTCGATTATCCGTCTACCTTAGCAATTTTAGATGATGAAAAGCTAAATGAAGTTAAGAAACTAGAGGTAGGAGCAGGAACGATCATTCAAGGGCAAGTATTAATTTATGACGATTTCGTGGACTTTAGAAAGCTTCCAATTTTGGCCTTAGCCGAAGAATCAATTGTTGAAGGGGAAGTTTATTCCAATGGTTTCACTGAAGTAAAAGGAACCATTCATGGCAGTGTCTTTACAAGAAAGTTCCTATTAAGAACTCCAGGATCAACTTATGAAAATCACTTGCAAAACGTTGTAATTAGTTCGAAGAAATTATCAAAACATTTCTTAGGTGGCAAACTCATTGCCAATGGTGATTATCAAAACTCAATTCTAAAATGGGTAGAGTAAAACTTTTTAAGATTAGCATGATTTATTTCCTCACCCTAGTAGGGGTTGAGAGTAGAAAGGAATTGCTTCGTGTTAAAGTGAAAGGCTCTACAATGCTAGAACCACTCACAGCCGTAGTTATCATTTCAATTATTTTAACCCTTGCAGCAGTTTCATTCGCGAACATGATTAAAAACCATGACCTAGGAATTAAGACAATGGCCAAGCAATCTATAGACGAAATCAAATTAGATGAATCCAAAGCGTTGAGTTTGAAAAGTAACAGTTTCAATTATGAACTATTCAATATTGAATTAGCCTATTCTAATTACAACGGACATAGAACTTTAAAACAACAATCATTTACTGTTTCGGATAAAAGTGGTGAAGAGCTAATGGTAAAAGATTTTTTAATCCATCATGAATAAAGTAAGAGGCATAGCACTGTTTGATGCATTGGTTGGAATCGTACTTTCCTCCATTGTGATCATGGCTGTGTTCATGGTGATGCAAGCCAACTTTAAATCTTATTTCAGAATGGGAGAAACTCAAGCACGAATATTGGAAGAGACAAAATTGAGATCAATAATTCAAGCAGACGTATTTCATGCTCAATCCATGTCGTTTGAAGGGCCGGATTTGACCTTGCAAGGAAACCAGGAAGTGATATATGAGTTCCGTGATGGATATACGTTAAGACATAAACAAGAAACTTTGGATACACTTAAAGTAATCTTGACCAATAAAGAAGTGGAAACCGATTTAGAGATGGAATCACTTATTCGGAAAATGACTTTGCACTTTAAGAATGACAAACGCGAGTTTTCTATTAATTTGAGTAAAACATATCCTGCAATAACCTACATGCAGATGACTAATGAGTATTGATGTAAGTAAATATAATCCTAATGAAAAGGCGATAGGTTCTTCTTCAAATTCCGCTGGAAAGAAGGAAAGCACATCAATGTTTTCTTTTAAGAAATTCTCAGATAAAAAACGTGAAGCTTTCTATTCTGATTTCTCAATGCTTATCGTTGCTGGAATGGATATCAACAATGCGTTGAATTTACTTTCTGAAGAAAATGATCATTCAAAAGGCCTTCCCATTTTTCAAGAAATTCATAAATATATTTTAACTGGGAAATCATTTGCTGACTCAATGAAAGAGGCTGGCCAATTTTCTTCTTACGAGTATAGGAGTGTTGAGATTGGTGAAAGCACAGGGAAGCTTGGTCATGTTTTGGAATTGCTCTATGCACATTACAAAAGAAAAAATGAATTGAAAGGCCAGATGGTCAAAGTATTTAGTTATCCAATCATGATTATCTTAGCAACCATTGGGGTGCTTGTTTTTATGATGAATTATGTTGTCCCACTATTCCTTTCGGTTGTTGAAGAATTTGATGCAGAACTCCCTTGGATTACCAAATTCGTGATGAACGTCTCTGACGGAATGAAAGCGATCTATTTGCCTGCAGGAATAATTATTGCAGCAGTCTTTTTACTAGTGGCTTTAACTAAAAACTCAGAAGCTTTTAAAAAGCTAATGGCGAAAGTCAAATTTCGAATTCCAATTTTTGGAAAGCTTATTCAACGCGTTTATCTAGCTAGGTTTTGTCAAGGAATGTATTTGGTGACGAGTTCTAAAATTCCACTAGTAGAGGGCCTTGATATGATGGAAAATATCGTTGACGATTACACCATTCAAAAAGCAATTCCTCAAATCCGCCAAGACATACTTCAAGGCACTCCATTATACCTGTGTTTAGCCAAGCATAAAATTTTCGAAAAAAGGATGGTTTCCTTAGTTCGGGTTGGTGAAGAAGTAAATCAATTGGATCAAACATTCACCAAACTGGCTGAACAATTTAACCGCCAAGTTGAAACTCGAACCGAGAATCTTAAAACCCTTCTTGAACCAATTCTAATGCTAGTTATAGGAGCTATTGTTGGAGTCATTTCTCTTGCCATGATCTTGCCAATTTTTGAAATCAGTGCTACTATGAAAGTGTAAGGTTAAGGGGGTTAGCCGCAGGATGAAAGACGTAGGAAATAAGAAGTTAAAAATTGCAATTAAATAAGCCAATAAGAGACTAATTTTATTAAATTTACAAGTAGTGATATCCGTCAAGAAAATACTAAAAAAGAAAGTTAAAGGCGCCAAGCTTTTTGAGATCTTAATCGTTATAGCATTGATTGGAATAATCACTGGAGCTATGGTTACTAATTTAACTCCAACCATAACAAAAGCAAAAGCTTTAGAAGCTAAAAATCAACTGAATCAACTTCACCAATTACAGCAGATTTACCACATGGAATATTCTAAATATTCGGGTGACTTTAAAGATATTGGATATGCTCCATTGCAAACTGTTGATCAAGGAGGACAGCACAATTATAGTGTTCAAATTGTAGAGTCAAACCCAGGTTCATACAAAGCGACTGCAACCGCAGTTGTTGACTTTGATGGTGATGGAACCAGAGACGTTTGGGAGATTGACAATTCCGGTGTAGTAAAGAATACTGTTCAAGATTAATCCGGTATTCATCGGATGGAAATCGTAATCACTATTTTATTATTAATAAACCTTGGAGGCATTGCTTTCCAAGATTTTAAAGAACGCAGAATCACGGTTCTTTTATTTGTTCCGCTTGCAGCTCTTTCGTTTTTCTATCCAGCGGGAGGCATGTACGATTCGTTGAATCAGATTTTAATTAATGGATTAATTCTATTAGCGATTTATATACTGACGTGGACATATTTCAAATTGCGTGGCAAAAGTGAAGGATTTATTGGGGAAAAGATAGGTTGGGGAGATGTGTTTATCCTATTAGCCTTTATTCCTTTGTTTGAATCAATCGGACTGATTGGCATATTGGAATCTAGTGCTGTAGTTGGAATTCTCTACTACTTAATATTCCGACCAGTGAATAAAGAGATACCTTTTGCGGGAATTATTGCCATGATTACTGTAATATGCTTGGTTTTAAATGAATTTGCTTCATTGAATTTTTTCACTGACGAAATCTTTGCTAATTTGCTTATGTATGGAAGTTAAGAACTGATTTGATTTCTTTTTTCCCCGCCCTAAAGGGAGAATCAATCAAATCTTTTACTAAGGCAACTTTAAATTTATTAAGTTTTTATTTTCCATCCTTTAGGGAGGGGAAAAGAAAATAAAAACAATTTGCTACAAACATTAGATGTTCAATACAGACGAAATAACGATAACAACAGACTTGCAGCAAAGCATTGCTGCTGACTTGGCGTGGAATTATAAGATTATTCCAAAATCTATTGAAGGAGATAATTATGTGCTGTACATCGATGAAAAACAAGATGTAGATTTAATTGTAGATGAGCTCAATATTGTTTTTGGCCATTCTGTTGAATTAATAGAAGTTGCAGGATCCAAAATAACTAAGGCCCTTAATCAGTATTATCGAAAGTCAGATTCGGCCCAAGAATCAGTCTATGCTGCTGATGATTATGATCAAGAATATTTAAGAAAACTTATACTTGAAGCTAAAGCTTTAGGAAGTAGCGACATTCACGTAGAAATCTATAAAGGATCTGCAAGAATTAGAATGCGTATTGATGGGGTTTTAATCGATAAATACAAGATCAAAAAAGAAGAATACGCTCAATTGGTTTCTAGTATAAAAGTCATTTCTCAAGGAATGCACATTACAGAGAAACGGTTACCACAAGATGGTAGAATGCGAATTGAATACGAAGAAGAAAGTCTAGATTTAAGGGTGTCTACTATACCTACATTGGAAGGAGAGAAATGCGTGCTTCGTTTATTAGCAAGCGATGCTGGACATTTAAACTTAAATGATCTAGGTTTTTCTGAAATCGAATTAAAACGGTATCGAGAAGGAACATCTAAACCAAACGGTATTATATTAATTTCTGGCCCTACAGGATCTGGTAAGACGACTACTTTGTACGCTACGCTTAAAGAACTTAACAAAGTCAAAACCAACATCATGACGGTTGAGGATCCAATTGAATATACGCTGGATGGAATCAACCAAGTTCAATTAAATGATCGAATCGGTCTTACATTTTCCGCTGCCTTAAAATCGTTCTTGAGACAAGATCCAGACATTATTATGTTGGGTGAAATTCGAGATAAAGAAACTGCTGAAATGGCAATAAGAGCTGCTCTGACGGGTCACTTGGTGTTATCCACTGTACATACAAATTCTGCTTGGGAAATTGTATCAAGATTAACAGACATGGGTATTCCGCCATTCTTGTTATCCAGCACTTTAAATCTTGCAATCGCTCAAAGGCTGCTAAGAACTTTGTGCTCTAATTGTAAAAAAGAAGAAACGTTTGATAATAGTTTACTTCCAACCCATTCAGACATCAAGGTGAAATGTGATGCTCATTATTTGCCGATAGGTTGTGACTCATGCTATTACACGGGGTATAAAGGTCGTCAAGCGATTTATGAAATCATCCCTGTTGACAATGAACTGTCAGAAAAAATCAAATCGGATAATCAACTTTCCGGAATTGAAGAAATGTTGGATCGCAAAGAAATTGATATGCTCAAACACAATGCTTTGAAAGTGTTTGAAGCAGGTGATACTTCATTGGAAGAGATTTATCAGTTTTTGATTTGATATTTCAGCATGACCTCTATACAGTTTAATTCAAAATCCTTAACTATTAGAAAGCCTCATAATAATTTAGCAAACTGTGATGGATATTGAAAACCTTGTATTAGTGCGTAATCACAGCAAAAGAAATTGCGGCTGGCATCTTTAATAAAACCAATGCAGTATTTGTTCCAGGTATTTTCCGACAAGAATTAGGATAAAGGAATCCATTTATTCCCTTTAATGAAATAGCATTCTTAATCCTTGTAAATTCAGTTCCTTCAACTTTAACTACGTCAAGTTTCACATTATTTTTTACTGATTCGTCTGATTCAAAAAATATTAGAAAATTTAAATTTCCAAGGTCCAATATCGTTGTAAATCGATCATATGTGTATTGACTATTTCCATAGGGCTTACTGTCCCGAGTTTTTCGAATTATTTTATCGCATTTCACTATTTCCCCATCTTTAAAGTACGTTATAAGCACATCCTTTTCGAATCCAGAATTGAAGTCGTGCATACTATTGGGGGTTTTGGTCGGATTAACATGTACCTCATATATTATTGTAAAATCTTTTCCTTTTCGAATCGCATGAGCAAATAGTAGTTCCATGGGACTTACATTAACCACGTCTTTAGAATCTTCGATTTCACTTCGCACCGGATGATATAGCATTTGCTTAGTCACATCATACTTTGTTGCGATTGTGAAGGTGCCGTCAACGTTCAAAATACCAGTCATTCCAATTAATTTTCTAGGGTCTTTTGTACTTCCTTTGCAAAAGCCTGTGTAGACTATTTGATCCGCCTCCCCTTTAACTAGAGTTATTCCAATTAATTTGTCACAATCAAATTTAATCGTGATTTTTTCCGGAGTTACCCCATTTAACGGCATTTTATAAATCTCACTAGAGGATGAATCTTTAGGAGGGTTTACTTCATCTAAATAATAGTAATTACCTGAGTCGTCTATATGCAAAAGATTTTTCCAACCATTATAGCTCGGGGTAATTTCAGTTATCGAACTATCTGAGTATGATCGGACCATATTGTTTTCATCAATTTTGTACACATAAATCTCATTTTTAACGTACGATTTTGCGCCTAAATCCCGAATCCCAACATAGTTCATTCCCATCACGACAAAGCTCAAGTATTTTTGAGATGGACTTATACTTATTTTGGCTTTATTGATAAGAACATGACTCGTGTTTTTGAATACTGAGATTAAAGCAGGATCACCTTTTTGTTGCATTTTGGAATCTAGATTTAACATATACAGATATGCAGAATTATTTTTTTTATGCTTGACGTAATACACTACATAAATTTGCCCATTTACTTCAACTATTTCATTGACTTCATGTTTTTTGTTTTTCGTGTCGAATTGAAATTCATGTTTTGTCAATTGATTATCAACCAGTACAATTTTTTCAACAAAGTCGGGCCCTCCAACAGTTACAAAAGAGTAGTTTTTCGTAGAATGGATTTTAGTTGTTTTCTTATTAGTTCCGATTGATAGAGGTAATTGTTTAATCGAATACTGTGCAATAAGCTCGTTGGTAGAAGATCCGAGCATTAATAAAAAGAACAAAGAAAGGAAAGAAGTACGGGCCATAATCTCTTAAATAAGTTTTGACAAACTTAAGAATTATTATTCGTCAGATTAGTCCTTTGGAATTGCTCCTCACGATTTTTTTGGATTAAAAAATCATTGATCCTTTATATGACTTATAGGTCTAAATTGTCTACCTTAGAGCTACCGTATTTCATTATTCTGGCCCTACACCATTGAATCATTTGAAGAAACGGCTAAACTTGAATAAATGAAAAATATTTTCCTTTGTTCGGTTTTGGCGTTACTGACATTCAGTGTAGTTGGTCAAGATCGATTTGAACAAATTCAAAAGAGCCTAAATGAGCTTTCCACAACTCAAGAAGGACTTAACAATACCGTAGAGTTAAGCGTAAGTAATGCCTCCTTGGCAGACTTTGTACGAGGCATTGGAATAGAGAATAAACTCAATGTTAGTATTGATGCTAATATTAGCTATCTGGTCAGTAACAATTTCTCTAATGCAACGGTCAGCGATATTTTCGTTTTTCTATGTAGGAAGCATGAATTAGACATTGAATTCATAGGTAGTATTATTGCTTTTAAGAAGTTTATTGCACCAGAGATAATTTCAGTAGTTGAGAAAAAGAAACCAAAGGTGAATTTCACAAAAAAGACAGACTTCCTGTCTTTAGATCTAAAACGAGATACCATTGATGACGTAGTTCAAGAAATTACAAGCCAGTCTTTACACAATGTAATTATTGAACCTGAAGTTGCAGGTAAAAAAGTAAGCGTTTATATTCAAAATAGACCCTTCGAGAATGCGTTAGATAAACTGGCATTAGCAAATGGATTAACACTTACTAAAACAGCCGATAATTTCTATGTACTTGGTTTAAAAGAAGAAATAAAGGAAGCGGTAAATTCAAAAAATAGAAACAACCGAAATACTACGGCAAGCAAAAGTTCCAATGAATTTATAGTTGAAATAAAAGACAATCGTTTCATTTCAATTAGAGCCGACCAAGTTCCAATAAATGAATTGATAGATCGAGTTTCTCAAGATTTGAACGAGAATTTCTTCATGTATGATGTTCCTAAAACGCCAACTTCGGTGTACATCGAAAATGCTACCTACCAAGAGTTTCTGGGTTATGTGTTAAAGGGTACAGGGCATGTTCATGCTTTGCAGGAAGATGTTTACCTAATAGGAAAGCAGGAAAGCGAAGTTTTTCGTCAAACAAAATTGTTGAAGTTTGAGAACAGAAGGGTGGAGTCAATTTTAAATTCAGTTCCAGCAAACCTAAAAACTGGTTTGCAGATTAATGAGTTTCTAGAATTGAATGGATTAATTCTAAGTGGTTCTATTCAGACAATTGTGAA
>Ga0316204_10005249_pt1 | contig 21754 bp, 16 predicted proteins | sample 6monrhotite_MG_2_FD_205661 | JGI IMG/M metagenome (GOLD analysis project Ga0316204, IMG submission 205661) | Microbial mat bacterial communities from mineral coupon in-situ incubated in ocean water Damariscotta River, Maine, United States -... | ecosystem: Environmental > Aquatic > Marine >... | reverse complement strand
AGACTTTGTTGTCAATCCCAAGGCGCTTGAGGTTGATTGCACTGGTCATCTCCGCATCGCGGGATGTGGCGACAACTTTGTAGCCCTTGTCAATGAGGAAGCGAGCAAGGTAGGCACCGTCCTGTCCGGTTCCCCCATATATCAACGCGCATTTGTTGTCAGTGGTCATAACTGTCCTTAAGACCTTGGATCAATGGAGTATAACGACGTGCAACCGTTTATGTCTTTTTGGTTTTGAAAAGATTTTGGTAGAGGTACGCGACGCCAAGAATGTGCACAGCATTGATACCCGCAAGTGGTGCATATAAACCCAGTGATGAGAAGAGGGCAAACAAGAAAACGACTTTCCCCACTGTTTCTAGGGCCGTGACAAAAACCAACTGGCGCAGACGCAAAGTCGAAAAGGCGTAGACTGCGGGCAAGCGTGCAATCACCATCCAAAACAATCCGCCGCCAGCAAGTGCGTAAGCCCACGGAAGGTCCGGAGTGTGCTCCACCCCAACCCACAATCCGACCACATCTTGACCGAACAAACCGAAGCAGATGGCACCCAGTGCAGCAAGAATAACCATTCCTTTTTGGGCGGTGGCGTAGATGGCGTGCATGCGTTCATGTTCACCGCGAGCGTCCATTTGAATTAAATAGGGAACAAGCGATTCAGGGAGTCGCCATAACGCCTGCATGGCCACATCTGCGATTTTCCAGATGAGAACATAATCTGCGACAATTAACGGCCCGCCTATTGCGCCAAGAATAAGCGTATCAGCTTGCAACAGCGTCAAGAGAAGAGCTCCGTATGCAGCATATCCCAGCCCCATGGGACCAATCAATCGACGCAAGGCCGCACGCCCTTGCGCTCCAGGCCAGCGTACGCGCAGCCCCTGACGGCGCACCAAGAAGAGCGACACAGCCCGAGCGATCACAACGCCACCAAGTAAGGCCACTATCACACCGACCAACCCACCTGAAGCAGATAAAATTGGGATAACCGCTACGGCAAAGGCCACCAAAGAGATAACGCTGAGAAGGTTGGCCCAAGCCTGTTTACCGATTGAAATTAAAACCAAGCGATCGACATTCAAGTCGTAAAGCGCGATGACGTAGACGACGCCAAGCGCAACCATGTGTAAAGTTTCATCAGCTAGGGCCGGGGCCTGTGGGAACAGTCTACTTTGGAATGCCCATATCGCGATCAAGGCTAAGCCTGCCGTTAGCGCAGCGTAAACGACAAAAATAATTTTGCTAAGGCCGTATGTACGCTCCAAGGATTCAAGGTCACCGTTAGCCGATAGCTCCCCCATAATCCGCTGTGCGCCGGATGACATCCACCCGATTCCCATTCCAAGATAGTTGACCGCCGCAAGCAGGATCATGAGCACGCCGAATTGAACTTTGCCGAGGTAATGCAGGTACAGGGGGACAAGAAGAATTTGCACCACGATATTGACAAAGATATGGGCGTAGCCGCTGGCGATACTCCAGCCATAATCGGGATTGTTTGCAATACGACGCTGGATGTCGCAAATGGCGCCGATCAACCGGGCAGACATTTGCTGTTCCCTCGAACGGCCTGAAAACGTTGAAGCGCGTAAAGCTTAGCCATTAAAATTGAGGGTACCTTTGGGTCATGGTTGTCAAAGCGGGTTTTGAGGGCGCAAAGGGCGCTCGCATCAAGCAAGCCGCCGAAGTCATCGGGGGTGGTGAATGCCTCGTCAAGGTGCGTTTTCCAAGGCCCGCGCAGAACTGACTCTTCCTTTACGAAATAGCCGAACCCGCGTTTTGGTGCATATAACAAATCGTGGGGCAAGCGACCTTCCAAGGCCCGCTTTAAGATCATCTTTCCGCCACTGAGGTTGGAACTGCGCTTCACCTTATCGGCGTATGGGATACTCAATGCCAATTCGATGACGTCGCGATCCAAGAACGGACAGCGCACTTCGACCGCATGGGCCATGGCGGGCAGATCGCCCGCGATGGTGATGGCGTGAGCATTTTCCTGCATGAGACCCAAAAATGCAGCTTCGTCGATATAGCTGATGGGGGCTATCTCATCGAACCACGGCCTAGCCCATTCCTCAACGGCTGCGAGGTTGGGGGGGACTTGAAACAGCTGCGGCCACAGGTTATACGCCTCATGACAATAAAGGGCCGTTTTGCGTTGCCCCGGTTTGTTGGCCAGGATGCGCAGGGCATCACCCAGCCGCCCCTCTTTGAACAGGCCACCCGCAGCACTTGCCAGCGGACGCAGCAGCGCTGCGGGCAAAGCTTCCCCAACGCGTGTCAGGTTGACGAGGTTTTGCGCACCATCATAGCCATAAAACACTTCGTCCGCGCCATGCCCGGCCATGACAACCTTGAGGCCATCGGCATGTATCGCTTCAAACAGCATCATGGCGTGGGTCAGTGGTAATGCCATGATCGGCTGACCGTGCTTGCCCAACAATTCGTCGAACAGGTCGTGCTGGCGGTCCGCATCGAAATAAATTTCGTTGTGGCGCGTTCCCAGCATATTCGCGGAGCGGCGCGCGCGGACAAGTTCCTCATCATCATGATTTAAACCGAAGGCGTAGGTGCGTATGTTGCTGGCCCCCTGTCGGTTGAGGCTGTCGACGATGGCTGTTGAATCCACCCCGCCAGACAGCAACGCACCGATCTCTACATCGGCCACACATCGTCTGGCCACAGCGCGGTCAAGGACTTCAAGGACATCCCCTCGTGTCGTAGCTTGGGGTGTGAAGCTGGGACGCCAGTAGCGTTCCAACCTTTCGACTCTGCCATTGGAAACTTTCATCGTATGGCCGGGGGGTAGCGAACGGATGCCTTTGTAAATCGTCCAAGGGTCAGGAATGTGACGTACATTGCGAAGCAGAAAAAGCCCAACGGCGTCGGCATCGGTGCTGAAATCGATCCCCGGCACGTTGTGCAAGGCAGGAATTTCAGATGCCACGGCAATGCATTGATTGGATGTGGCATAATACAGAGGCTTTTTACCCAGTGGGTCACGGGCACAAAACAGGTCACCGGTACGCGTGTCGAGAAGTACAAATGCGAACATACCCCTAATCTTACTTACCATCCTCTCGCCGATTTCTTCATAGAGATGAAGAATAACTTCGCTGTCGCTATGAGAATGAAAATGATGACCCTTCGCTTCTAATTCGCGACGAAGTTCAAGATGGTTGTAGATTTCACCATTGCAGACCAATGCCAAGGTAGCATCTTCGTTCAGCAACGGCTGACGTGCTTGTTCACTAAGGTCAATGATGCTGAGACGTCGGTGTGCGACACCTGCGTTCCCATTCTCCAATATGTATTGGCCATGGTCATCTGGACCACGGTGTGTGAGGCATCTCGACATGATGTCCAGAACCGTTCCCGCATTACCGGGTGGAGAATAGTAACTGATGCCTGCAATGGCGCACACGGCCCTTCCCCTAGCCAAAGCGCCGCACGATGCGGGCTTTCTTTGCTAAGTGGACCAAAGCACCAATTGTCCCCGGGTTCAAAGCAATTAGGAAAAGCGCAGCCATGCTTTCCAAGGGCGCGTTCCGTCTTACCCCCATTTTCCACAGCGCCCATGCCCGGGAGCGTTGGCCCGAAATTGCAGCGAATACGGCTTGGCGTAAGCGCCGTCGGCCTAAGTGTTCAGGGGCATGTGCGCGGTAAGCGGCTTCGAAGTCAGCAAAAATAAGATCATAGCACCGCACCACCCGTTTTGCTGTTTTCTGAGTGTACATGTTTGAGGTGATGGATCCTTTGCGCCCAACGTGATAGATGCGTAACACTTCTGAACTGATCCACAAGTCGGCGTGTTCGGCAAACCCGAGATACGTCCACAACTCACATCCGAAGGCTTCCCCCATATCCCGATACCCCTTAGCGGCACGCAAAGCATCACCGCGAAACATCGGCAGGTATTCGCCCATATGACGTTCGTTGAGCATGTCATTCAGGCTTAGCGGTCCCGTATAACAGGGGTCGGCGACCGTGCTTTCACCCAGCTGCGTCCGGCAGGCACTAAAACAAATTGGGGCATCTTCCGGCCAAGTGTCAAGAATGGCGAATAATTTGGTCGTCCAATCGGGAACCAAAGTGTCGTCGGCATCCAATGGAATGACCACTTCGCCTCGCGTTTGGGCAAAGCCTAAGTTCACCGCAATGGTTTTGCCTTGATTTAGTTCGTAACTCAGGTACGTCACATTCGGAAAATTTTGCAGCGTGGTTTCTAGCGTAAGGGTGTCTGGACTGCCGTCATTAACAACCAACACATCCAAGCGCCAGCTTTCCGGCAGAGGCGCGGCAAAAACAGACGCCAGCGTGCTACTGATCGTCTCACTGGCCTTAAAGGCTGGGATGACAAGAGAAACGATCACGAGCCACCCGCAAACTTCGTGTGAATAAGGTCCAGACTCATCCTCGCGGCCTCGGCTCGGCGTTTTGAATCCTTGGCGAAAGCGATCATGGCACCGGCTACGGATTCTTCGAAGGCAAGGTTGTCGGTCGAGCTGACTTGGGCACACATACGACCTATATCGGAAAAGAGAGCCGATGGTTCTGTTCCAGACCAGATAGACAGAGGGGGCTTCAGAAGTATGCCGTTTTTACCATCTTCGACCATTTCATGAATTGCATAAACATCGGTGGCAATGACCGGCAGCCCGTAGGCCAGTGCTTCCAACACCACCATCCCGAACGAATCAAAATAAGTGGGATGGACCAGAACATCGGCTTGACTGAGAAAATGCTCCCCAAGCTCATCGCGGTTTAGGTTGGCCTCGTGGACGCGCACATTTTCAATGTCTTCTACGAGCGCCTTGAACCGTTCGGGAAGATGGGTGATCAAGTCCAGCTCCGCGCCCGGGAATGCTTCGACAACGCGTGCGAAGGCTTTGAGCAGCGCTTCGCCGCCTTTGATTTCGAACTGGGTTGAAACAAACAAAAAGCGGCAACGGTCCGCTGCTTGTGGATGTGGTTTCGTGACTGCCGGCTGAATGGCGGGATAGGCCAATACTGCTTTTGCCGCGACGCTCTCGCCGTATTCCCGGCGCACGCCATCAAGGCATGCTTGACTGAGGCAGCGAATTTGCAAACACCGCGGACTTTTCAACAGTGCGCGAATAATTGCGCGATATAACTTTACGGCCAAGGGGTTGTAAGCGGTGAAAGCATATGGGTTGTCGATGTCGATGATATAGGGGCCGCTTGTGATCAAACCGCCCCACACGTACACAGCGGCGTCTGGCGGTGCATCTTTTGGGCGGCACTTAACGTTGATCAATGGCAATCGAGTTTTCCACGATGGTCGTGTCGGCGTGAGAGCTTGGCTGCGACTGACTTGCGCGCCTGTACGTTTGATCATTTCACTCGCGTTCACCGCTTCGTCCTCGGGCCAGTTGCGAATGGTGTCGAGCTGACGGTCGCGCAGATAGGCGTGGGGGTAGAAAAATATTTTGGTTGTTGGGGGCGAAGCATAAGGCCCTAACCAGGACCGCCTTCCGAATGCGCTCAAGGCGACGTCATAAACGCTAACGAGCGTGCTCTTCAGCCCGAACATCAGAATATATACGCAGATACCGACAACAAGGGTTTGCCCGATTGCGGTGCCGCCGCGCACGATGTTGAACACATAGATAAAGAGGAGAAGCGCGAATGCCGCTGCAGATGGCGAGTCTGAAGAGCGCCACAATAAGTGTTCGCACACCCTAAAAATACGACCGAGAAAAAAGGCCAGTACCAATGCAAAAGGCAAGCCTAAGCCGAAAGAAAAATCTACGATACCTGACGTCGGGATTGCCGTTGCCGCAAAATCGCCTCTAAACATTTTGGGATAGAGCCAATGGAGTTGTTCTATGCCGCCATAGATAATGGGTTTTTCGTTCCATATGGCCCTTGGCACGAGACCCAGCCCCAAATTAAAGAGCCATGAAACACCATAATCAATGCCCGTGAAGATCTGCATCCAACTGGCTTTATGGAGATAGTGTGCAACGTGCTCCGCGCCTTCAAAGCTGGCTGACAGATAATACGCGTGATCTTTAAGCAAGATTTTCTGAGCATTCGAGATGATACCATCCGTAAGCGACTGGTTGTCCGGCAGCGTCGATACAAGCCTAGGAATGCGGCGGAAAAGTTCGAATATACCCGACGCAAACACGGTGCCGAACATACCTGCCGCTCCCAGCAGCCACAGCCTTGGTTGGCGAATTACAGCCAAAACAACCCCTGCCAAAACAACCGATGCACCAAGGCGGCGGGAAAATATTTCACTTCCCAGCCAAAAAGCCGCGATCATCCCGCTAGCCAAAATCAATGTATCCATGTGCGAAATCACATGTCTACGTTGACTGATGAGGAAGGCGATATATGCGAGAATGGCATAGACGGATATCTCGGGCAAAATCCAAAGGGCTCCGCTACCCATACGGGCCTTTTGATAATTTGAACTGTCGAGCGTTTGGAGGGATGGGTCCAGGTACCACATTGCACCAACGCCCAAGAGGACCAGCAGGGTCAGCACAAATCTGGCGCGCCAGACGGAGGGAGGACGAAGGTTCTGAGTATTCGAAATGGGACGAGTATTGGCAGAGCGGTAGCCTATGAAAACGGCCGACCAAAAAAGACTAGCCACCCCGAGCGAAAGCGCATAATCGGTTTCGCCGTAAGTTGGCGCCCAGGCCGTGTCAATGCCATGCAAAGTGACTTGAGGAGTAAAATAACCTTGGACAATCAGCCACGCGCGCAAGGGAAACGCGGCAAACCAAATCAATGTAAAGTACCAAAAATGAGACACCACGATCCGCTCAACTGGCCGACGTCGAATGTCTAGTGCCAAAAGCGCCATAGGGACGGCGATGGATATGAAGAGCATCAGATCAAACATCTTTGCTGAAATTCCCATTGTCCATTTGGGGTAAAATGCCGTGCATTTCAGGCCATCCCCCTTCCCTCATCAAGCCAGCTTTGAAATATGAGAATCGGCCACAGCGCGTATTGCATATTTTGCACACCCGACAGATGCACGCACCACGCATTGCGAATCTGCGTCGGATCAAAATACCCCTCTTCGCGTAACCGCCTTTCATCCAATAGCTCTTCCGCCCAGGGTCGCAGCGGGCCGCGCAGCCAGCTGCCGATCGGAACGCCAAACCCCATTTTCGGACGCTCGATTAAATTTTTGGGGACGTACTTGTACAATACTTCACGCAAAATATTTTTCCCAACGCCATCACGTATCAAATAGTTCTGTGGCAGAGTCCATGCAAACTCTACAACACGATGGTCAAGAAGTGGGACCCTTGCTTCTAAAGAAAAAGCCATGCTGGCGCGGTCTACCTTGGTCAGAATGTCGTCTGGAAGATACATGCCCATATCCAAAAGACGCATCCGTCCAACGGCATCAGGTCTGTCTTGAATGAGAGTACTGTCCTGCAACCACGTCGGTTGCTCTGAGGCTCCCATGACGACGGCACCTGGGTTAGGCCATTGGCTTATGAGGCGCAGATATACATCGTCGACTGAGGTTGCACTCAAAACCTCGGCGATTTTTTGAACCTTATTGCTCAGTTGTTTTGGTGTTTTGCCCACAGGGTCCAGTTTGGTGATGGCATCCCATACACCACGAGGGACGGCTCTTAGGCCAGCGCCAAGCATGGTGCGAAGATTGCGAGGAAGGTGGCCCGCCGCACTCCAGATACGGGTTGCCCAGAAATATCGGTTGTATCCGGCGAACAATTCATCCCCACCATCCCCCGATAGACTCACGGTTACATCCCGACGGGTCATTTCCGACAACAGCAATGTTGGCAATTGAGATGAGTCTGCAAATGGTTCGTCATACCACTGGGAAAGTTTGGGGATCAGGTCGAGGGCTTGGTTCGGTGTGATATACAGTTCGGTGTGTTGCGTACCGATATGAGCCGCGACGGATTTTGCGTGAGCAGCTTCGTTATATTGTTTTTCGTGAAACCCAATGGAAAACGTACGCACCGGTTTTGTGCTTTGCGCCTGCATCAAGGCCACTACGGTGGATGAATCAACACCACCAGAGAGAAAAGCGCCCAGTGGGACGTCTGAAACGAGCCTTTTACCGACAGCATCCAGCAACAACGTCTCAAGCGCATTCCGCGCTTCATCGAAGCTTCCAACAAACGGATGTTGATGTCCCGCTGCCGCGAACGCACGCAAATCCCAATACCGCGTCAAGGTAGGCTCACCTATTTGCGGAAAGGTTAAGAACTGGCCAGGCTCAAGTTTGGAGACACCTTCAAAAATGCTATGCGGTGCCGGAATGTAGGCGTGCCGGGTGAAATTAACCAGTGACCGGCGATCAATTTTTTCTGTCCACCCGGTGTGCGCCCGAAGCGCTTTCAACGTAGACCCGAACAGAACCAGTTCGCCGAATTTTCCCCAGTATAGAGGTTTAATGCCTAAGCGGTCGCGCGCGAGTACGAGTTCTCGGCGTTCACGATCCCATAGGGCAAAGGCGAACATGCCGATACATTTGGCGAGTGTTTTTTCGACGCCCCACACGGCGCACGCTTCCAAAAGAACGGCCGTGTCAGACCCGCCCTTGATTATGTGACCCTGTTGAATTAACTCGGCGGCAATGTCTTGGTAGTTGTAGACCTCGCCATTGTAGGCGATTACGAAGCGCTCAGAGTTGGATATCATTGGCTGATGGCCGGATGGATCACACCCAATAATGGCCAGACGCCGATGACCAAGCGCGATGCCTGCTTGGGCCTCGACCCAATCCCCTTTGTCGTCTGGACCGCGGTGATCGATCACATGGCTCATGGCGCGAACATGGCGCGTGAGTGAGGCAGACGTTGCTTGCGCCGTACGGTCTAAAATTCCGACAAACCCACACATGTCAGAGAGATCCTTGTCGTGACAGCGTTTTTCGAGAGTTATAGTACCCCGCCCCACCGGCCAATCCAGCGAACACTACACCGAACGTGAGCGCCAAAAAAAATGTTGCGGCCCTCAGCCAGTGATAGCTGACAAAGGAGACGGTGCCGAAGTACTGTTGTGGTTGAAAAAGAAATCTATAAAGCTTTTTAAAATACTTTCCAACACCACGGCCATCCATTTGGTAACGTCCATCGTATGAACCGATGTATATGAGAAAGTTTTCACGGTGCATAAAGTAGCGAACATCACGCGATACCTGTTCGTAGGGAACGATGCTGATCCTCCCACCTGATAAGTGGTGAGCGAACAATCCACGCTCGTTGGATGAAATCGATGCCATATAAATTTCTGCGCCACTGAGCACTCCATCAGCGGAATTTGTGACGTAAGCGATGTTATTGGTCGGGTCAACGTAAGCCCATCGGCCCTCTTCTTCGATATAACTTTCCGAAAATGCATGAGACCCCATATCCACGGTGTTCATGGCCCCACCGGTGAATAGATTGCGGGTTGGAACTCCTGCGATATTGGCCAGGTATCCATAGCTTAAAGACCACTGCCGACAGAAAACACCAGCCTTGCCCGTGCTGCTTTCTTCAAAAATTGACAGGGGAGACATGGCGTTTAGGTGTGCCGGCGGAGCGCCGCCTTTCATTTTTTCACGAATCAAAGTGACGAGAAATTCAATTTTACGCAGGGTCGGCCACATAGGATCGAAACCAGCATCCGTAAGAATCTGGGCGGCTCGATTGCCCTCGTTCGGATCCATCGTGTCGGTGCTGGGAACCCAGCGCTGAAATGGAGAGGGGGCATCCATAAGGATCGGCACGTTGACACCATTGATCTGCACTTGGTCATCTGACAGGTTTTGAACCGTGAAGCTTTCCGCCGACCCAAAAAAGACATTGATACGAATGGCGTCAACGTCGGGTGCGGCGATTTGGCAATTTTGCGGAGAAATCATGTAACTATGCACACCTGGTAGCAGAAGAAAAGTGGGGTTCGCACCGACCACATTCTCTGTTCGACTTCCCTTTGAAGAGACCCGCCATTGTGTGCAGCCCTCCGCATTCACCAGCTCAAGGGTCAATTTTTGTTTTTGGGAAGTGCCAAAGGCCCTGATTGCCAGCGTATTTGGCGAAATCGGATACAATTCGGCAAGAGAAGCTGGAGCAATTTCCGTAATGGCGTATAGTTCAGCGCGAAATATATACAAGCCGACAAAGCATCCTGAAAATATTAGCCAGAGCAGCAAGCTTAAGAACACATTTCGTTTTGAAAAAAGAGACCTCACGCCTGCACGCCCGGAGTTTTGTTTGTGCCATGACAAACAACAAACATAATGGGAAAGAATGCAAGGACATGGTCCAATCGCAAGCATGCGCGAAGAGCCTGGATGTAAAAACCACGAAACCAACCGCGAATAGGTAAGCGAAAGATCATCTCCCCCAATGTGATGAATAAGAAATGAAGCAAAAAACTTGCTCCTCCACCAAGAGCGTAAATGCGCGTCTTGTCTCTGCCAAATTTTTGTTCGATATCGCCCAATGTGTATTGCCTATACCCATGCCAAAGATACACGGGAAGTCCCCAGCCGCTGGGAATAAAATGGACGCCAAGACCATTTTCATTGAGCAGTGAACTCAAACGCGAAATCAACGCCTCGTCATCATGGATGTGTTCCAGTGCCGAGACGGAAACGATTAAATCATACTTCTTTTCGTCGGTAAGGTTATGGGCGCTGTCTTGAATGGAGTGGCGCACGAAGGCTTCAGGATATCTCACGTCCTTGCGAAACCTGTCGCCGAGATCTACACCCGTATAATCCCCATGATACCCTTGAGCGGCGAGGTCGTCGCTCAATCTTCCCGAACCGCATCCAATGTCCAAGACGGTTATATTCTTTTTGCTTATGAGCTGCGGAAGCTGGTGCTGTAAAAACGCATCTGTCAAAGCGCGACTGGGTGAAGATGGCTTGGCTTCAAAGCTTCTATCGTCAATATCCTGAGTATCAAAACGGGTGACGGTTAATGTGATTGGATTGGGCGTCCGCAAATTACGAACGAAATTTCGCCATAGATACCGCCCCCGGTCCCCCAGAGAGAGCGAAATGTCACCTGACAGTTCCGTGTCGTTTTGTGGTGGGGGCTGTGTGTTCGTCATAATGCTTGATCAATCCGCAAATTAAGTTGGTGACCGGTTTCCTGCCGTTAAAGCCCAAGGCGCTGTTTGATGGCCGTGATAATTCGTTGTTTTTTAACGGCCGAACGAGGAGGATAATAATCCTCTATATGGGTGTTGGCGGCATCGAAAGCCTTGTTGAGAGTCTGCGCCTGATACGATCCCGGAGCTATGGGCGGCTCGACAGTGGGTGTGACATACAAGCGAATAAGAAGGCTATTTCCATCTAAAATATCGTATATGTCGGAGGTCTTGTGAGTTCCAAGCTGGATGGTTGCACACATCTCCGCCGGACACGACGGCCGCATGGGTGGCGCATCATTTTCGGCGTTGCCGACGACGGTGGTGGTGATATCCGGAAGTATATTGAGACGGTGGGTAAATACACCACCCGATTGAAGGAGGCCGGCATTCAATTGGTAAGGAGCTGAATAGACCCTGAAGCCACCGTAATTCAAAGGTGGAAACGGGCGACTGGGATCCCGATAGATATTTACCGTAATTTTAGTGTTGGGGCTTTTGCCTAGGTTTTGCTCAATGAGTACACGACTGATATGCCCGGCGGCTTTGGTGCCATACTCGGGTTTTGAAACGCCAAAAACTTCGGCGGCAAATTCCTGTGAATATGCCAGCGGTAATTTAAACAGATAGGCGCCGCATGACGCTGCAGTGCCGACAAGAAATAACGTCGCAGAGCTTTTTACCCAGATCTGGCTAACGTTGCCTGCCATCGCAGCCCGTTCGCCGGCAAGAACCACAAAGAGCAAAAATGGGATCAGGGTATAAATCTGATAGCCATGTGTAACGTCAAGGCTGGGAGCCTTGACCAAATAGATAAGAATGGAAAAACCAACTCCACTCAATACGGCGAAGCCCCACAAAAAACGTTGGCGGGGCTGCGGGGCGCGCATAAGGAGTGAACCCGCTGCAAGCACAAAAAAGATAGGCGCTGTTTCACCCAATAAAACACTGGGATAGGTGAGCCAATGCCCGTCAAGCACCAAACCTTCCAGCCCAACGGAGGAGTGTTTGCGCGTGGCCAGCAGCAGGGAATTTAACGGCACGGCGCTGGAGAGGGCCGCACCGTATTTGAGAACGAACACAGCACTTAAAACCAATGCAGACAAAACAATGGAAACAGGAATTAAAATCCGCTTCGTCAAAACCGGCTCGAGCCCTTGGCGCAGCGCGCGGACAAAGTGTCCCGGATGGATCAAGCGCGGTTCAAGTGTGCTATGCCGTAAACCGTAGGTTACGCACAAGGCTGCGAGGGTCAGAAAAAAAAGTGCATCACTGAGGATCAAGTTGATAACGCTGAATGCAAAAAAATATTGGCTTCCACGGCCATGACCAAGGCGCTGTAAGGCCGATATGCAGAGCAGCAGCGAAAAGATCGGACCAATCCAAACAAATGTTGCGAATCCTCGGCTGAGCCCGGCAAATAATGGGGACAATGCCAATGCCAGGGCTCCGGAAAATGCCAACCAAGAGCGGATATCCGCTTTGCGTAAGATGTCGTAGAACAGAACGGTTGTGAGGGCCCCAAGGATCGCTGTCGGAAGACCCAGTAACGTAGCGGAGAAGGTCAAGCCCAAGACATCGAATAGTCCGTAGAACAGCGAAATGTAAATCGCAGGTACCGCTCCGTGTCGAAAAAAGAAGACCGCATGCGCGAAAGTGCCAACTTTATACAGTATGCCGTCTATAAAGCTCAGGCTGTGCACATCCGAAGCAAATGACCAAAAAAAACTGGCCGCCTGATAGCCCATCTCATAATCTTCATCGCGAAAAAAATCGCCATAAGGCTGCACGGTGTATAACGCCAGGGCTAAACAAAATATGAATACGGGCGCACCAAGATCCCGTAATCGGATCGGGTCGAGGCTGGGGTTGCCGTGCATCATTTCAGGTCCTGTATACCACGATAGAACAGGAACCGCCCAATCGTAGCGTTGTCGAATTGAGAAGTCATAAAGGCACTCTCTTAAGCCTTTATAGCAGTTAAAATTCTTGGCGGTTTCGTCGTTGTTATAACAGAGGTTTTCTCGCTACTGCCAAAATCATGTGCGCGACCAGAGCACTGGGAACGAAGGGAAGAAGGGCAACGCTCAATCCTTTTGTTAAGGTCCACTCATACGGCAAGCCAAATTCATGATGCAGACTGCGCAGTATCCCTTGACGTTTGTGAATGGTCTCGACGACTTCAACGTCAAAACCGCCAAGCATGAGTTCTTGACGTAATTCACCCCGGGTCATGCGCCATTGATAGAAACGCATTCCATCTTTATTAGCTTGGTGTTGCTTTTTGCTAGCCCCGCTTGCGCGCAACGCGTGGCGTAAATTGTCAAATGGCACGGATATAAACAACAACCCGCCCGGCTTAAGCAGACGATAGGCTTCTGCAATACAGGGCTGCATACCCTGTTCGAAATGCTCAAACACACCCCAGGAAAAATAGCCCTCAAAAGAGGCCTCCTCAAAACCTGTATCCCGGATGTCTCCAGCAACGAATTCGACATCTGGAAAAAGGCTGTGGAGTTTGTCGATCGTAGAGCGTGACAGGTCCAGGCCTACGGTTGGGTTGCCATTTCGTGAAAAATAAACCGTCCAATCGCCCAAGCCGCAGCCGCCGTCCAATAGCCGCGCCCCGTCGGGCAAGCGTGATAAGTACGGCGACATGATTTTATATTCCCCTTTGGTGGGGATGTTTTCAATCAAGCTGTTGGGCCCGCCTTCCCGTTCCCAGACACGGGTCCAGTAATCTTCGATAAAAGCGGTTTCATCGTGGCCTGTAGCGGCATTCGAGGGCATGTAATCTTTGCGCATGTGGGCAAACCTAAAGCGGTAATTGGTTTAAGAGGAGAGCCAAAGGTGACCGCCACAAACGCCGCTTGGCGGAAATTTGCGTGTGACGTTCAACCAAGCCTTCAAGCAGGTCGCAGTACCCATTTGCCATTCGTTCTGCGGTATAAGGATAATCGGTCAGTTGCGAGCGCCATTCGCTGTAGTTTTCCAGCATACGCGAAAGCGCGTCTTCGAAGTCTTCAGGTCCGCAAAAGGCCTCACCAAAACCTGTGCAATATTCGGGAAGCGCGCCACTTTCTCGGTACAACAGAGGAAGGCCGCACATCGCACCTTCAATATGGTGCATTCCGGCAGGTTCATTCATTGACGCTGTGATGTATCCATGATGACTTCGCAATGTTGCAGCTAACTCGTCGCCGCTCATGGGCTCGACGTGCCGGGCGTTTTTGAAGGCAAAATTTTTGGGCAGGTTGCCGATATAAGTGAATTCAATTTTTCCAAGCCACGGGGCGCTGGCCAGCATGGAGTCAAGGCGTTCGTAAACGTCAAAACCCTTCATCCAATTGCCCCCCCAATGATGCGTGACAAGCTTAAACGGTTCGGTTTTGTTCCAGGGAACATAGCCGTTGCTGTTAAAAACATCTTGGTCTGCGCCGTTAAGAATAACAGAGGAGCTTCGCCCATCATTATTGCGCCAGAGATTCAGATCACGCAACCACGAGGCAATGAATATTGTATGGTCGGCACAATAATTCGCAAGTTTTAAGCGAGCGTTCATCGTCTTTGTATTTTTGCGCTCATCGCATTCGTTGATGCGCTGCACCACAACGGCTTTTGAGTTTCCAAACATCAAATAGCGCAAAATATCGCCGGCGACAAAGCTCAAACTGCTGTTGCGATATCGCGGATCAATCATCAAGATGAGATCGATGTCATTGTCTATCAGCTCCTGCACAACTGTATGGCCGCGTGCTTCCATGTGCACTTTAAGAGAACGGATAAAGCTGTTTCCACCACCCCACGGCCCGTCTTGTATCTTCTGATTGACCGCCAACTTCATGAACCATTTGTCTTTACATCTGTCAAAAGGATCGCGCTCAATCTGTCTGCCATCACCTGGACGTTGAGTTGTTGGTCAATAACATTTTTCGCGTTGTGACCGATCGTTTCCAGCCGCCCGCTCTCAGCAAGGAGTTCGCCAACCGTTTTGGTCAAGTTTTCGACCGAATCTGCTGGAACCAAGATGCACGACTGATCCGCCACCATTAGATCACGATCCCAAAGACCTGGTGTATCTGTTAGTATCACCGCTTTACCACACGCCATTGCCTGCAAACAGACGCTCTGCCCCGAAGGTTGTGTGGTGACTTTGATGGGCACAATGACAAAAAGTGCATTTCTATACAGATCGCGAATGTCGCTATCGCTCATGATCTGCTGATTCCAGTTGCCTCGGATGACCGAAACGTTATCCCCACGAGGTGGCATGGATAGGCTTGTTACGATTTTAAGCTCAGGATATTCCGGTTTCCATGCATTGATGAGGGTAGCGTAATCACGATTTGCATCGTTACCAATGGACAGCACATATGTGTTGTCATCGGGGGGCTTGGACCGAGCATCCGGAGACCAGAAGGTGTTGTCGACGCCGAATGGCAGGTATTGAATGTTCGCTGTATTTGAAAAAACGGCTCGCAGATGCTCTAGCTCACCCTTTGAGATTGTGACGATCTTGATCTTTTGCAATAAGCGGACAATGACCCATCGGCGCAAGGGGTTTGCCTGAAAATCCAGAGCACCCATAACGATAAAAATCAACTGTGGGCGGACCAGTCCAAGTGCTTTGAGCAAGGCGAGCACCACGCCGAATGCCGTTGTTGAAACAATAATAGAATCATAGGTGTTGAAAGTCTGCAAGGCACACTGACGGGTGAACCGCCATACAGCGTACACCTGGATGCCAGTCAACCCATAAATCAGTGTCGAAAGCAGCCCCCATAAACGTGGAATCCGTTCCCCGATTCCAAAATCGCTGCTTTCGAGAATGGTTACATCATGACCGGACGCCGCCAGTTGAACATATCCATAAAAAAATTCTGTTGGAAATTCTCCCCCTTGGGCTAAACGCGCGCGCCGTCCGCCTTTGAAGAGAAAGGCCGTTTTCTGAGGGGCGATTATGTCTTTCGGCATGATGGATCACCTGCGCCGCGCGTAATGAATAGCGCGTATAACGATTTGTTCATTTTATGAATGGTTTCGCCCTATCCACCGAGAAGTGGAGTTAACATCATAAATTCGTTTCACTTCTTGGCCCTTTGATCGACAAAAACCGGTGTCATCATTTGGGTGCGCTTGCGCAGTCCGGGTGCAGAGCAAGTTTTATCCAGTCGCCATCTCCTTAGTGTTCATCAAGAGAACACTAAGGTCAAGGGGATCGAAAAGGCGAAAAGGTATTTGCTTTTGTGGCTTTCCCACACAGCCATGACATGGGGTTATGCGCAAAAACCGGCTCAGCAGACACAAACGATGTCCATCGTCAAAATATTTGGGGCAGACGTTTATTTTTTGTGCCAATTCCAGGCCGTTTCAACGATAGCATCAAGATTGCTGTGCATAGGCCTCCAACGGAGAATGGTCCGGGCCTTGCTCACATCAGCCACCAGCATCGGCGCATCTCCTGGGCGACGAGCTTGCATTTGGACGGGAAAATCAACACCGGAGATCCTTTTAACGGTATCGAGAACCTGTCGCACGCTTGAACCTACGCCGCCACCTAAGCAAAATGCTTCGACACCATTTTTATGGTGCTCCATGTGCGTCAGTGCCTTGACATGGGCATCGGCCAAATCTGCCACATGGATATAGTCGCGCACACAAGTGCCGTCAGGAGTGGCATAGTCGTCACCGTAAATACACATGCCTTCGCGCTCCCCCAACGCTGCTTGACATGCAATTGGGATCAAATGGCTTTCGGGATCGTGAGCCTCACCCAACTCGCCCTTCATATCCGCACCCGAAGCGTTGAAATACCGTAGCGCAACACCGTTCAGCCCGTGAGCGGCTGAAAAATCTGTCAGCATGCCCTCCGCCACAGCCTTGGTTTTGGCGTAAGGACTGATCGGGGCTATGGGTGAAGTTTCCGTGATGAACCTACCGCCTACGTTGCCATGCACCGCACAGGTACTGGAGAAAACAAGATCGCTCACCTCAGCGCGTCGCATAGCCTCCAGCACATTGAGAGTACCGACGACGTTGGTACGATAGAAGTCGCCGGGACGTTTGACGGACTCGCCTACCTCAATCAAGGCGGCAAAATGCATGACGGCATCGGGCTTGTGTTCAGTGAAGGCCGCGTCCAAGTCTGCCGGATTGAGTACATCGCCATCGACCAACGGCCCCCACTTGACCGCCCATGCATGACCGTTGGACAGATTGTCAAAGCTAACAGGCTGAAAGCCTGCCGTCGCCAAAGCTTTACAGGCATGGCTGCCGACATAGCCAGCACCGCCAGTGACGAGAACTGTTTTATTCATCAGCAATCCCACTCAAACCTACAGGAGCCATCAAAGAAAAACCGATCCAATTGTTTACAGATTCCCGCCCCCCTGGGCAACGTCCCATTGGCGGAATGATCCATTGAAGCGTTTGACCATTGATAGAAAGTTGCGTTACCCTGCCCCAACCGTTCAAGGCCTGAACGTATAAAATTGACGCAACCAGGATGTTTTTGACATCATGACAAACGTACGCCACTCGTCCTCGGCCCCCATGAAACCCGACCAGTTAAAGTTTTTGCCCTATGGTCGTCATTCCGTCGATGATGAGGATATAGCCGTCGTAGAGCGTGTTTTGCGCAGCGCTTGGCTAACGACGGGGCCGGAAGTTGAAGCCTTCGAGCATAATTTCGCCACTAAAGTGGGGACGAAACATGCCATTGCCTGTTCCAGTGGCACGGCTGCGCTCCATTTAGCGGCACTTGCTTTGGGCCTTGGCAAGGGAGATCAGGTCATTGTCCCAACGCTGACATTTTTAGCCACAGCAAATGCTGCACGCTACGTCGGTGCTGACGTGGTGTTTTGTGACGTCGATCCTGACACTGGCCTTATGACCCCTGAAACACTGGAACGTGCTTTACGGAACGCCCAAAATGTCAAGGCGGTTTTCCCCGTTCATCTCAATGGCCAGTGCGCCGACATGGCGCCATTGTCAGATATTGCAAGGCGGCATAATCTGTCCATCGTTGAAGACGCCTGCCATGCAATCGGCGGCACACTTTCTTCAACCGACGGCATTTCCTCTCCCGTTGGCTCATGCGCCATGGGGGATATAACTGTATTTTCCCTTCACCCCGTCAAAACTGTGACTATGGGCGAAGGTGGTGTAATTACGACAAACGACGAAGAACTCTATCTTAAAATGGCTAGTTTGCGCAGTCATGGTATGCACCGCCACCCAGAGACCATGAAGAATCAAAGCTTGGCCGAAAGCTCCTCCGGCGCTCCAAACCCTTGGTATTACGAGATGCAGGAATTGGGATATAATTTCCGGGCGAGCGCCCTGCAATGCGCGCTCGGGTCTAGCCAGTTAAAAAAATTGGATCGATTTGTGGCGCGGCGCCAGGAATTGACAAACCTCTATGATAAGCGGCTCAAGCCTTTGTTCCCGACGGTCCGCCCGATTAGCCGGGTTCCTTATGGACGACCAGCATGGCACCTTTACGTCGTACTTATTGACTTCGAAGCTACGGGCCTCAACCGGGCTATGCTCATGCAGGCTTTATATGACCAAGGTATCGGCACCCAGGTTCATTATCTGCCAGTACACCTTCAGCCTTACTATCAGGAGTTGTACGGCATGAGCCAACTGAACGGTGCAGACAGCTATTATGCTCGCTGTCTATCCCTGCCTTTATTCCCGGAGATGGAAGACACTGATGTCGATCGGGTGGTGCAGTCCATAGAGAACGCCCTCGCCATGGGCCAGGGGGCATCGTGATGTCGGACTCATCAATGAACAACGAAGATGAAATTACCCTGGGCGTGCTGTCGTCCGTTCAAGAAAATCATGAAGTCACACAACGCGGATTGGCTAAGGATCTTGGCATTGCCTTGGGCCTAACCAACGCATACCTGAAGCGTTGCATCCGCAAAGGGCTGATTAAAGTTCAACAAATCCCCCGCAACCGTTACGCCTATTATTTGACGCCAGAGGGCTTCACTGAAAAAAGTAGGCTTACCACCCAATTCTTAAGCACATCCTTTCATTTTTATCGCCGCGCCCGCTCACAATGCGAAGATATTTTCATGCTCTGTGAAGACAACGGCTGGCGAAAGCTCTCTCTTTATGCCGTGAGTGATCTCGCGGAAATAGCTTTATTATGTGCCGTGCGCTTCGACATCGAACTGACAAGTATTGTCGATAGCGACTATGAAGCTGATCTCTATCACGGCATACGCATCGCTCGATCTCTGGATGATATGGGTGATTTTGACGCCATCATCTTAACCGACCTCAACGACGCACAAGGGTCTTATTCATACCTTCATAAAAAGCTCAAAGATAAGGCCATCTTGGCCCCTGATTTCATGCGCGTGACCCAAGACATTCAGGTGCCGTGAAATGTTGAACTGGTACGTTGCCCACACACACGCACAGGGTGAAGTCAAATCCCAGTTGAACTTGGAACGTCAGGGTTTTAAGACCTACCTACCTAGATACATGAAGGAACGGCGCCATGCCCGGCGGATCGACAAGGTCGCTATGCCTTTGTTTAAGCGCTACATCTTCATTTGCATGGACATCACTCAAACCCGTTGGCGCAATATTCAATCCACAATCGGTGTCCAAAACCTCGTATGCGTTGGCGATACCCCCGCGCCGATCGACGAAAGCATCATTCATGAAATTCGAAAACGTGAAAACGAAGCTGGCTTTGTGCAAGTCGATTCGTCTCCAAAACTGAACAAAGGAGACAGTATTCGAGTCAGCAACGGGCCATTTTCAAATCTTGAAGGTCTCTTTGACGCTCACAGCGATTCTTTGCGCGTTACGGTTTTACTCAATATCTTGGGAGGAAGCATTCGTGTAAAGCTCCCTAAAAACCAAGTACATCCGGCTCGTTAACAGGATTTTTCATGGCATTACTGCCTCACGTTTGAGGCATGGCAGCCGGTGGTCTATCAAGCTTTCGCCTTCTGGACGAAACGTCCACTTAAGCGCATATCGGATCAATCTGTATTCGGTAATAAAAAGCCTTGACCTTAGCGTTCGCGTAATGAACATTAGGCTGCATTATTGGCTGGAAATGTCTGAATTTTTGTTGCATTCATTTCACCCGGCCTGCGGTAGCGTGCCAAATTTCTGGCTGAACGTTCCAATCAAATGGATAAAAATCATCATGACATCTACATCGCCGACCCAACCCACCGGTTCTGTCCGTGATGGCAATTCCGCCCCCATAAATTTGCGTACATTTAAAGACCCTATGCCTGACCTGGAAGGGCGCGTCATTTTAGTCACGGGAGGTACCGGGTCATTCGGCAAGTCATTCGTTCGCTATGTCCTACAGCATTTCAATCCGCGGAAAATCATCATCTTTTCACGTGATGAATTGAAACAATTCGAGATGCAGGGCGACACCTTTTTTCGCGAACACGAAGACAAGTTGCGTTATTTCATTGGTGATGTCCGTGATTGCGACCGTCTGGAAATGGCGATGCGCGGGGTGCACTTTGTCATTCATGCTGCGGCTCTAAAACATGTGCCCGCCGCTGAATACAACCCGTTCGAATGTATCCGCACCAATGTGCATGGAGCGGAAAACGTCGTTAAAGCTGCAATCCGTGCAGACGTTGAAAAGGTAATTGCCTTATCCACAGACAAGGCCGCCAACCCAATCAATCTGTATGGAGCCAGCAAGCTGGCCTCGGACAAAATTTTTGTAGCTGCAAACAACCTCAGCGCCGGCAAAACAGCTTTCGCTGTGGTTCGATATGGCAATGTCATCGGTTCACGCGGCAGCGTTATTCCCTTCTTTGAAAAACTGATCCAAAATGGCGCGACGGAACTTCCAATCACCGCCTCGGAAATGACCCGCTTTTGGATCACTGTCGAACAAGGAGTCAATTTTGTTCTTTCATCGCTAGCGATGATGCATCGCGGTGAAATATTTGTTCCGCAAATTCCCAGCATGGCGATCCTCAGCCTCGCCGAAGCCATGGCGCCGGATCTTCCGACGAAAATTGTCGGGATTCGCCCTGGTGAAAAACTTCATGAGGTCATGATTACCGAAGATGATGCCCGCAATACACTTAAACTTGCGGATCGCTATGTCATTGCTCCGGCATTTCCTTTCTGGTCCGATGATCTTTATTCAAATTACGGCTCATCACCTATCGAGGCGGGATTTAGTTATTCAAGCAACCAAAATGACGAATGGCTTAGTGTTGATGAGTTACGAAACATCCTGGCAAGCACCGATATAGAGCAGTATTAACGAAGATGCTGTCGATAGATTTTCTAACCAAAAAAAATGGCGCTACGGGCCACAAAAAATATGAAAATCAAGCGATACAGCCCAATTGAGATGGAATAAACAATGCAAAAGATACCGGATACCGAGCAGCTTCAGCACTGGAGTGGGGAGTTTGGCCAGGGCTATATTCAACGCAACATGACAAATCCTGACAACCTTAGGGCGCGTACCGCACTGTGGAGCGACGTTATGTCCTGCATGATGGGGCAGCCTCCGAAGGCAATTTTGGAAGTTGGTTCAAACGTTGGCAGTAATTTGCTCGCAATTCAAAATATCAGCGATGCGGAACTGTTTGCCGTTGAACCGTTTGACGATGCCCGA
>Ga0316204_10005248_pt1 | contig 21754 bp, 19 predicted proteins | sample 6monrhotite_MG_2_FD_205661 | JGI IMG/M metagenome (GOLD analysis project Ga0316204, IMG submission 205661) | Microbial mat bacterial communities from mineral coupon in-situ incubated in ocean water Damariscotta River, Maine, United States -... | ecosystem: Environmental > Aquatic > Marine >... | reverse complement strand
ATTCCGCAACTATTGCAGGTATATGCATTTGCCATTTTTATTTCTCCCCTCTTATAAATAACAATAAATCAAATTTGCACTGTTCATTTGCAGTATATCTGCTTTGGTTGAATATTATCAATATAGGCGCCTAATCCGTCATGAATTGGCTATAGTTTATAAATATACCTTGTTAAGAACAAAAGAAAATTTGAATTATTAGTAATAGCAGTGGGATCTAATGCCCATAAGTACCATATTAGTAACACAATGTGACAATTTACGTCACATTGTGCCTGAGGTAGTTATTAGTCGCCGTATTGCTCAGGTGTGTTTTTCAACCTGAAAATTATTTTACAATATAAAATAAATTAATATCTATATAAATTATTACTTGATATTCAATCTCTTAGGATATACTCTTCATGTGAAAAATAGATTTGAACACTATTTTTCTTAAAGTTGGCACGCTCCGTGCTTTACTTGAACTACTAACTTGAAAACAGATGTTGCGGTAGGGGTTCCACCCAGTATCTGATTAATTAAATCTAACTTACTGGAGTTAAATAAAGATGAAAAAATCAATGCAACAGGGTTTCACCCTTATCGAATTAATGATTGTTGTAGCAATCATTGGTATTTTGGCGGCTATCGCACTTCCTGCGTACAATGACTACATGATTCGCGCAAAAATGACCGAGGTTATGGGCCTTGCAGCTGCGGCTAAGACTACAGTTTCTGAGTACTTTCAGTCTACTGGCTCACTACCTGGCTCAACAAATATTGCCGGTATTAACACAAATGCGGGGCAAAGTGCTTATGTTAGAGCCATAACATATGACTCAGCTGGTGGTGATGCTCACCTTTATTATGAAATTGACGGTACTCCAGCTGGAATTGGAGAATCTACAATTGATACTCAGATATTTGAAATGACTGGAGATGTAAATGGTAGCAGAATAGATTGGACTTGTACTAATAGTACTGTTATCGATAAATATCTACCTGCAAACTGCAGAAACTAATATATTTATATTCATATTAGGAAAAAGGCGCTTTAAGCGCCTTTTTTATAGCTGCGATGTCGCATATCAAGTTTACTAACTTTCTTGTTACTCTCACTCTAACAACAATATCTTTTATAACCCTATATATATATTTAAATGGTGTTCACGGCCCCTTTTTATACGATGATTTTGCCAGCCTCTCAACTATTAACCTGAACAATAGAGAATTATCATTTGACGATATGCTGAATTTTATATTCGGCAATAGCACAGGATATTTAGGCAGACCGGTCTCTATGGCTAGCTTCCTGTTAAATTACCAAAGCTGGCCAACTGAATCAGTTGCTTTTAAACTCACAAATATTCTAATACACATAACAATTGGCTGGTTAATATACTTATTTATCTTAACCATTCTTCAGAAGCTTGATCAGCAATTACCAACAAGTGCAGTGCAACTTATCTCGGTGCTGACTGCTACAATCTGGCTACTACATCCTTTACATGTCAGCACAACACTTTATACCATCCAAAGAATGGCTCAACTATCAACATTGTTTTCGATATTGTCCATAATTATATTTATAAAACTTAACAGTAAACTAAACTATTCTTCTTCATTCAAAGACTTTATATTACCTAGCTTAGGGCTTTTTCTTACCATAAGCCTGGCTATTTTAAGTAAAGAAAATGGTATATTAATTTTTCCAATACTCATACTAATAAAGCGCTTAATTAATTTAACTCAATCAACTTCAAAGTTTCGTATTTGGTATTTTGTTTTTGTGATAGCGCCATCCCTTTTATCACTAATTTATTTTATCTACTTCATTACTGAATCAGGCCTCGGTTATGAGTTTAAAGGGTTTACATTTCAAGAACGACTTTTAACAGAATTGCGAGTGGTTGTAGATTACCTTTTTCAGATAGTTATTCCAGATATAAGTAGAATGTCTATTTTCCATGATGATATAAAACTATCTAGTTCTCTCTTCGATCCTATTAGTAGCTTTATCTCATTAATATTCTTATTCTCACTATTATTAATAGCTTATCGTTGTAACAATGCTGTATACAAATTAGCAATCGCCTGGTTTTTTATCTGGCACTTATTGGAATCAACTGCAATCCCGCTCTACTTATACTTTGAACATAGAAACTATATAGCCTCTGTTGGGCCTATATTTGGTCTCGTGTATGGTGTTTATAAACTTAATTCGCGACAAAGTAATACGTTTAAATACTTTACTTATACAGGTGTTGCTGCAGTTATTAGCTTTCTAATTTTAAGCTTAAACACACTAACAAAAGTGTGGGCCAGCGAAGAAAGTATATATTTGCACCAGCTCCACGCCCATGAAAGATCAAAGCTAACGTTTCTATCTCTCTTACAATATTATGAAAATATAGGAGAAAAAGACCTTGCATATAAGTTAGCTAGCCAAGGAGTCAAGCATGAGCATTTTAAAACTGATTTGAGTATTTATCTGAAATTATATTCCTATCAATGCATTTTAAAGAAAAGAAGTGAACATACGATGAAAAAGCTAATAAACTTATCATTACAAAAGGATTCATATACTGATACGATATTGCCTATCGTAACTACACTTTCTTTAAATATAACAGCCAAAAATTGTAATCCTACAAATTATAATCATTTACATACAGTAATTGATAATATTGAAAGTAATTCCTATCAACGAGTAAGCATTGTATGGCTGAAAGGATTGCAAGAAAAACACGCCTATATATACCTTGCTGAGAAAAAATATGCAGAGGCATTGCTGCTCTTCACCAAAGCTTATTCAGTGAAAAAACCAGATATCAACTTAGCTATAATTGATTTAAATATAAAGCTGAATAACTATACAGATGCGGAAAAATGGATTAATCTAGCTGAAGAACATATATTGTCAAAACACTATGGGACGAGGGATATCTCATCAGATTTGGCTAAATTAAAATTGAAGCTAAACCAACGACGCTATAATTAACAAATGACTAAAACATCAGTAATAATACCCTGTAAAAATGAACAAGAGACTATTGGAGATCTAGTTCATAGCCTTAAAAAGCTAACTATTATTGATGAAATAATAGTTGTTGATGATGGTTCCACCGATAATACTGGGAGCATTCTATCTGAGAGCGATATAAAGGTCGTTACTCACCTTTATTCAAAAGGTAATGGGGCTGCCATTAAGAGGGGGGCTAGAGAGGCAAGTGGAGACATATTGGTTTTTATGGACGCAGACGGCCAACATGAAATCAATGATATTCATAAGCTGCTTGATGCAATCGAAGACGGTTACGATATGGCCGTAGGGGCCAGAGACAATAAATCTCAAGCAAGTGCTGCTAGGCTGGTGGGAAATAAGCTTTATAATCGCCTAGCAAGTCTTATAACAGGCCATAAAATTCTAGATTTAACATCAGGATTCAGAGCATCAAAAAGGAAGTACTTTTTAGACTACATATCCCTTTTACCTAATGGTTTTTCTTATCCAACGACGATTACGATGGCATTCATTAAAAGTGGTCACAGTGTTAAATATATTCCAATAAAAGTTAGGAAAAGAGAGGGTAAAGGACACTTATCAATATTAAGAGATGGAGTACGCTTTTTCCTAATTATTTTTAAGGTTGGAACACTGTACTCACCTCTTAAAATATTTGCACCTATTTCTGCATTTCTATTTAGTTCTGGATTACTCTATTATTTGTACACTTATCTAACAGCAGATAGATTTACAAATATGAGTATGTTGCTACTTACTATTTCGGTGTTTATCTTTATTTTTGGCCTGATTTCTGAGCAAATTACGATGCTAATTTATCTTAATATCAAAGATAAACATTCTTAACCATGCGGTTCTTTAATTATAATTTATAATGAAGCATAAAACTAAACGCCTTTCCACTGATTATCTAAACACTGAAAGAAATTCAGGTTCATTGAAGCGAATGTTTTTAGGCATTATCGAATCAAAAGAAATCATATTTCAATTAGCATATCGTGACTTTACAGTGCGCTATAGACAGTCTTACCTTGGGTATTTATGGGCAATTTTGCCTCAGTTAGTAACCCTGTCAATCTTTACTTTTTTAGCAAGTAGACGAGTTTTTGATATGAGTGAAACAAATATGCCCTACGTCGTTCATGCTGTTTGGAGCTTATCTCTTTGGTTATTGTTTTCAACTATATTACTTAATTGCACCAATAGTTTGGCACAGGCAGGCACTTTAGTAACTAAAGTGTGCTTCCCTAAAGAAAGTATTGTTATTGCATCAATAAGCCCATCTATTATTGATTTCATTATACGTTTACTGCCCATTTCATTTATAATACTTTGGGTTGACTTTACACCGTCTATTAATAGTTTTTGGATCATTTTTATTGTCTTAATTGTAATAATGTTAGCTTTAGGCATAGGCCTGATACTCGCAATTATTAACCTTGTATTTAAAGATCTGGGGAATATTGTAGGTATGTTAATGACTTTCGGAATGTTTCTCTCACCAATATTATACCCCCCTCCTGTTCAATATCCTTTTAACTTAATCAATATACTTAATCCCTTCAGCCCTCTTTTGATTTCTACTCAGGAATTATTATCAGGAAATGTAATTTCTCATCCTACTCTATTAATATTAGTATCAATATTTTCAATTGTAATCTTGATACTCGGTCTTAGAATATTTAGTATCGCCTTACCTAAAGTTATCGATAACGCCTAAGCATGGACTTCCCAATCATAAAAGCTAACAAGATAAGTAAGAAATATTCTTTATCTTATCGTTACTCAATGCGTTATGGTATTTCAGACATATTGTCCGAACTACTAAACCATAGGAGTGACCCAAAGTTATTACGTAAAAATGAATTTTTAGCACTCAATGATATTTCTTTTGAACTGTATAGAGGAGATTGTCTAGGCATTATAGGAGCAAATGGTGCAGGAAAAAGCACTCTCTTAAAGGTAATCGCAGGTATCTCACAGCCCGATTCGGGTTATATTAAAACTAGAGGTAAAATTGCATCTTTGATTGAAATAGGTGCTGGCTTTCATCCGCTTCTTTCTGGACGCGAAAATATATTTATCAATGGTTCTATTATGGGTATGAGCAAAACTGAAATTGAATCTAAATATCAAGATATTGTAGCATTCACAGAACTAGGAGAGTTCATTGAGGCTCCCGTCAGAACCTATTCAAGTGGAATGTATCTTAGGCTTGGTTTTTCGATCGCATTGCATTTAGATGTAGATATATTTATTGTTGATGAGGCTCTGTCTGTAGGTGATATCAATTTTAGAATAAAGTGTTTAGCTAAAATTAGGAGTAAGTTAGATAATGGAATGACACTATTATTTGTCTCTCATAATCTAGAACAGATGTCGAAAGTATGCAACAAGGGGCTAATGCTAGAGTCAGGAAAATCTGCGTCCTATGGGCCTATCGATGAAGTAATTGAAAAATATATTAAAAACCAACATTTTGAGTTAAGTGAGCAATGGTCAATAGAGCCTTTAAAAATTGTCGAGCTGAAAAACAAGCTTGCATATATAAAACAAATTAAACTAATCGCCCACAATGATAATTCAGTAATTGTACGTGTATCAATTGAAGTCCAAAAAGAGCAAGATGAGCTATACTTAACCTATGGATTTAGAGAGATTTCAGGCGCATTGATTTATGGCTCTAAGGTCAAAGTAATCGATGCTAAGTTAGGTTCATATAACATTGATATAATAATTGATGAACACATATTTCTAAAGGATGTTGGATTTAGTTGTGGTATTCGTCTAAATTCTGAAAGCCATAATTTAGAACACTACATCTCACAAAGTATTATTATTAAAACTCAAAATCAGAGTGCAAAGGGTTTTGTTGATATTCAGCCAAAAATTGTTATTTCTAAGAATTAAGACTCTATGATCTTTTCACCTCTGAATAAAATTAAATTACCCTTTACTTACATCGCAGCAATTCCTCGAAGTGGTTCTACATTACTTTGTGGTTTGCTAACTTCTAGACCAGACTCATTGATTCTTTCTGAACCAGGTATTCAGAGGGGGTTTTACCATAATGAACAACAATATGAAAACTTCAAAATACCAGACTATACTTCCTTAAAAAAATATGAATTACAACCAAAGAAAATGGTTCGTCATTTTTCAAGAAATATTAGCCCTGATATCTATAAAAATTACAAGCATATAGGCATAAAAGAGTGTTTTCATGATAATTGGCAACTCTATTCTCGCTATTTTAACAAGGTTAATTATCTAGTCTTAGCTCGAGATCCTAGAGATATTTTGCTATCAATCTATGACTACGGCACTAATGATCCAAAACACAAGTCAATGTGGATGGATAGAGGTGTGGAGTACATTGCAAAACGTCTAAATCAAGTCTGGAAACAACAAAAAGAAATATTAAAACTCGCAAATTGTTTACCTATAAGATATGAAGACATATGTGCTGACCCAGAAGCTACCTTACTAAAAATACAAGAATTTTTAAAGATGGAATCATTTACACCATCAGAGCCTTCTTCGGCAATTAAGCAGTATCCAAGTCGAAGGTGGGAAATTGATAAAAGCAAAGGCAGAATTACAAATAGCTCAACATTTCGATGGAAAAAAGAACTTAAAATATACTCCGAGGATCTTGATTACATTACTCTGCTTATGAATGAATATGTAAACTATTGGCAGTACAAGGATGAATAAAAACACTTATGTAAATGTTGTTCATATTGCACTTACGCCAGTAGCAGGCTCACCTATAAATATTGTAAATGCCCTTAATAAGTACACTTCATTTGTTACCAAGCTAATCATCTTATACCCAGATGCCTATGGAAATCGTATATTTGAAAATGATCTAGAATGGTCTAATGACAAAGATCTGTGCATAAAAAGTATTCAATCAGCCAATATTCTCCACTTTCACCATTTTTTTGATCTCAAAGATAATCCATTTAAATTTGATTTTACTCAGTACATAGATAACAAGATAATGGTTAGGCAATTTCACTCAACACCACATTTTATAGCTGATGGTGATCCTGATAAAATTAAGAAAATCCAAAACTCTACAATTCCTCAAATAGTGATTTCTCAACATCAAGAGCGATATTATCCCAACGCAAGAATGGTACCGAATATAGTCCCCATTTACGATAAAGGATACCTTCCTATTAATTTTGATCAACGATTAAATAGAATATATTTTGCACCAACAGTTACGAAGCCATTTCACGTCAAAACAAAACAGTTAAGCAGGTGGGATACTAAAGGCTATTATGAGACAAAATTAACCGTTAATAGTAACATCAGACATTCATCATTTTCTTTGAAAATACATAAAGGTCAACCACATAAAATTTGTCTTTTAGAGAGACAAAAGTCTAAAATTAGCATAGACGAAATGATAACTGGAAGTTATCACCTCTCGAGCTTAGAGTCTCTATCTCAGGGGGTTCCAACATTAGCATTTCTAGATAAGAGGGTTTTAAGTAATATCAAAACAATCACTGGAGCAGATTCTCACCCTTGGATTAATACAACACTTGAAAACTCTAAGGATGTTATACAAAGATTAATGTTATCCGATGATTACCTTGAAGAAATAGGTATAATCTCAAGAAATTGGATGGAAAAATACTATAGTGACGAAAAGATTATACAGCATTATGTTGATGTGTATGAAGATTTAATGAATTCTAAACCATTAGTTGAAAGGGACAAGTTTAATAAAATTAGCTACAATGCAGTGTTATTCAGAGAACTCGATAATGACTTTTTAGAACGTGCCCAACAATTTCCTTCATTTAAGTTAAAATCACTATGTTGGATTAATCGCATATTCGATAATATTAACCAGTTATTCTCAACTACAGTAAATCTACTTAATAAAATTCTGAGGATTTCATGAAACTAAGTGATGTAAAAGTATTCTGGGAAAATGACAAATTTAATAATATTATCCCAAGGGGCTATGGGGATTTTCCTGAAGGTTTTGATCCTAGAGATGAACTGAAAAAAATTGTAGATAAGTTGGATTACTCTTCAATTGTTGAATTAGGTTGTGGTTACGGACGATTATGCAAAGCCTTCGACACAGATAAATATATTGGTGTTGATATTTCTGATTATGCAATAGATGAGGCTAGACTACGTAATCCAGATTATAAATTTAGACGCTATAGCCATCCAAAAGCTATGATTTACTTGGCCTATACTGTATTTTTACATTTAACAGACGAACAGGTACTTAATGAATTGTCATTAATAAATTGTGACTATTTACTTCTCTGTGAAATATTAGGTAGTGAATGGGCTAATTTAGGGAAGGGAGTCGTTCCAACCTATAATAGAGACTTAAAGCATTACAACGAGATGATGCTCAAAGAGAATTTTAAACTATTAGAAAAAATAGACCGACCCTACCATAGATATATTAAAAAGTTTCCAAATAGAAATACTGATATCTCCTTTTTACTCTATAAAAACATAAACTAATGAGTCATTTTATCGTAGGGTAACAAATCAAAGTCATCTTTATATATCTCGTTAATCAATTGGATCGATTCAGAATTTAGTAACTCCGATGAAGGAGGCCTTGCTTCTAAATTTTGTTGAGTGTTGTAAATAACAGTAGGGTTCATTTGAGGCAATAATATTCTTTCATGTACAAAATCTAATTGGTTAAATTCATTTTCAAGATTCTCGAAGCTAATTATATTATCAATTCTATTTTTAGTGTGGAATAACGATTGAGGATAACAGTGACTACCCCTAATATTATCTGTGAGGTAATATTTATTTCTTAACAACTTTAAAAAATTAACAAAAGTGTTTTCCTCTAACTTTTCAATATAACCATACTTATCCCCAATTCGTTTACAAAGAGACCAGTACATGGAACAAGCTCTATCATAAGGATTCCGTTGTATTATAAAGGATTTATAGCGTCGATACTTCCACGGTATTATAAGTTCATGATCATTATATAAATAACCTTGGAAATGTGTTTCTAGAACATTATATATTGTCCTAGTTCCTGTTTTAGGAATTGCAATAAAGATTATTTTATATTTATCAGAAATGTACATCTAGTCTTCCATATTAAATTGCTTATCAATAAAAACTATCTTTACCTTGATATAAACTTGATACTTTACTCAGTAAGTTTTTATTCTTCTGCATTCTTTCAAAGATATTTAGCCATATCTGAGAAATAATAGGGGTTGATTCTAATGTTAAGCAAATTCTAGAATTTAAGTTATGGAACATATCTCCAGCCTGCATACAGTACTGAGTTATTCCATCCCATAGTTCATTATCTGGCCCATGAGTTGAAAAGTTACTTTGATCAATTGACTGATCTGATAAAGTATAAATATAGGTGTCAGCCAGCTTAACCATATTAACGTATGTAGAAATGACCAGTGCATTAGCTTTTTCTTGATTTGTGCCGTGATCAACATAAGTATCACAGACTGAGATTAACCAACGGGTATTTAAATTCGTTATCAATACCTCAGATTGATTCTCAAGTAACTCTATAAATTTCTGGTAATGCGTGCCAACGTTAATCTGCCTTCTTATATTGACAATATGACTGATTAATTGATAGCAGACATCTGGTGAGCCGACAAACTCACTTTCAATAGATTTTAGGTGTTCGTTAATATTATTAATTCGAGTAAATCTATGGGTCTTTTTACACATTATTCCAAATTTCTCTAGCATATTAATTACTAGTCTCTAATTTAATTTACAAGTTAGGTGACAATTTAATACACGCAATTAATCAGATCAATATAATATAGAGAATTTGTAGTTCTTACTGGTTTATTTTCTCATTTGTAATTTGATATCAACGATTCATTCTGAACCTCAATTGTATCTTTGACATTGCTTTAGTACACTCATTCCCCTAGTAAAGTGAAAAAGAGGATTATCATGGATCACTCGAAGGACAGCGCAGTGCTTGTACTGGGTATGCATCGTTCAGGAACTTCATGTATGGCTGGATTATTAAATATTTTAGGGTTATATACTGGCCCAAAATCCACAATCATTCCTTCTGATGAAAATAATCCCAAAGGTTATTTTGAAGACACTTCAGTTGTCAGTTGTAATGACAAACTACTAGCAACTGATTCGATTAAAAATCTTGCTCTTAAAGAAATCAAAATTGGAATTGACAATAAACACTTTATTGAGAGTTTTTCTTGGCTTTTTGAATCATGGAATTCTTTTAGTGCCGATAGCTCCGATCGGTTTGATTCATCGATCAACTCAGCAATTAGAGCTTTTATGTTGGATAAACCAACTGACGCTATCCCAGTTATTAAAGATCCACGTCTGTGCCTAACATTACCTTTATGGTTACGAATAGTTAATGTTAAATCTGTTATCTTCATGGTGAGAAATCCAGTAAGTGTAGCGGAGTCACTCTATAAGAGAGACTCCATTCCATTTCAAACATCCTTTGATGTCTGGTTTAACTATAACCAACACTGCCTAAATAATATTAAATCCTTGCCATATAAAATTGTTAACTACGATTCTTTATTATCCGACAAAGAGTCTACGATAAAAAATGTGTGTTCATTTTTAAACTTAAATCAGAACGGCCTTGATGAGAAAATTGACCAAGCTAAAAACTTTATTACATCAGATTTAAATCGCTCAACAAGTTTAAGCGATAACTCTTGCTCAAATGAGATATCTAAAGCCTTCAATGATCTAGTAGAAAAAAATACTTTATCTAACTATCCTAACTATTCTCAAAAAGTCCTCAGCGCAAGGTGGGAACAGGCCTATTATGCCGCCTATAGTGCGTTCAATCTAAAAATAAATCAATTGACTGTAGAGATGGCTAACGCTGAACTTGAACGAATCAATAAACATCCTATCTCCGGCCCTCTTATTAAATTACTTAGAATCCTCAAAAACGATCCTGATTTTGGTAAACTAAAAACTTCCATGAGAAACTATTAAGTTTAAAGCCTGTGATTAAAAAATGAATAGTAAAACCATAGCTTAGATGAATTTTCTAGTAGATGTAAATTTACGATATAATAGCAACCTATTATCGAATCATCATTATATATTTTTATTATATTAAGGTCTGAAATTGAAAGTTATTGCTTATTACTTACCACAATTTCACTCTATAGAAGAGAATGATCATTGGTGGGGCGAGGGGTTCACTGAGTGGACGAATACAAAAAAAGCAAAGCCATTATATGATGGACATTATCAGCCCAGAGTGCCACTGAATGACTTTTATTATAATTTAACTAATAAAAAGCATAGACAATGGCAGGCTGATTTGGCAAAGACCTATGGGTTATATGGATTTTGTTATTATCACTATTGGTTTAAGGGTAAGAGATTGCTTGAGAAGCCATTTAATGACGTATTAGCATCTGGTGAACCTGATTTTCCGTTTTGTTTATCTTGGGCAAACGAACCCTGGACTAGAACTTGGGATGGTAGTGAAAATGATGTACTCATGCCACAAGAATACGGAAATAAAAAAGATTGGCTTGAGCATTTTAATTATTTAATCAACGCTTTTAACGACCCAAGATATATCAAAATTGATGGCAAACCCCTATTTGTCATTTATAACCCCGAAGATATATTACAATGTAATGAAATGCTTATTTACTGGCAGCATCTGGCAAAGCAAAACGGTCTTCCCGGGATATATTTTATTGACACCTTAAGTGGTAGCAAAAATACTGCTATTTCAGGCTTTGATGCTTCCATAGAGTTTGAGCCTATGTATAGCTTATTTAATAGGATAGAACTGTATTCTGCAGTAAAACGATCTATAAAGGATCTTCTTAAAAAATGGGTAAGACTTCTGTCACTGCACAAACTATCCGTATTTAGAAATTTCACAATCGATTACTATAGTTTTGATGATATCTGGAGGAAGATTCTAGAGCGAAAAATTTCAGCAACGAATAGGCAAATAATTCCGGGGGCTTTTGTTGATTGGGACAATAGCCCACGAAAATCTCAACATGCCCTTATCGTAAAAGGCGCAACTCCAGAAAAATTCGAGAAATACTTAACCATGCAAATAGACAGATCAATTAATGACTATCAGTCCAGCTTTCTCTTTATCAATGCTTGGAATGAATGGGCTGAAGGTACATATTTAGAACCGGATCAACAATATAAATATGGATATCTTGAAGCAGTCAGGAATGCGATTAAAGCGAACTCATCGGCAGACCAGACGCCAGGTGGTGATAAGTAATTATGAATTCTAGCGCCATTCAACTGCTTTCAGGCTACAGATATGAAGACCTTTATCAGTTTAATATTATTGTAACCAAAGAGGCAATAAAAGGAGTTTCTTTTTCTGATGGGAACAATCTACAAGAGTGTCATCACACTGTTAGTAAGGGCATTGAGAATAATTGCAAGAAAACACAAGTCACACTATATTTTACAACCCCGTACGATGGAAATGTACAGTTAATATTTAGCACAACAAATGGAAACAAGATTCATTTTACCGTCCAACAAAAACTCATCAATAGGCTTGATATTGAGAATAAAAGCAGTGGTATTTTAATATTTAGATCCAGACTAAAACATTTCACACCCAAAACTATTATGCTAGGACTTTACCAGTTTACTAAAAGTTCAATTGAACAGCTAGCATCACGACAAATAATATCATTTGATAAGCCTTGCAAATTAATTGTCGACCACTCTCTAGGAGGCGGAGCAAATCAGTACTCAAAAGAAAAATATTTTTCTCCAGGAGACTTAAACGAGATTCATCTACTTTCCTTTAATACACTTGTTTCGAAGTATACAGTTTCAGTTTTCAAGAATAACCAGAAGACAAACTACTATTTCCCTAATATTCAAGCATTAACAGAACAGTTAAAGAAAAGTCAGTATGATGAAATAACAATTAATAATTTAGTCTCCTTTCCTAATCCTGAGATACTTGTATTATATTTCTCTTATTTAGCAACCAGTAAGCAAACCCTTCTTAACTTTAACGTCCATGATTATTTATGTATTTGCCCAAAATGGAATCTTATTAATAATCACGGTGAATATTGTAATTTACCGGATAAGGATATTTGTGAAATATGTCTGAAAACGACTAATGCTATCTATACCCACTATCATTTTTCATCTTCAATTTCTATTTGGAGAGAGTTGCATTATACGCTATTTACTGCCTGCAATGAGATACGAATATTCTCCTTGTCAACCATGGAACTATTAAAAAGGACTTATCCACTGCTCCAAGACAGTAAAATTTCACTAGTTCCTCATCAGGTTGATTATATTAGATCCGTTAATCTATCCGCTGTTGACACTTCTGAAATAGTAGTCGGAATTATTGGAAAAATAAATGAAATTAAAGGGTTAGAAGTCATCGAGTCTCTATTAAGTACTATTTCAACTGACCCTCAAAGCAAAATCCGTATTGTTGTCATTGGTTCTGCATTGAGAGAAAGTACTAGCAATAAAATTCGTTACACAGGAACATACCTTAAAGAAAACTTGTCGGAGATTGTCGAAAGAGAAAGGGTTAATCTATTTCTGTACCCTTCTATTTGCCCTGAAACATTCTCATATGTAGCAGAGGAAATGTATCACATGAATTTGCCTATTGTTTTATTTGACATAGGTGCCCCAGCACAAAGGCTGGCATTCTATACAAAAGCAAGAATAGTCGATTTATCAGAGAAAAACAATTTAACGTCTATCATTGAAGAGTACTTCACACTACACTACAAAAAGTAAATGCTACTATGAGCAGCTTATAATACAAGGAATAGCATTATTTCAATTTACGTCTACACCAGTGCAAATATCAATTATATTGATAAGGTAAAATTGTTGTTTGACAGCATAAAATATTATCACCCTGAGTGGAAGTTAGTATTTCTACTCGTTGATGAGCCGTCTTTAATACCTAAAGAAATTACTATACAGTTTGATCTGCTCTTACCAATGAAGGACCTTTTGAATAAAAGCAAATCAGCTCCTCAACCAGAAGGATGGCTATTTGTTCATGATATTGTTGAGCTCTCTACAGCTTTAAAAGCTAAAGCCTTAGTCCATCTTCTATCTCAAGATGACTGTGATGCAGTTTTATATTTTGACCCTGACATGATGTTATTTTCAAGTCTAAGCGATCTTACAGACTCATTTAATTTAGGAGACATTTTACTAACGCCACACCTCACTAAACAAGAAGCTAACGATGATCTTGCAGCTATTAGAGACAATGAGATTAGTTGTCTGAAACATGGTACTTTTAATTTGGGCTTTATAGGTGTTAAAAAAAGCAAAGAAGGCAAAAGATTCGCTCTATGGTGGCAAGCTAGGACACATGAGTTTTGCAGAGATGATATACCTAATGGGCTTTTTACAGATCAAAAATGGATAGATTTAGTGCCAGCCATGTTTGAATCTCATTATGTTCTAAGAAATGAGCGATACAATGTCGCAACCTGGAATTACAGTTCCCGTAAACTCTCAGGAAACGTGTCTGAGGGTATTAGAGTAAATCATCAAAAGTTAGGGTTTTACCACTTTACTGGTATAGATAGCGGTGCACATGAAATAATGGCTAGACGCTATGCAAAGGACAACGAAACCTCAAATGAATTAATAGAATGGTATAAAAATAAGTTACAACAATCCCATCTAGACAGAAAAGATTGGACATATAATTATTATCGCAATGGAGTAAAAATAAAACCGCTACACAGGCATATCTATAGAAGCATAATTAGTATTCAAAGTCAGTATCCAGATCCTTATGACACATCAAATCAAGATTGTTTCTATCAATGGGTAAAATATAGGCAATATATTTTTCGATTCATTCCAGCTACACTCATTTTATTCAATTATAAGGCTAGGCATAATGACCAAAGTTTTTATAGCCTTTGGAAGAATTCAGTAAAAAATAGGGGTTATATACAATCTGTAAAATTATTGCTTAAATCATTTTACCAATAAGTAGCATATCTTAAGTAGAATCACTTATCTCAGGCAGGCCAAATCTCAATAACATTGATAACTTATAGGGTAATATTTTCAATCTAAATATAACCTTGTGTGGAAGTTTAGTATGATGATTTCCTGAAACTGAAAGCTTCTTAGTTTTCCAAAAATCACGGATTGCCCTGTAATAAATTAAGAAAAATATCTTGCTATCAACTTTGATTAAACTAAGTAGTGTTCCTTCAATTAATAAAAACAATAATTGTAAGAAAATCCAAGGTCTAAATGACCATGGAAAGAGGATGTACATCACCAGCAATCGATTTCGTTCACTTAGATAACGTCGATTGAAAGAGGTTGATAAACTCTGATTATCAATACTTCCACCTCCAAAGCTGTAACCATTTCGATGACGATAATATGAGGTATTTAAGGAGCCGACCTTATATCCTTTAGCGATAGCGGTTAGGGAAATAAATAAATCTTCAGCAATACTTCCAAAGCTATCGGGAAAGCCACCTATTTCATCCCATAGCTTCTTCGAGATAAATAGACAAGCGCCATGAACCATCATAACATCTTGAACTTCATGTGATTGCTTAAAACTAGGTACTGGATTTAGAAATATATCCAAATCTCTACCATTATCTATTATTTCACCGCTTTGGTAATCTTTTTGTACTAACGTTAATATGCCATAACATTCTGTTCTAGCAGCACTAACTAACGAGCTAATTGCTGTACTTTCTAATACCGCGTCGTTATTAAGTAAAAGAACATACTTCCCTGTTGCGTTTGACACCATCCTATTATTTGAGACACAGAAGCCAATATTGACAGTACTATTGATTACCTTAATCTTGCCTTTGTAGCTATCAAGAACAGCAAGTGATTTGTCAGTAGAGCAATCATCGTGGATGATAATCTCGAAATGCTTATAATCCTGTTTTAATACAGAATTTATACATTCATTCAATATTTTTTCACCGTTGTAATTTGCGATGCAAACACTTACAAGGGGATAATCACTCATGATTTATACTGCGCGATGGTGGAACTTAGTCCTGAAACAATATCAATTTTAGAGCTCCAATTACAGACTCGATTCATTTTTTTTGTTGAAATAACTGCATGATTACTGGCAATTTTAATATTCAACCTATGACTAATTTTGGTACCCGTTAATTTTTCAATCTCAACAATTAAAGCACCCAGGGTAGTATTTTTACCTGATGCAATATTGAATAGACCAGATATTTTACCTTCTGAAATAAAGTGTGTAATTGCAAGTATAAAATCATCAATATACAAGTAGTCTCGCTCAGAGCCTAATGCCTCATATAAAGAGATAGGCTCATCTTTATATGCACATAGCAATAACTTAGGGATCAACCCCATACCTAATTTGAATGGTTGTCCAGGACCATAGACATTTGACGGCCTCAATATTGTTGTACTACAAATACCATCCAACATTTGATTTACGATTGCTTCCGCTTCTAATTTCTCAGAGGCATAAGGAGTTAACACTTCTGAACTGTCAGTCTCCTCGGAAAATATTTTATGATCATTTGACTTATATAAAGCACCCGCTGAAGAGATAAAAATAAATCTATCCAGTTTAGATGACGTTATAAGCTTTAGATAATGTTTCAACTGCTCAACATTATTTTCAGTAACTGTACTCACCATAGAAGAGAATGGTGTTGAAGACCAAGCTAGATAGATAATGGTTTCAACTTTATTGAATACGCTAACTAAGTTATCAGCCGTTCTAGAACATTCAAAATGTTCATTAGTTTTTGTATTTATTCGTTGAATTTTGTTTTTTCCGATGAGATAAATGCTTTGGTATTGATGATTATTAACTAAATTTTTGACTAAGTTAGTTCCGATAAATCCAAAACCTCCTATGATGGCTATAGTGTTGGCTTGATTCATCATTACTCAACAATAGCCATTACTTTTTTTGCATATTCATTCCATCCACCTACTGTATTTTTTATTGTACTTCTTGAGTTAATTGAAATTGACTCATTATGATTACTCTCTTTTAATTTATTTAGTGCATACTTCAAGTCCTCACTATTTTTTACTAGATAACCATTTTCTCCGGAGGTAATAAATTCTCTGTACAAAGGTTTGTCTAAACAAATAACGGGAACTCCTGCAGCCATAGCTTCTATGATTGTTTGAGGCCTGCCCTCATTGTGCTCACTTAAAAAAATTAAAGCTTTAGCTTTTGGATACCAATAATCTTTCAGTTCATCCAAGGTTGTTGCGCCTTTCATTTCAATCCATTCTGGTAAGTTGATATTTTCTTGATTAGGGCCTATCAGAATAAGTTTTTCTTTTCCTTTAAAAAAACTACTTCCCAAATCTAATAATTTGTTAACTTTCTGCTCCGTGACTCTCGAAACTGATATCCATAAAGAGGACTCCCGTTTAGTCAGCTCAAACCAATCATCTCGAATTCCTAGTTGAAGCGGTAATATTTCTGCCAAATCACCGAAAGCATTATTAAGCTCTTCACTCATCCAATGAGCATTGGGGAGTAAAAATGTTTTATGTTGTTTAAACACTCTTCTTAACAGAGCTTTCATCAGTGGTTTTTTCAGTAAGCCAAGATCTGTACCTAGAACAGTAATAACTAAATCTTTACCATCGTTAGGGAGCGTAATTGAATTTTGTAACCAATTAATAAAATAAACATCAAATTCCCTTGAATATTGTTTTGCACTTTGTCTAATACTAGTAAGCAGAAATACAGGGTAAAATAGTTTTTCGAATAATGAGCCTTGCCTAAGAAGTTTAGCAATGCCACCTTTATCAAGCAGTTTTCTAAAGTAATATTGATGGCTGACTCGAACTGAATTTATTACATTTTTTGGAGTAAGCCCTTGTGGGCCCCAATAAATAATTTCATGAAATGATAGGCTGAATGCTTTTAACATATCTGCAATGAAAACACTCTTCCAATCATCCTCTGACTCTGGAATACTTGACGTAGCAAAAAAGATTCGTTTTGACTCCAACTGCATTCATTACCAACTTATAATGTTTTAGCTAAAACGGAAACTTATTATGAAAGTATTTATTTAAAAAACAACACCTTATATTGTATATCTTAAAGCAATATGTATAATAATGTAAGAATTAAAAAGGCTACTTTTTGAGGCATGTCACAGTTTAGAGACTTAAAATGCCGTATAAAACAAATATTCACCCTAAGTATAGTATTAAGTATATTATGAAAGTCCTTCTTAGAATTAGTATATATTTATTATTATATAATCAATAAATTGAAAAATTAATGGCATCGAATACTACAAAAACATTACTCACTGGACTAGCTAGGAAACTTGCTAACGATGGCCTTTTGGATGAAGAACAGGCTATTGAAGCTGCTAATGATGCCAAAAAGAAGAAAAGTCACTTCGTTACATATTTGGTTGAAAATCAACTTTTAGAATCAAAAACTATCGCTCTGGCAGCAATGCAAGAGTTTGGTGTACCTCTATTTGATTTAGATTCAATAGACAAAGAATCCATTCCTGTAGACATAGTTAATGAAAAAATCATTAAGAAACATCACGCATTACCTATATTCAAACGTGGAAATCGTTTGTATGTTGCAGTTTCAGATCCAACTAACCTACAGGCTTTAGATGAAGTTCGGTTTAATACTGGTATTGCAACAGAAGGCATCTTGGTAGAAGAAGAGAAGCTTGTAGATACTATTTCTCATGTACTAGAAGCCAAAGAGAGTGAATCACTATCTTCCGATTTCGATGATGCCGATCTAGAAAATATTGATGTCGAAGATCCTGATGCAGATCAGGATGATGATGGCGATGCCGGTTCAGACGATGCACCAATTGTGCGCTTTGTTAACAAATTATTACTAGATGCAATCAAACGAGGCGCATCAGATTTACACTTTGAGCCCTATGAAAAAGCCTACCGGGTAAGATACCGAATTGACGGTGTGTTAGAAGAAGTTGCAAACCCGCCTACAGCACTATCCGGCAGAATATCAGCGCGTCTAAAGGTGATGTCACGATTAGATATTTCTGAGAAAAGAGTGCCTCAGGATGGTCGTATCAAGCTAAAGATATCTAAAAATAAAGCCATTGATTTTCGTGTAAGCACCTTGCCAACACTTTATGGTGAAAAGGTCGTAATGCGTATTCTAGACCCAACAAGTGCTCAAATGGGCATTGATATTTTGGGTTACGAGCCTGAACAAAAGCAATTGTATTTAGATGCATTAAGTAAACCTCAAGGAATGATCCTTGTTACTGGCCCAACAGGTTCTGGTAAGACCGTATCACTCTATACGGGTGTAAACATTCTTAATAAACCTGATGTAAATATTTCAACCGCTGAAGATCCAGTTGAAATTAATCTATCAGGTGTTAATCAGGTGAATGTAAATGCCAAACAAGGAATGACCTTTGCCAAGGCCCTTCGTGCATTTTTACGTCAGGATCCTGATATTGTACTGGTTGGTGAGATTCGTGACCTAGAAACAGCTGAGATTGCAATCAAGGCCGCTCAAACAGGTCACTTGGTACTATCAACACTGCACACAAACAGTGCTCCTGAAACCCTCACACGACTTGCAAATATGGGGGTTCCTGCCTTTAACATTGCAACATCGGTACATCTAATCATCGCCCAGAGACTAGCTAGAAGGCTATGTGGTGAATGTAAATCAGAAGCTGAGATACCTAACGAAGCTCTGCTACAGGCAGGTTTTAAAGAGGATGAGTTAGAGACTTTGAAGGTATTTCAACCTGTTGGTTGCGATAAATGCTCCCACGGTTACAAAGGTCGCGTGGGTATTTATGAAGTAATGCCTGTATCCAAGGCAACAGGAAAAATCATCATGGAAGGTGGAAATGCTTTAGAAATTGCGGATCAGGCCGCGAGTGAAGGCGTCAATAATATTAGAGAATCTGGATTAGTAAAGGTTCGACAAGGCCTAACCAGTTTGGCTGAAATTAACCGAGTAACACAGGATTAGTGATATGGCTCTTGAAGCAACTAAAAAACCAGCAGTTCGTAAACCACAACAAAAGGCTGCAAAGGAAAAGTCTCATACCTTTATATGGGAAGGGGCTGATAGAAAAGGCCAAAAAGTTACCGGTGAAGTGCTTGCTCCAAATCAAGCCACTGCTAAGGCTAACCTGCGAAAGCAAGGTATCACTCCGCTTAAATTAAAGAAGAAGCAAAAAGATTTATTTGCGCCTAAAAAACAACCCATCACGGCAGCTGACATCGCCTCGTTTAGCCGTATGATAGCAACCATGATGAAAGCCGGTATTCCACTTGTACAATCATTTGAAATCATTGGGCGTGGACATGAAAAACCTTCTGTTCAGGAATTATTATTAAATATCAAATCAAGTATTGAGTCAGGAACTACTTTTGCAGAATCACTAAGAAAATACCCAAGGCACTTTGATGATCTATTTTGTGATTTGGTTGATGCGGGTGAACAAGCAGGTGCTCTAGAGGAAATGCTCGATAGAATTGCAACCTATAAAGAGAAGTCCGAATCGCTTAAAAAGAAGATTAAAAAAGCCTTAACTTATCCTATTTCAGTTGTTGTGATCGCTGTTGTCGTTACCGCAATCCTATTAATATTCGTTGTACCAACGTTTAAAGAAGTTTTTGGTAACTTTGGTGCTGAGCTTCCCGCCTTTACAATGTTTGTAATCGGAATTTCAGAATGGATGCAAGCCTATTGGTGGGCCTGCCTAGGTGTCATAATTGCAGTATTTGTTTCAATGAAAGAACTCATGATTCGCTCTGAAGCTGCAAGAGATTTTAAAGATAGATTAATGCTGAAGTTACCAGCTATTGGTCCGATACTTTATGAAGCTGCAGTGGCCCGATACGCACGAACACTATCAACTACATTTGCTGCAGGTGTCCCACTGGTTGACGCTCTAGAGTCTGCTGCTGGCGCATCAGGTAACGTTGTATTCCGAACAGCTATTATGAAGGTTAAGGACGACGTATCTACCGGTATGGCAATGAATATGTCCATGCAATCAGTAAAAATCTTTCCCAATATGGTTGTACAGATGGTCGCCATCGGTGAAGAATCAGGTGCCTTAGACACCATGCTCTCAAACGTAGCCGATATCTATGAAGAAAATGTAGACAACGCCGTTGATAGCCTAAGTTCATTACTTGAACCAATCATCATGTCAGTACTCGGTGTACTTGTTGGTGGTTTGATTATTGCGATGTATCTTCCTATTTTCACAATGGGTCAAGTTGTCGGTTAAGTCGTGACAGTCATAGATTTACTCGCGGCTAACCCGCTAGCCTTAACTATAAGCCTAGGTATCCTAGGCTTATTTATTGGAAGCTTTCTAAATGTAGTCATTCACCGTTTTCCTATTATGCTCAATCGAGAATGGAAAGAAGCTGCTCATGAAATTCTAGCAGATAGTGATGGTTCTGATGTGAGCATTCACTCAGAAGATACAGAGAAAGAACAAGAAAAATACAACCTGATTGTACCCCGCTCAGCCTGTCCAAAATGTGGCCATCAAATAAAGTCTTATGAAAATATTCCGGTAATAAGTTATTTATTGTTGGGCGGAAAATGTTCTGGATGTAAAACGCCCATATCAATGCGCTATCCACTAATCGAATTAGTTACAGGATTGCTATTTGCAGCCTGTGCAGCGACTTTTGGCTTTAGTGGAGCAACACTGGCCA
>Ga0316204_10005246_pt1 | contig 21761 bp, 19 predicted proteins | sample 6monrhotite_MG_2_FD_205661 | JGI IMG/M metagenome (GOLD analysis project Ga0316204, IMG submission 205661) | Microbial mat bacterial communities from mineral coupon in-situ incubated in ocean water Damariscotta River, Maine, United States -... | ecosystem: Environmental > Aquatic > Marine >... | reverse complement strand
TCGGGTGATACTACCAACCGAACCACAAAGTGCCCGAGTGGCGGAATTGGTAGACGCAGGGGATTCAAAATCCCCCGCCGCAAGGCTTGCCGGTTCGATTCCGGCCTCGGGTACCATTTTGATTTCATTAGATAATGTTAACTTTTGACAACTTCGCTGCTGTCACGAAAAACCAAAGTTTCACACATTGTTTCACACTTTCATGTTTTGTTTTTGTTCTGTTCCATAGCTGCACACTTGTGTTGCCTTTGAGGCTTCAGCGAAAAAAAGAGCAACTTGTGTTTCTTTTTTTGTGGCCTTTTTCCGTGTCAGAAAAGTTTGATACCTGTCTTACTGATTAGTTGTCGGGATTTGACCATGAATTGTGCAAGCGCGATTGAATGGTTGGTTCTGTTTTATGATTGGGTTGCCCACTTGATTTAAGATTTAGGAAAAGGTGACTTCGAGCCCCGTGTCGCTATCTGGTGAACAATTTGAGCGCTTGCTTGTGACCTTAACTGGCAATGCACCGAAGAGAAAACTGGATTTCTCTCGGTGTATCAAAACTGCGTTGTAGAGAAACTTGACACTGGGTCGCCGCTAGACATTAGTTTAATCAAAGCAAGAAAGTTTGATGACCAATGTATTCATCTACGTTCTCAATTAAGCCAAGATAGGTACCATCAGGAAACACACTATCTGACGCAATATCCCTCTCGTGATCTATGCTTTCTTCAATACCCTTGTAATCAAGCAGTTGCTCCTGCTCTCCCCCAATCGCTGCACTAATTGCAGACAGAGCTTTGACGTCAATTCCCAAAACAACCTGTGGCAATGTTTCGAAAGGATATCTCTGACGATGCAAAGCGAATTCTTGCTCACGAATTCGGACGACTGGCAATCGGATCTTTCGACGGGATCTTGTTTCACCGGAATTTAGTTTTTCGGCAACTCCAGACAGACCCATCGCTTCGAGCCAAGGACCGTAGTTCACTCGCCGAACCCAAGCCGGCGGAAGTTCTATTGGTGAAGGGTCCTCGTGCTCAGGAGGATCTACGAATATAAGTGCAGATGGATACGGATTCCCCGACTCGCGAAAACAAGAATATGTTGCATATCCCTTGTTTACTGCAGGTTTTAACCTGCTCATCCATGGATCAACTTGATCATCAAGTGCTTTTTTCAAAACCCTCTTGATACGTGATGGGTCATTCTCAGCTTGCTTGAAGGAGCCCTTTGCCTCAAGGATCATTTTACTTCCTACTGAGGTTTCAAATAGAAAATCTGCTATTTTTAAGCTACTTGAAGAACCCAAGTGATTCCGTAACATCGGGGCAGAAGCCAAGTGCCCAACAAAACTGTAGCCAAGGCTTTGAGCGAATAGAACCGAGAGTCCCTGCCCAAGGCGTCCAGTCGAGCTGCTGAGTGTCACGTCGTTAAGCATGCTGGAGCCACCGCGAACTAGCCTCAAGTTATTCCCACTTCCAAAGTCGAAGATAGGGCTCATTTGTAATAGAAAGCCAATACTGGGGAAAAATGGGGTTTGAGAAACTAGATAGTCCGTTTTAATGACAGCATGAGCCAAGTTCCATCCTGAGAACAATAGTGGGCTGCGCGTGATCGCTAAATCAGACCACTTTGGATCGTTTTTAAGGCGCGTCTTTTTGACGTCTGCTCGCTGCCATTCGAACACATCTATACTTTTCTGGCCAAATACATGCAGTAGCCGATAAATCTCAAGATTCATAAAACGTCACCTCTACCCGCATGCTTTGCACATTTTTTTATAATGATCTTTAGCCACCACTTTTATGAATATGATGCTCGCATTTGCCGCTCGTTGCGCCTCTTCAAGCGTTAGGTCCGGAAGACTACCTAAACCATCTATCGTGCCATGAGATTCGATTTGAACAAGTCGTTCGAGGGCTCGAAGATCAATCTTATCTTTGACTGCTTCATGATGATCCATGAGAGCTCCCACAAAACTCGATTGGCCTGGAGAGCAGAATGTCGCGAACATTTCTAGAAGTTTGCGGGTCGCGTTAGGCAAGAAGAAATGGTAATCGGTCGTTCCTTCGTCTGCTGCTTTTCGAACTAGGTGGAACAGATAATGGTATTCACTATCATACTTCACTAAAAGTTCGTGCATTGGAGCAAGGACAGTTGAGCGATCTTCACCTTCCCCAGTGGTTCGGCAATCAAGAGTAAGAAGGGACATTACCTGCTTGGCTTCTTCTCGCCGTTGCAAGTTCTGGAACTCTCGTTTGACCATATTCATGAAACTGGTGTTGTGTGTCAGGATTACTATCTGAGCACATTTCTTCGTCATACGCATCATAAGGCTGTAGGCGTAAGTGCGGGCGGCTGTATCGAGGCTCGAAATTGGGTCGTCGATTACTAAGACAAGATTCTTAAGGTTTCTACCTTCCGCACCTAACTGTGTCAGGAAGTAACAGAATGAAACCGCTGTGCGTTCTCCCTCACTCAATTCCATTGCGGCCTGTCCGCTGGGGCGAATGATTTTATACCCTCCTTCTTCTGCAACTAATCGTAACTCTTTGTGCCCAAGGTACGCCCAAATAAGTTCGTTGAGCTTATCCGCTCCTATGCCGTGATCTTGCAGATCGTTTCTCAGTTCCATCTGTCTGTCGGCTATTTTCTTTTCACCTCGTTTTGCCTGCTCATGTGCAGACATCGCGTTGTCAGCGGACTTATGAAGGCGAGTCCATTCCTTTTGGTTTGTCGAGAGAACATGCGCCTCAATCTTTGAGAATGCATCATTTTGCAGCTTGGAAAAGCTCTTGAATGCGTCGTTGTGCTTTTTCAATGCGGCTGAAATAACTTGTTCGATCAACGCATACCCATCTATCCAATTGTCTAGGTCGAAATCTATAATCTGGCCGGTCACAACTACTTCTTTGGTCGGATTGGTTGCCTTCGCTTCCAAGCCGTTCAAGAGCTCCCCTGTACATACTCCAATATCTTTTAGGGCGATCTCAAGGCTTTTACGATCTTCGGCATAGGCCTGGCGTTCGTCGATCATTACTTCCGAGTCTTTTGGAATTGCGGCGTAGATTTCTCTTAGGTCGCGTTGAAAATCGCGCCCTTTGGAAATGCTATTCTGTAGAGCATTCAGGGCATCTGTCCAAGATTTATCGAAAAGTGATTTTAGTTGAGCTCGACGATCGCCTAATAGTGAGTTTCCACAGAATAGGCAGTCCTCTAGTTCGTGCGCCTCGTGGTAATGTAAGCCTTCTTCTACCCATCTCAAAGCATCCGTGTGTGCTTCGAATTCGCTGGTCGCTATGCCGGAAAGGCTCTTTTGGAGCAGTTCCTGACTGTAGCGAAACCAGTCGAAAAGTCCATCAGGCATTTTCAACTGAAACGAGAGTTCAGGGAGCGGTTCGTGCTGTGCGAGCAAGCTCTGGTTCCTATCGAGCTCCGGTCGTGAAAGTTGCATTTCGGCCGAGAAAACCGTCTCAGTATAATGTTTTTGGATTTTTCTGGCATCGTACGACTGCGTGTAAGCACTCGACGAAACCACTTCGCGGATATTGCGAGCGACCCGCGTTTTAAAATCACTAATAGCCTTTACGGCCTTATCAGAAGCTCTGATTGCTTCAGTGGTGTTCTGACTTGCCGACACCAACTTCGGGGCGTTTTCGTCGAATTCCTTCTTGGCGTCGACCTTTTTCTCACTGAGATAGACAATCCCCTTTGTACTACTAGTGTCCCACTGGAAATTGCGCGCAACGAAATCTGTATTGAAAACAAGCAGGTTGTTTTCTAATGGATTAGCAAGAGAGCCCTCTGTTGCATCAGTGCCGTCTGACATTTCGATCTTAAATGTAGTTTCTTTCGGAAGTCGCTCTTCCAACACCCCATGTTGCATCGAGGAGAAGATTCGAGAGAGTGTTGTCTTGCCCGATCCATTGAACCCATAGATTAGTGTTCGTGGTGCAAACTTGATATTTGCTGGAGCAGTAAAATCTCTCCAAACTCCTGCCTGCTTCAATTCGGAAATACGATTGATGATCAAGGCATATTGTCCATAACTTTCTATTTTTGAATGTTTTAACAGTACACGCGAAACTTAGCAGCGCAAGTCCCGAATGCAACTCTAAGGAGCAGGCGGGGTCCAACTAAAAGGGTAGAGCCAACAAAAATCGCATAAGATAGTGCTGCTTTGTAATTAGGCTCTTGCTTTCGCGCGCCCGTGGTGAGCGGCTTGTTCTCGCAATTGTTGGAGCCGAGGTCGCAGTTTATAAAGTGTTGATATTGCGAGAAAATCTCAGATCGCAACTGCGTTCAACTGGCTGAAAAAGAGGTTGATTTTGAAATAGCGAGGTGGTTAGTATCATTTCCCAGCACCTCGTTATTTTCTCCTTTTTTGCGCTTGCATAGAAAGTTTTCTCTGATTTGCCTTGCCTCGGTACTTTTGAACCATTGCAAGGGTTTTATGTCCTGTGACTGATTGTATCTCACTGTCACTACACCCAGCCTCAGCAAGCGCCACAGCGGCGGTGTAACGCCATCCATGCATTGTGTATTTTTCGGCTCCAATTGCCGCTCTCACCTTGCGTACCTGCTTTTCAAGCGAGTTGTATGTGACCGGCTGCGTAAGGTTTTTAGCCAGTATATATCTTCCGGATTTTGGCATATCTCCCAAATGCTTTCGAAGGTGATCAGGGCAAAAAACCTCAAGGCGTATTTTCGTTTTTTCCTGCAAAACGTACATATAGCCCTCATTAAAATGGGCCCACTCCATTCGAGTCAAATCGCCCGGGCGTTGTCCGGTGCCTGTCCCAAGGTAAAACGCAGTTAAAATGAGGCTTAGATCGTTTTCCTTACAGTACTTCTCAAACGCATCCATTGCCCACTGAGGCCACGGTTCAAACTCACGGCTGGGTTTGAACAGCTCAACACCTCTAGCTGGATTTGCTGTAATCCATTCCAAGTCGATCGCATGCTTTGAGAGAATAGAAAGCAGCTGGACATAGTAGTTAGCTTTTCGCGGCGTTTCGGAGTGGCTATCGCGCGCTTCTATTACATTTCGGCGACTTAGTTTTGTAAAATCTTTTGATCCATTAGCTATGCGGATTTGTTCGAGTATTCTCCGATACGTGACCTTTGTCGATTTCGCCAATCTTTCGTATTGGCTTGATTTGTAGTAAGACTGTATGAGGTTTTCATAGGTAGTCCGAACTGTTCGCGTTGACTGCCGCCCGGATCTGATCGCCCAGTAAGCTCTATCGTATTCAAGGCTATCCGGATCGTCGGGCAGGCGGGTGTATTTCCCATTTTTTCGGTAGTATTGGTAAACTTTGCCTTTTCTAACCTGGGCCACCGTGTTCGGTTTTGATGTTTTCCTTACCATACCGGATCCTCGTAAGACTCGCCTGACTGAATTGCCATCAGGTCTTTAACTGACCAACGATGCGCCTTTGGCCCAATTGGGATTGATTGCGGCAACGCACCAACATGAACCAAATCCAAAAACTCTGCTTTGCTCATGTCTAGCATGTGCGCAGCGTTTCTGTCGGTAACAAAGATGGGTTCAGGCTTGCGCATTCGGCTGGTACTCACAGGTGACTTGTTTGGCGTTGATGTTGTTATACAGTTGAGGTTCAGAGCCTATTTCGATTGAGCTCTGTTTTTTTGTGATTTTAGTTGTTGAAAACCAGATTGCTTTAGAACGGAAAGCTCAAAGTCATTATGCATGAAGGCCAAAGAAGACTGCTATAACAACGCATTATGGCGTCTAATCAATGTGTAAACGTTACAGTGTTAACTGTGAAATGTTGGGAAAGCGGGTGTGCCAGAATGTCGCGAAGTTTTTTTAGGCGATCAATGAAATCGACCGTGGTTGGGCCGAACGCAAGTTAGATGTTGTTTCTACGAAGCTCGATTTTAGGTTCCACAAGCCTGTTCAGGCGGTCGAGCAATGACTTCACTTGAGTGCGTGACCATTTCCCACCTCGAGGGGTTGATACACCACGCTTGTCTAAGGTTTCTGCAATGCGAGATAACGAAGTAGCGCCAGAGCCTACTGCGTCTTTTACTAGCGGCAGAAGATCCAACGCTCGATCGTTTGCAGTTGCCGAACGGATTGCCGCACTTTTTGCTGCTCCCGATTTTGCATGCAAATGAATGTTGCCGCGATCGCCGCCTAGTTTTACACCTCGAACTTTAGCCTGTGCTAATGCTGCCTTTGTTCGAATGGAGATCATTTCCCGTTCGTGCTCCGCCATAGCGGCCATAATGTGAACAGTTAATCTATTGGCCTCCGGCATATCTGTGGCGATGAACTCAACACGGGAATTCATCAACCGCGCAATGAACTCAACGTTTCTGGCAAGGCGGTCAAGTTTAGCGATAATCAAAGTCGCGTTGTGGACGCGGCACATTGCCAACGCTGCTTCCAAGTTCGGTCGGTCATCTTTGCTGCCACTCTCAACTTCGACAAATGTTTCGATTAAATCACCGCGCTCGGATTTCAGGTAGGTTTCTACAGCATCACGCTGGGCATCTAATCCCAACCCTGAGCGGCCCTGTCGGGCGGTAGAAACTCTGAAATACGCGATGAATCGCTTGTTTGACATGTTTACCTCGAATGTTACATTAGCAGCAACGCTGGTTGCAGTAAACATAACAAGCCATGTCAGCGATTCCAATGGGTAACCCGAAAGCCATTTTGGATGACGGCAGTCTTCCGACTTCCACTTTTAAGGCCAAGTAAGCGCTAAACCTGCACGATGTGCAGCATCTGCCTCATTTTGAGTATTCGGTCGATATGAAATGAATTCACTGCCACTACAGAGGGGTAAACCAAGCTCCTTGATTAGTGGTGCATCGTAATTGCCTGAAAGGAGGAGTACTCCCTCTCGTGCTAGGCGATCCCGAGTCCCTTTGCCGTTATCGGAGCGGATACGCCGCATGAAGTCTTTTTGCTGCGCAACAGCTTCAATAACATCGCGGGTAATACGAATGCTCTGCACCTCGCGAAATAGAACCATAACCCGGTTGTTCCCAGTATTTTCAGAAAAAATCTGGTTGATGATGTCAGAGGGCACAGTTCGCCAGAAATTTGGTGGATAGGGATGCTCTCTCAGTAACCATAGTATATTCTCAAAGCCTTGAGCTGAGACGCTTTTTTTTGCGTCTTTGTTCTGACCAAATGTTAGGTAGTCTAAACGCGCAACAATGAGACCAAGATAACAGGTTGCTCTTGCCTCATCAGCAGCGACAAGAATACAAGGCTGATCGACAGCTTCAGTTGGGATCATCCAGTTGTTGCCCATCGTATTCTTGATGTCGACGTCGTGTCCGAGAATCACCGTATCCAACTTACCCTTTTTCAAATTTAACATGGCGCGAAGGTCTATTTCCACTCGCGTACCGATGTAGGTCTTTTCGGTTTTTTCCAGTTCTTCGTATGAGCGACGGCCAGTTTTGGGAGTCATTATTACATCGTCAATACACGTGCGAAGCATCGTGGAGAATTTGCTGGCAAGCGCATCTTCACCGCCAGCGCGGCCTATCATTTCGCAACCAATCGCTGACAGCAGATTGTAATCCCTGTGATTGATTTCAATGATGCTACTGGGAACGTTTTTCTTCAATGCAATTATCCCACAGAAATCCTATTTCCCGGGAGGTTGCCACATAGAATCGTGTTTTGGAAGCCTAACCGTTTACTGCACGAAGAACCGGCCGTCTTAGCGCTTTCCCGATTTGAGCCGAAACGGCTTGTGCAACGGGTGGAGGGAAAGCATTGCCAACTTGCCTATACGCATTAGTCTTAGCCCCAGTGAAATGCCATTCGTCCGGAAAACCTTGAATCCGAGCCACCATTGGAACAGTTAACCTTGGCATATCAGCGTGATCAGGATCCGGCGCTTCGGGCGCAATCGTTCTTCCTTCAACTCCAAGAGCAGCCCAAGCTTTTCGGGCTCGAGTCGGACCAAGATCGGGGCCGCCATGTTTCTTTGATCCACCCACGATTGTTGGGGCAATTTCGTCAGCGTTATCGCGCCACGCTTCAGCGCCAGACCAACCGCGAGAAGCCATCATTTCGTACAAAGTTTCACCGACGTTTGGTGGATTGTGTGGGTTAGGCTCTGGCCACTCGAAAAGATCTGATTGTTCGTTTTTGATGGCTACAATGATGACGCGTGGGCGCAATTGAGGCACACCAAAATCCGAAGCGTTTAGAAGTCGCCAATCAGTGGTGTAACCCATTTTCGTAAGCTGTGTTTTTAAATGCTTACGATAGCCGTGGAACCTAGCGTCAAGAAATCCGCGTACATTTTCAATCATCACAGCTTGTGGGCGTGCGCCGTCAACAATCTCAATGGCGTCATCAAATAGGTTTCTTTCATCGTTTTGACCTAGTTGTTTTCCCGCCACCGAAAATGGCGGACACGGTAGCCCACCTGCTAGTAGATCAATGCCACTGTAGTCTTTTGCGCGCTCTTTGAAAATACGAACGTCTTCTTCGAGAACGTTCCAATTCGGTCGGTTGTGGCGGAGTGTGTTGCAACAATGTTTGTCTATTTCGACGAGGGCCTCATGCTCAAAGCCCGCTTGTTCTAGTCCAAGGGCCTGCCCTCCAGCACCTGCACAAATCTCTACTGAAGTCAGCATATAGACGTTCCTTTGTTCAACCACACAACCCGTTGCGCCTTGTTGGCATGACGTTAGTTTTGATGCTACACGTTTATTCTTACCCTTTGAGCTGGATTTGAACAAGCCAGGACTTTGACAAATATCGTCGCTCACCTAGTTTGCATGTTAGATTTGGAGGCCATTTAGAACAGCGGCTAAACGGAAACGAAACAATGAAATTGGACTGAATGAGTGTGCGAACGTGTTGTTCCTGGACAGCGTCAAATAGTCCTGGCAATGTCGTTCCATGAATACATCTGATCCCACAGGCAACAATTGGAGCAACCAAGAAGTAGACCTCATTGTGGCTGATTATTTCGATATGCTCCAATTGGAGCTATCTGGAAAGCCCTTTGTTAAGCTGCATCGAAACAAAACACTGCAGGATTTAACTGGGCGCAGTAAAGGATCCATAGAATTCAAGCACCAAAACATTAGTGCTGTTCTGCGTAAGCTCGGAATGCCCTGGATCTCGGGATATAAGCCCTTGCCAAACTTTCAGGGTGCGCTGGTAGATGGGGTTGAAAGGTATTTGGAAAAAGGTGACGCACTAACTTTAACCCGGCCTGATAGAGAACATAACTTTGCAGAAAGACCCTCACTCTTTTACGAAGCTCCGCCCATTGCAAACATAGATCGGGAACCCACGACAGGACGGCTTGAGCGATTAGTCCGAAAGTTTGATCCGGCTGCAAGAGATGAACGAAACCGTAAACTCGGTAAAGAGGGTGAAGAAAGCATTCTATTTTTCGAGCGGTCCCGATTGAAAAACTCTGGCCATAATGATCTTGCGAACAAAGTTCGCTGGGTGTCGCAGGAAGACGGTGATGGAGCTGGGTATGATATTCTGTCGTTCGATGTTTCTGGCGCCGAGCGACTACTTGAAGTCAAAACAACTAATGGCCACCAGACCACGCCCTTCTATCTTTCCGAGAATGAGCGATTGCTTTCTATGGAAAGGCCGAATGCTTTTCGCTTGGTTAGATTATATGATTTTGCACGGGCGCCGAAGGTATTTGAACTCGTTCCGCCATTAGAAAGTTCTGTGATGCTGAAGCCTATTAACTATCAAGCTTCATTTTGATCAACCCACTCGACCCCAGATACGATGCCCCAGTTTCCGTTCCGATTTGGGCGTCGCCATCTAGGTGTCTCCATTGCATGAAGTGCTTTCAAAGCGTCTGAAAAATCCTCAACAGCAATCTCCTCACCTTTTGCGCCAATGATGTATCCTCGCTTTTTTCTCAACCCTTTATGAAATACTGATCCGTCTTTAGATCTTGGTACCAATGTTTGAGGCTCGGGCTGAGTAGATGCATTAGTACCTCGATCATTGAAAATACCCTTAATAGCCCTAAGTATTCTTTCGATGATGTTGAATGTATTTTTGTTCATGTGATCCTGCTCAAAAGGTTTCTTGGTGTGTCCCATTTTCGCATTCGAACGGCAACCGGTTATTAGGAACTTTCATACAGTTTTCTCAATACGATTTTACTAATTGAGCCTAGTGTTTTGATTTGAGGTCAAGGACGGGAGGTGCTCGGCTTTTTTGCCAGCAACTGCGTTTCTGATTCCTGTGCGACCGCATCAATATGGATAGCACCCTGAAAGCGGCCGGTGGCCCTAACCATCCCCTACATAGAATCATGATTCACCTCAGACTTCGTATTTTTAGTCGATGACGAGGTGTTTTTCTGAAATCTCTCCAATCTTCAGCAGTATTTACAGATAAAGAGCATAAAGAAACGTGTAAGTAGACGCGTTTTTTGTAAGTTGTTATGATGTTGAATATAAACACTTTTAACAAGTATCACGAGCTGATGCGCGAGTTCATATCAGAAAAATGATACACCGTAGTACATTTTGTGTGGACTTGCCACAAAAGTGATGTCATACATATCACAACAGAGGATGGAGGATATATCATGAATAAAGTCGCGACGTGGAGTTCTATAGAGGAATCAATCCAGATTGGGTTTTTCGTTATGGCAGATGCATGTGAAAAGATGTTGGGTTTCGGCGAGAGAGGTGACGCCGCAACTTCAGCAATCTTAGGTATTCCCTCTGAGAGCGATCAGATTCCAGATAAGCCAACTAGTGTTAGCGATCCTTTTGAAAGAATTGACGTGAAGGGTACGATGTTTGCTCATTGCGTTGCCCGTTGTTACAAGTTGGTAAATGAGATTGGATATCTCGATGAAGTCGATTTTGATAATGAGCGGGCTGACGGAGCGGACTGGTTATCATTTTTTCTTTCATGCATGCCAAGGGAAGCGATGGATGTCGATGACTATACTGGGGTATTTCATCATCCCGAAGCTGCCCTTCCAACCCTGAGGGATGCAGCTGTCGCGCGCCTCGAATTGGCTGAATTTGTCCAAAACTTCATTAGCGGTGATTACAATGGATTTGGATTTCCCCCGAAGACAGTTTCATTTCTGGGAAACGTGAGCATACGTACGGTTCGTAATGTTTTTGGACCAAAAGGAAACAAGCCAATCCGCTCAAGTACAATGCAGTATAACAATGCGCGTTCGGATCTTGTTTGGGGCGATCCATTGGACTGTCTAGAATGGCTAGCTGGTCGTCGCGGTTTTCATCAAGGACGTCTGTCACCAGAATGGGTAAACGAAAAGATTCCAGAAATCCCGAACCTTGAGGCTGCAGCGGCACTTCCCGGAATAGTAGCTTGGCTGGGTCAGAAGACATCGGAGGAACTAGCTGGTGAACTTGGATGGGAGCTCAGTCAAATCAGGGATTGGACACGCGCTATAAATGTTCCGCCGGAGAAGGCGGGGGCGATTGGGAAGGCCGCTGGTATAGACCCGGTACTGTATTCGGAGCTCATTGGTAGACTAACCATGAAGTAGGTCTGCTGGAGCAATCCAGACTTAATCTCAACAACGAATGTATGAAAATCAATCACACGCCGCGTGCGTGAACGGAGGAGGACTGTCTTTAGAACAAATCACATGACCAAAGAACACCAAATCAAACAAATCCTGCAAGGAAATTCAAAATGAACGCACCCGTACTCAAATTCGAAGTCGAACCTTCCCACGATGCCGAAGTTCGCGCAGCACTCGATGTCATCAATGGTGTACGCTTTTCAAGTGAAAACCGTATATATCCAATTTTGCGTTTCATGGCGCAGTCGTCAAAAGACGTGGCTATGGATATCTTCAGCAGAACATGGACATCTTGTGACAACACTTGGCCAGTGACTACCCATCTGGTTAATAGTCTGTTGAGAGTGGGCGATGGTGTAGGCTTCACCAAATTCCTTTCGGCAGAGGATGCAGAATGGTTTGCCAGTCTCGAAGAAAACGTCACGATCTACCGCGGATGCAGTGAGTATCGAGCGTGGGGCGCGAGTTGGACGACTAGTAGAATGGTTGCAGAATCCTTTGCGCGCGGTCATCGCGGAATTGAGGTTTTCTACCCCGTGATTTCGACGGCGGTGATTCCCAAAGAACTAATCCTTTTTGCGAGTAATGACCGTGGAGAACAAGATATCGTTGTTAACCCGCGCAGGCTGCGTAAACGCGTAGTTGAAAGATATATAAGTGATGCTACCAAATCGTGTCACTGAGATTCAATATCATAGTGAACTGTAGAGAATACATCTAGTCACCAATCAGAAACACCTACCATCCCGATGGAGTCTTCTAGCACGCCTTCCGATGTGCGAACGGCAGACTTACGTCCATCGTAATCTTCAAAGGAAACACAACATGACCTACCAAACAAACGAAAACAACGTGATCAAATCGATGCCATTTTCTGCTCTTGTGAGGCCCAATGTCGGCCAAGATTGGAAGGTGAATGGTTTGTACGTGCGTCGGCACTTCGACCATGAAGTTGGCAAATCGTTCGTCATTGAAACTGACAGGAACTTAAGAATGGTCCAGATCCGTGAAGATGAAGCTCAAACCTTTTGCATTATGCTTGATAAGGCCGGAAGCGATAGGCACGTTAATGCGTGCGTAGAGACCGCGATGCTCGGGACGTTAACTCTTCACGCTAAGAACGTGCCGCCACACGAAACCGAGGGTTACCACCTTCTCGAAGTTTCAGTATGGCCAAAAGATCTTTGGTTCAAACTCCGTGAAGGAGTTCCTGAACAAATCAGTGCAGCGATCTCCGATTGCTTAGCGAATGAAGAGCTTCGCAGGTCGGCATAGTCTTCGATGAGGGCCAATCACACATAATGAGGTGTGGTCGGCCCTCAGAAAACTATCTTTCTCCAAATCCCAACAACAGCAATAACCGAGAGTGTAATATGGAAATGAGCATGCATGGTCCCGACGAAAACCCAGCCACACAACGTTCTGATCAAGGGGCTGGGTATACGTTCACAAATAGTGATCTACCTGACGAAAAGATTGCAAGAATCCAAAACAGCCTGTTGATACATAAGTTATCAAAAGTGAATCTGAAGATTCAAGGGGTTACAAAAAGTGCGCGATATGAAGATGTCAGACTAGAATACATAATGTTAAACAAGGCTCTCAACACCAAGGGGGTAATCGCTCCGAGATTTCGTCCTTCCTTATCAGCAGGGGGGCGGAAGGGAGTGCCTCGTACCAAAGAGTCCAACCTAATTAGCAATGATCACCAGGTTATCGACCTACATTGGTTATCTGTAAATTGCGGATTTGACCAAGGGCGGAATGCTTGGCTTCCTGATCGTTGGCACGGAATGTTTCTTGATGGGCTTGACTACGGTGTTGCGCAAGTATTCGCGGGTACTGGGGGCGCTTCAAGTCTCAAAGCAACCGACATTTTGCGTTTAACCGCAGACGAAGAGGTGCAGCTCCGATCAATTCAGTCTGAAGCTACGCGCAGGTGGTGGAGTCATCGAAAGGATAATCGGGAACAAGTTCGAGCAGCAGTGCTTAGTGGGCAAATCAAGAATGCCAAACTTAGAGGATGCGAAAACACATGGCCGAATGCATGGCTCGCAATAGAGTGTGCTAGTCGGGCAGGATTATCTGCAGGAACATGGTATGAAATGATAACCGGTAACGAGCTTCCCGGATCGACGATTTCAAACATCAAAAAACGAATACCAAAACTTGTTAGGCTGGATGCAGATGAAAAGTCTGTAAAATCCGAGCGCAAGCGCGGTGGTAAAAAGTTGTGACATATCAGACACTTACCGGCAATTTTTCCTATGTGTTTCTCATTGGTATCATACCAGCTTCACTCATGTTCGATATGTTAAGAGGTGAATTGTGTATGTAGATCAAAAGGTTGGAGTAAATCACACGCCGGTATTTTGCCCATAACTTAGTAGCTTTATAACTTATATAGCTCCTTAACTTTTGTAGAGTAACTTTGAATCAAGCAAGATCGAAATCACCCTAAGCTTCGGGCTCCGCCCTCAGGCTTATTGTGATTTCGCCTTGCCCTTGTTTAAAGAGGTTAAGAATGGGATCCTCAAATGAAGGCATCGGCTCCTGTTTATCATTTGCATTGGTTAAAATGGGTACCTGTTTCAAATGCTACGGAGTGAGTTTTACGGGGTCACAAATGAAAACAAAGTCCCACCATTCAAAGTAAAGTGAAGCGGGCTTGGTTTTCTGTGAATCAGTTCACTCTCGGAATGAGTAAGGTTTCAAAAATCTACGGAAACATTGACGATAAACTGCGGACCAGACTTTCTGTGCCTTACATTTGTCCACCTTCACAAAGCCAGCGGCTCCGACGTTCTACAGACCTGTCACCAAGCCTCCGGTTTCTCTGGTTCCCCAATGTCCATCGTCAAACTAGCCAACACCACAGCGAACCGATCAAAGTCGATTTCGATATCATCATCTAAGGTAGCTAACCTATAAATGCCGACCATGTCCTCTTCGTTTGAAGTCAGCGGTTCCCCGAAGGCTTCGACAAGCACGTTCCATATCTCCGGGTGATACTCTTCCATCGCCAGCTTCAGCATATGCACCGGATCAACTAGACAAGCTTTGGCTAATGCCGGGATGCGCTCGATCGGTATCTTGGTGTCCCCCTTCTTCATCATCGAAATGATGTTCGGTTTCGGGAAGCCGATCTCTTCGGCGATTTCTCGTTGGTTCTTTCCGCAGTATTTGATTGCGCGGGCGAGTGCATTTGCGGTTTGGCTAGTTGATGTCATGGTGATCCCTTTGCGTTGCTGTGTCGATTATGTTGCTTCTGATTTCATTATAGCGTCGGGGTTCTGGTCCTCATGAGAAGCCGTTGTGGTTGAGTACTTATGTTCTGATTGTTTTCTCATGCGGTTCGGCGCTGGCCGAATGTTCGTCAGCCCGACCGCGCTTGCCACCTTCCTTTCAGGGCATGTTTTTGACGGATTTTGCGCGCTGAAGCTGCGACTGATGGAGGCGTGCTTGGAAATGCGCATCAGCCTCTCAAATAGAGCCCCTGGCAGCGTTCAGAGCCATTTATCGGTAACGATAGCCTGAACGCTCGGAGGGCACTGGTTGCGCATCTCAGAGGCTCAACGGTCTTGTGCGAGTTGGGCGGTAATGCAATGCTACGATAAGCATTTTGGGGGCCGCGTATGGCATTTGCATTTTATGATTTTGAGACAACCGGTACATCGCCGGCTTTTGATCAGCCGCTGCAGTTTGCGGCCATTCTGACTGACGATGACTTCAATGAAGTCGAACGTGTAAACCTGCGTTGTCGGCTCGCGCCACACATACTCCCGTCACCAATGGCGATGGCCGTCACCGGCGTTACACCTGATCAAATGCTAGACCCGGCTCTGCCGAGTTGGTTCGAGTTTGCTGCGCAGTTACGTGACTTGATCGAGCGGTGGGCTCCGGCCACCTGGACGGGCTACAACTCAATTGCCTTTGATGAAGAAGTCTTGCGACAGACGTTCTATCAGAACCTACACCCCAACTTCTATGAAACCCAGTTCAACGGGAATGACCGCCTAGATCTGATGAAGGCAGTTTATGTTGTTTGGACGAGGGCGCCGGAGATACTTAAATGGCCTACAGGTGAAAAGGGCCAGATCGTCTTCAAACTTGACCAACTCGCTCCGCTCAATGGGTTCACCAGCCATAACGCACACGATGCGCTAGGGGATGTCGAAGCTACGATCCACCTTGCGAAGATTATCAGAGACACATCACCAGACCTTTGGGCATCTATCCTTCGCAACCGTGACAAGCACGACGTTAAAGAACGGTTGATCACCGGTAGGGCTATGGCGCTCGTAGAACGGTTTGGTGGTCCGCCCAGAGAGTTCATCGGCTGCTTTTGCGGGTTTCAGGAGGGGAGTCCAAACAGGGCAGGGTTCTTCAACGTCGCTGCCGCCGATCCTGCTGATTACCTCGACGCTGATGATGAGAAACTAGACGAGGCGGTGGGCAAGTCGCCTATCACAATACGCGCACTGGCCATTAACAAGTTTCCCTCAATGTTTGAGCTTAAAGATGTAGATCCGGAAGTCACGCGAAGGGCAGGGCTCATCGCATCAAACCCTGGCTTCTGTGAGCGTGTAGGAAAGGCGCTAACCCGACGGTTTGCAGATGCCGAGCCACCAGAGCAAGTCGAACAACGTATTTACCAAGGTTTCTACAGCCAATCTGACCAGATGGCTTTGAGAGGGTTTAGAGATGCTGACTGGCCAAAACGGATGGAGCTGATAAAATCTTTCGAGGATGCAAGGCTGAGATATCTTGGATTGCGGCTCGCGATGATTGAACAACCTGAACTTTTCGAAGCCGGGCAGCTCGCGGCCGCTGCCGAGGCTATCGAGAAGAAATGGCTACACTGTCCTGACAACGGAAATGGGTGGTCAACGTTTGAAACTGTCGAAAAGGATCTGCTTGAAGTAGAAAGACGTGGCCTTATGAGGACGACAGATCTAGAGGGAATGCGCGCATTTTTTGCCCATCGGCGTTCAACAATCGAAGCTGGGAGTTTCTGACTGTGCATTTAGAGCGAGGAACGCTGCCAGCTTGCGAAGGATGCGTGTAGGCAGCGTCCAGCGTCGTTAATGACCGAGTGTTGCTAAATGCTACCGGAACCAGCCAGTGTGCGAAGGTGAGAGGGACCTGAATGCATCGTCCTATATCGGCTTAAAACCTTTCATCCGCTCAATACGGTCCAAGACTCGCTTAACCAACACTGGACCTCCTTGTCTTGGTGCAGATTTGCGCTGGGCTGCGAGATGATCAATTCAGTCGAGCTTACAATCGATCAGCCTGCTGGCTGATACAGAGAACATGCACTAAACGACTTCATCTATCAGCGTGACATCGTCGTTACGGACATTTCCAACCGCCTTGCCAACTTGATGGAATGTTATGCGGTTTGGATCTATTCGATTAACTTCAGTGATAGGTGTGGAAGCATTTAGCCAACTTTCATAACTATCTTCGTCGAGCATTATGGGTATGCGGTCGTGAAGATCTTTAACAGGGTCATAAGATGCTTCTGTCAGGACCGTATATGTGTAGCCGTTGAAATCCGGTAACTCGACTTTTGAATACAACCCGGCGAGACAGAATGCAGGAGCATTGGTGGAAACGGAGATCATGTAGGGAGTTTTGTTACCTTTAGCTCCCTTCCACTCGTAGTAACCTTGGACGGGAACAAGGCAGTGTTTATCGCGCATAGCATCTCTAAACACTGGCTTCGCGTGGGCCTCTTCCGAGCGGGCGTTGAACGTCGAAAACTTCATGTCCGCCGCTGTCTGTCTATACCAGTGTGGGATAAGCCCCCAGCGAGCCACTATGCCAAGTTTGTTAGGTCCGTCCTCGATGAAAATAGGACTCATGGTGGTTGGAGCAACATTGTATCGAGCGCGAAGGTCCGGAGTTGAGGAATCTCGGATTATGCCCATCCACTCATGGTACTGCTCCCAGCTAACATCCCCTGTGATTGTTCTTCCGCACATTTGGTTATCCAACTCTTCAAATCACTATACGCGCAGTATGCGGGAATGAAGAGGTCATCGACAAGTCCTTCAACGGGTTCCGGTAGATCAAACTCTGGCTGGTATTCACAAGCTGCAGGTTAGATATCATAGAGGAACACTGCCAGCCTCTCTGAGCCATGCGTAGGCAGCGTCCAGCGTCTAAAGTGACTAGCAGTCGCTTTACGTTCCAAAATCCAGCCTAGGATGATTTCTGGAGCTGAGACAAAAATCTGCATTTTACGACGAAGAAACTTCCACGTTAGCGACCTCATTTGCGATCGACATAGCAATGATGTTTAATGGATCAGCGAAGTTGAGTTGCCGATAATCGAAACCAACAGACGGAAAAACGACAACGATCACGAATGGAGCAACAGTATGTATACGTCAAACTTAAGTTGGATCAGAACTGCCGCAGTCCTACTGACATGCGTCACACCTATTTCAGCCAATGCTCTTGCACCGGAGCTGCAAACGGTAGCGCCAGTCATATATCTTGCCGACAATCTGGATGAGCGGAACAATCTCGGATGGTGTATTGATACTGTTGGCCGCGGCTTTGGCGACAAGTTGCATGCTCATTCCTGCAAGCCTGAGGGCGGTGACGTTCAGTACTACTACGACGAAGAAACTAAACGGATTATATCAAGCGCGTTTGAAGGCAAGTGCATGGATTGGAGTGATCCGACAAATGAAGACATTCCTTTTGGGCTTTTGGATTGCACAACCGATATATCTCAACAGTTCACTTATGATGCCGAGACGATGCTGATATCACCCGAGAGTGACGAAAGTCTTTGCGTAACCGTTGCTGAAACCAGTCAGCCTGCCGGTCGATACAGAAAACGTGCGCTGAAACTCTCAGTCTGTGATGAGACAGATAACCCGTTAAAGGAATGGATTATGTTGCCAAGATAAAATGCAACGCGAACTTATAGCAAGGAACGCTGCCAGCCACACATCGGTCGCGTCCAGCGCCTAAAACCCAATGACCGAGTTCGATTCAGAGCTTTTGAGTTATATGGCGGCGTCTAAAGCCTTAGTACTCCGGTCGTTAAGGTAAGGAGCCGATGTCTTCACTCGGATCACGGTTGTATAAGGAGCCGGTTGGGATATCGGATCTTTTAGGCGGCATCCCCCTCATGCTACATTTGATATATGTCTAGGACTTCGACCTTTTTGAGGATCCTGACGTGACTTTTCGAGGCCTGCTTTCAGGTTAAGTATCGACAATGAATATCGACGTTACTTCTCAATGAAGCAGCTATTTGGAAACTATGATTTTTCGGTGCGCTAGATCCTAACCCCGTAAGATTTCTTCTAAAAGTTGCATTTTCGTACGGGAGTGTGGCGGGGTTAATACGGGATATATGTTCTAGTTAGTTAGATTTTCATCTATACACCTATCGTGGATCAGCGCATTCCCAAAGCTTTGCTTGACCCCAAACATGAGATGCAATTTCACTTCAACTTTGTTCGAATTCGAACTTGAGTTTGTCGGGTTGCACTTATCGAGGCTTGTCCGAATATCCCATTGCCCAGCCTCGTTCGAGCACCTTCCGGTTCAAGGTGTCTATACTTACTTCCAGAAAAGGGCCGTCTCTGACGGCATGGTCGGCCAACTCAGATTTCTCCCTCGTCGAGCAAGATTGCCGGGCAGTTCAGGTCTCCGTTCTCGGCCCTACTACCCGCACGGGCAATTCCCGATCAGCAGGTTGGCCCCGCTTGTGCATGCGAACTCGCACCACCTTACCGTTCGAATAACGCCTTTCATGTTCAGCAACCCAGTGTTCGGTCGGCGTCGCACGGTCTGAGGCCTGTGCTTCCTCGAACTGACGCCGAGCCTCGCGCTCGCTAAAGTGTCGTTCGCCAGCAGGTCCAATTCTGATTGTGACATGTGACCGAAGAGTTTCGGTCATCCAAGTTTTGCCGAACTTCCGTGCCGTCTTCGCCTCCGAGGTCGAGAGGCTTGAAGACTCGCGTGATACCAAATCGTCCTCTCGTGCAGCCAGTGCGGCAAAGAGCATGAAACCGATCACCATCTCGTAGGTAAGATGACCTTTGTGTTCTTCAAAGAGTTCCCTAACTTCCTGAACCCGGTCGCCAGAGCCGTGTTGCATATGCGCCCGAGCGACATTTTCCTGAGGCTGCCAGTTCACGTTGTCAAAACTAGGGCGACCGTCTTGTGACTTGGTCAGAACCAGCGTCAGAGGTGAGTCCCAGAAGCTGCGATCGGTCATGGCGGAGAAAAGCCTAACCGTCATCGATTCTGGAGACCGATTGTCGAACAGAAACCCTCTCTGGTTATGGTTACTAAGATCTTTGTCGTTCATAGTCGATAGCCCCCGCGCAATGCGATCTTCCCAAAGTTTTCGGCTGTCGTATTCGACCCAGACGAGATCCCGTGGGAAATCGACTTCGCTGACATAGTCCTGAATATGTGACTCTGGCTGATCCTCCCACGGCATGCCTTGGATATCCATTCGCAGGCTGTCGAGGTAATTCGCAGCGCGGTGATCGAGTAGGTACAACCGTGCTGCCGCGAGATCGTCGAGAATACCTTGCCGCTGCGCGCGCGTCTCTTCCGTAGGAACCATGTGACCTACAGGATCGTATTCTTTGCCGCGCTGCCCAGTTTCTAAATAGCGCCCATACTGCAGGGCAATTGTCTTATAGAGGATCATTTTACGAACTCCGTACAAGAGGGAGCCAGAAATCGCCGCCTCTCCATTTCGATCTTTAATAGAGCACGCAAGTACTCGATCCTAGTATTACTTGGTCTATGATTTGGAGAAGATTAAGGTGTAGCGTCAGATAAGTAGCGCGACTGCCGCAAGATCGACCTACGTCGGTTTTAGCGAAGCCGCGATGCAGCATCGCTAACAGCGACGAGTGTTCGGTATGGGCCGGAAACGTTAAATAGTCGGAGGTTTCCAACTAAAGGTTTGTCCGCTGAGCTGCCCTTTAGCGTCCCTAACCGACAGCTATTCCCGACTGAAAACGTCAGATGACCGATTTGAGCCCACATTGCTGTAAAAAACAAATGAATGACCAAACGTGGTTCGCCTAGTTGACCTGCCGAACAAAAAGGTGTCCCGCAGTCCGGCGGATTTCAAACCGATTGAGACTGCCAACAAGATCGCTAAGTTTCTTAAACCCGTAGGTGCGAGTGTCAAAATCTGAATTTGCAGCCATGATATGTTTGCCCAGAGCCGACAGTGAATACCAGTCATCGTCTTGTTCGATTTCCTCCATCGCAGCAATGATCAGTGGAGCCGCATTTTTTGCCGGAACTTTGTTGCTTTTAGTCTGCGTCCCATTTTTGGCGGGAGCTGGTTCGTCGATTATGTTCTCGATAAGAACAAAGCGGTTGCAGACATTACGCAGGCTTTCAGGAGTCTTGCGTTCACCAATACCTATAACCTCCAAGCCTTGTTCCCGTATACGGTTGGCAAGCGCTGTAAAGTCGCTGTCGGAACTAACCAGAACAAACCCGTCGAAACGGCCTGAATGTAAAATGTCCATTGCATCAATTACCAAACCGATATCACTAGCATTCTTACCTTTGGTATTTGCTGTTTCTTGATGTGCAACCAACCCGTGTTCACGAACGGTTTCGGCCCAACCCCGCAGTTGCTCACTAGACCAGTCGCCATAAACGCGTCGCAACGCTAATTCACCAAACGTTGCGATTTCTTTGAGGATTGGTTCTGCATGTTTAGCAGGAATGTTGTCTGCGTCGATTAGGACTGCATAAAGTGGGCGGTTTCGTGTGAGCATTTGAGGTTCCTAACCATCATCCCCGGTGTGGGGAGTCTTACTTATAGCTTTTCCTATTTCCACCTTGGTTTCAAGCCCTCCTGCACAAGTGTGATTGGTCAGCTGACTTTGAAAGCTGCCCCTGGTGCTATTTCAGCGAGCGGCAATTAAGTCCGCAGAGTTGACGTTAGGTTCAAGGTGAAATCAGTTCGAAACAGTTGGATCGTTCGTTTCACACTTTCTTGCTTCGTTCTCGCTATGTATTGTGAAATCTGACAGCTAAGTAACTGTTATAAAGCGCTTTATAAGTGATTCAAAATCCCCCGCCGCAAGGCTTGCCGGTTCGATTCCGGCCTCGGGTACCAACACTTCACAACCCCCAACGATCCGCAAGCAAGTGCCACTTTAGTACCGCTGGCATGAACCAGGGATTGCC